>JGI25616J43925_10000457_pt1 | contig 14564 bp, 15 predicted proteins | sample GraSoi2013_100cm_FD_43925 | JGI IMG/M metagenome (IMG submission 43925) | reverse complement strand
CGGCCGCAATCAGAATGGACCCCAGATACAGCGGATTGCGGACATACGCGTAAGGTCCGGTAGTGGTGAGCTGCGCGTTCTTGCGGATGTGTCCGGAAGCAGCAGCGCGAATGAACAGGCCGACGATTGCAACTCCACTCCCCGCCGCAATGGAGAGCCAGTTGGGATGGGCGAACCACACATAGGCCGCTGCGAATGCGAAGCCCAGGGGAACGCGCGAACGGGTTGCGATCCGTGACCAGCTAGGCAAGGCTGCTCCCCAGAAGATGACGCGCCGCCGCGGTCACTTCGTCCACTGTGATTTTGCGGAGGCCGTCGTCGGGCTTGCGATGATGAGAAAAAGTTGTCTCGCTGTCTTCGTGCCGCAACACCACGGACTTTGTGCCAAACGGCCCGGTTCTCACTGGATCCGTTGGTCCGAAAAGGCCTACCACCGGAACGCCCAGAGATGCGGCAATATGCAGCGGCCCGGTATCACCAGCGATCAGCAACCGCGCGCGACGCGTGAGCGCGATCAATTGTCCAACACTGCAATTGAGCGCAAAGGCATTGCCTCCGCTGGCCGCAATCACCGCTTGCGCGAGTGTATCTTCATCCGGACCGGCATTGACGAGTGTTTTCAAATTATGGCGAGCAAGCGCTTTTGCAACTTCGCCAAAACGTTCCGCCGGCCACTGCTTGCCGCCCCAGCCAGCGCCGGGATTTACGATGGCAAAGCTCGCGATTCCCAGCCTGGCGATCGCGGTGTCCGCCCATGCCTCCGCGGCGGAATCCAGTGGTAGTTGTGGCGCCAGTAGTTTGATCTGCTGTCGTCCCAAACAATCTCTGAGAGCTTCGGCCGCCATGTCATGGTTCTGTTCGATCACATGNTCACCGGAGCGTGAAAACTTCCTCGTATAAAAAAAGCGGGCGGCGGATTCTCGTGGAGTGGCAAAGCCTGCTTTCACCGCTGCTCCGCTGATCGAAGCAAGCACGGCGGACTTGATCGCGCCTTGAAAGTCCAGGGCGAAATCGTACTGGACGTGGCGGATTCGCCCCAGATCGAGGCGTATCTCCCACGCCATTGCCGGACGCAAGAAATTCCTCCGCCACTGTCTGGTGTTCACCGTATGGATAAGGTTCACAACCGGCTTCTGCTCGCTGATGCCTTCGAGATTCGGTTTTGTGCCCNTGGCCGTGAGCAGCTCGGACCATCGTTCTTCAATCACCCATCCGATGACCGCATCCGGCAACGCGGCGCGGAGTCCGGTAACGGCCGGCAAAGCATGCAAAATGTCTCCAAGCGCGCCCAGACGCACGATCAGGATTTTGGCCATTCAGCCTTTCGCAGCAGCTCGGTGGTGGAGTGGTCTTTGGCGTCGCCGACAATTTCCACGCGGCCCCCGCAGGCAATGACCGTGTCGCGCTCCGGCACCGTATCGCGCGTGTAATCAGTGCCTTTGGCCTGAATGTCAGGCCGCAGAAGTTCAATCAGACCTCGAACATCCAGCTCGTCAAAAATGATGACCGCATCCACGGCTTCCAGCGCGCCCAGAATTTCCGCGCGCTCCTGTTGCGGCATGCGCGGACGTCCGTTGCCCTTGAGTGCGCGGGTACTGGCATCAGAGTTGACGGCGACGATCAGCCGTCCGCCGAGCGCCTTGGCGGCGCCAAGATAGCGCACATGACCCACGTGCAACACATCGAAGCATCCATTGGCCAGAATGATTTTGTCTCCGGCGGAGCGCCACTTTCGGACCTGGCCTGCAAGATCGGCGGACGCCATGACTTTGGAAGCGGTCGCCACTCAGGCTCCCGTGACGGCGCGCAGCAGTTCGCCTTTGGTCACGGTGGCAGTGCCGCGCTTCATCACCACGATTCCACCCGCATAATTCGCGAGCCGCGCCGCGGATTCCGGATCAGCACCCGTTGCCAGTGCCGCCGTGTAAGTAGCGATCACGGTATCGCCGGCGCCGGTTACGTCGGCAACTTCGTCGGAACCGTGGATTGGAATAGCAACCGGCTTCTGCGATCGCTGAAAGACAACCATGCCGTCGCGTCCGCGGGTCACCAGCAGCGACTGCAATCTCATGCGCTGGAGCACGGCCTTGCCTGCATCGAGCAAGCGGGAGCTGTCCGTGCCAATCTTGATCCGCAAAAGTTCTTCCAACTCCGACTCGTTGGGCGTGGCCGCGGTCACGCCGGTAAATGCCAGCGTGCGATAGCGCGAATCGAGCGTGATGGGAATTCCATCGAGCGACGCGCGCGCACGAATGCTGTTGAAGATCTCCGGCGTGGCTGAGCCGTAACCGTAGTCGGAGATTAGGAGAGCGTCGGAAGCGCGAACATAACCACGCGTCTGGAAAATCAGTTCCTGCGTGGCAGCATGATCCAGCGGGCTTTCTGGCTCGTGGTCTATGCGGACAACCTGTTGCCGCGGCGAATGAGTCGTGCCGGCCAGGATCCGCGTTTTCGTGACCGTGTTGCGGCCCTTCACCCTGCGAATTCCCGATACCGAGACCCGCTTCTGGCGAAAAGCGCGGAGCAGGAGGCGTCCGGGCTCGTCATCGCCGATCACGCCAACAGGAAGAACATTTACTCCCAGGTCAGCCAGGTTGTAAATCGCGTTGCCCGCGCCGCCGGGAACAATCGTGCGGTCGCGATGGCGAAGGATCAACACCGGCGCTTCGCGCGAAACGCGCGCAATCTCGCCGTAAATAAATTCGTCAGCCACCAGGTCGCCCAGGACGGTGATGGTGACTTTGGAGAAGTCTTCGACAATCCGGGCGAGCTTGTCGGCGGGCTTGAGGGTCTTCTGCATCGGTTTTCAGATTTTCTCACGTTCCGGCATCAATATGCATACCACAACGGTCTTCCACCGTCTTTATCAGAGTTGCCGCCAACTCGGTCGCGTTCTCGATCTGCAACTCCAGCCCGGCAGTCTCAAAGGTACGCAGTTGGGACGCGAGTCCGCCAAGGTTGATGGCGTCCTTGTCTGTGGTGATGAAACCGCGCGCGCTGCTTCTGCTCTTGAGACTCAACAGGCGATCAATATCGTCCTGCGTATAACGATGATGGTCGGGAAACGCGGCGGTATCCGCAAGGTCCATTCCGAGCTGCCGAAGCGCGGCAAAGAACTGGTCAGGGCGCGCGATTCCGCAGAACGCGACCACGCGCGTCATAGGAGTCATGAAGGAAATGTTTCTGCGGGCATGCCACACGATCTTCACTTGCGTGGGCTGAGGCGTGTTCGGCGGAAGGACCACCGCATCAGCGCGACGCAGCGCGGAGAGCGGTTCACGAAGGCGTCCCAGCGGAAGCAACGGAGCGCTCAGGTCTTCGGCCTGGAGCAACACGATATCAAAATCGCGGTGCAGCTTGCGGTGCTGAAATCCGTCATCGAGAAGGTGCAGCTTGCTCGGAAATTTTTCTTCCGCCAGCCGCCCCGCTTCATAGCGGTCCGTACCGACAATGACCGGGACCTGAAGTTTGCGCGCGATCAGAAGCGGCTCATCGCCAAAGCGCTCAGGCTCGCCATCGGGATCAACCACGAGGACCTCTCTGGAACTGCGCCCGTATCCGCGGGACAAAACATCGAAGAGAATGCCGCTCTCTTTCAGCAGACCACCCAGCGCGATCACAAAAGGCGTCTTACCGCTGCCGCCCACGGAAATATTTCCTACACTGACAACGGGACGCGACAGTTTTCGGATCGCAAAGAACTTCCGGTCGTAGAGCCTGTTTCTGACCGCCACTCCAGCGCCGAACATTGCCGAAAGCGGATTCATCGCGCCGCCGTCTCTTTCGGCAGAAAGGGACGAAGCGCTTCCAGAGTGCGCGCTGTAGCCCCAGTGTGCTGGCGGAATAATTCGCTGGCTCGCTTTCCCAGCGACTCGCGCCGGGCGGGGTCGCCGAGCAACTGGAGCAGTTCGGGAGCGAGCGTGTCCTGGGTCACGACTGTGAGTCCGTTGCCCTCTTCGAACATGCGTACGATTTCGCGAAAGTTATTGGTATGTGGCCCAGTCATGACTGCGACGCCGTGCTGTGCCGGCTCCAGAATATTGTGTCCGCCAACGGGCACTAGACTTCCGCCCACAAACGCGACATCGGCCACCGCATATATCGACGCAAGCTCGCCAACACTATCGAGCAGGAAAACAGAGCCGGCCAATGCGTCACGAGCTGACCAGTTGCTACGGCGCACCAGAGGCAGGTTCCTGGCGCCGACCAGACCAGCCACGTGATCAAAACGTTCCGGATGTCTGGGCGCCAGAACCATCACGGACTTGGAATGTTTTTCGAGCAGCTGCTGAAATGCCGCCAGCAGCAGCTCTTCCTCGCCTTCCGCTGTGCTGCCGCATACGATCACCGGAGAATCTTTCGCGATGGCGGTGTGTAGATCGCTCACCAAGGGCGAGTTGGCGCTGGGCCGGATGTCGAATTTCAGATTACCGCTGACGTGCGCGCGCCCGCCGGCGGCGCCCATCTCCAGCAGACGCTTGCAATCCTCCTGCGTCTGCGCGAGAAACAGGTCAACCTCGCTCAGCACCGGGGCAAATAGCCGACGAAATCGCCGATAGCGCGGAAACGAGCGGTCGGAGATGCGCGCATTCACAATGGCAAGCGCAGCGCCCTGGCGTTTGGCCATATGTAACAGGTTCGGCCAAAGCTCCGTCTCCGCCAGCACCAGCAATCGCGGACGCAGCAGCTTGAGATAAGGACGTACGGAAAACCCAAAATCCAGCGGAAGGAAGAAGACGTGGTCTTCGCCAAATTTTTCCCGTGCCAACTGCTGGCCCGTGAGAGTTGTTGTGGAAACAAGTACAGGCGTTCCCGGAGCAGCGCATTCGAGCTCGCGCACCAGATTGCTCACGGCCAGTACCTCGCCCACGGAGACGGCGTGGATCCATATGCATCCCGCGGTTCCGTCACGTTTCAGGCGCGGCGGCGTTCTTCCCAGCCGCTCCGCCAAGCCGGCGCGATATTTGCCCAGCCGCACCATCTGCAGCAGCCACCACGGCAGGGAGAGCAGCGCCACCAGGGCGAGCGCAAAGCTGTAAAGCAGATACATGAAAGAAGAAACATTCTATCCATTCGTACCGCCGGGAGTTGTGAAAAGCTGCCCCGTGGCCGGATAATCAAGCTGTGCCCCCCCGACGAATCCTCCTCTTTGTGCTGGTGACCACGGTGCTTGCGTGCGCCGGAGACAGTAAGCCTGCCGCAAGCGTGCCCAAGGCAACGCACGCCAAGACGTATCCCGCGCGTGAAATTCACGAAGACGAAGGCGTATCGATAGCCGTTGATCCTTTCGACATGCCGGACAAAGCAGCCGTCTTCAAGGTGAAGTATCAGGAACACGATTTCCTGCCGGTCCGGCTCATCATCTCCAATGACAGCGATAAAACAGTGATGCTCAACGATCTGATGGTTCAACTCGTCACCGTAAACCGGCGCAAACTGGAGCCTGCAACCAATGACGACATCTATCGCAGACTTGCTCATCTGAAAAACCTTCCCGGGAAGCCGGGCGTTAAATTGCCGATTCCTCTTCCCAAAAAGGACAAGTCGGCTGTCCCCAAGGAAGCCGTGGCGGAGATCGATGCGCTCCAATTCGTTCCCTACCCGGTAACTGCGCACTCNACNAGCAGCGGNTTCCTCTTCTTTGATATTTCCGGCATCGANAACGCAGAAGCNGGCGCGCATGTCTATCTCTCCGGCATCAAGGCCAATGGCAGGGAACTNTTCTACTTCGACATTCCGCTGGAGAAATACCTGAACTATCATCCCGGACAGTAGTACCTGTTGGCCGGAAGGAAGCCCCCCTCCAACCAGCATCTTCGCTATGAGTTGCGCGTGTGCCCGAGTTATTTAATTTCCACCGGCTGCGTCAGTTTGAATGTGAGCACGGACTCCGCAGGGAGCGAGATTTCTTTGTTGCCGGTGAACGCGGCTCCCGCGGTTCCTGCTCCTCCGCCAGCCAATGCGCCAATTGCTGCGCCTTTCCCACCGCCGGCCAGGGCCCCAATCAGCGCCCCAGCGCCAGCCCCGCCGCCAATGAAGGCCGTCGACCGCTTGCCCTTGCCTTTCGCGGAACGGGCCACGGCTGAGGTTTCAATTGGATGTTCTTTTCCTTCGATGCTGACAGAATCAAGCCGCACTTCCAGAAGGGCTCCGCCTTTGAAGTGGCCCATAGACTTGGCGGCAACCACATTGCCGTGCGCGGCCGCGCCGTCACGAATGACGGTCTTTCCACCCANGACGACTGGTTGCGCCACGGTGGCCGCGAACCCTTGCCCGGGCTGGCTCGTCTTGGAGCTGAGCGATTCTCCCAACCGCACGGTAATTACCGTTCCGGCTGGAATGACCACGGGCTCTTCCGCCTTCCTCGCCTCGGCATTGCTGCCGCCACCGGCATTTTTGGCGCGCTCATTGCCCGCTGCGCTTCCGCCAGCGCTGTTATCTGGATTAGTCTGCGATGTATTGGTTTTCTGGCACCCCAGGACAAAACCCAGGACCAGCAGAANTAGAACACCGACGTAACGCAACGATTTCATACTTACCTCCTGCACCGGGAAATTCTCTACCAAAACGGCCATTCAGGCAAAGCGCCCACGCTCATTGCCCTATAATTTCCCTCATGGCCACGGTACAACTCTCGCCTGGTGTGCGCGAGAAATATGAGCCGGTGATTGGGCTGGAAGTCCACGTCCAACTGCTCACCCAGACCAAGATTTTCTGCGGATGCTCCACGCAGTTTGGCGCCCCGCCGAATACCAACGTGTGTCCTGTGTGCCTGGGACTGCCGGGAGCGCTGCCGGTCCTGAACCGCAGAGCGGTGGAGTTCGCCGTGNTGGCGGCGCAGGCGCTCAACTGCGAGGTGCGCGAGACTTCGATCTTTGCCCGNAAGAACTATTTTTATCCCGACCTGCCCAAGGGCTACCAGATTTCTCAGTACGACAGACCGCTGGCCGAGCACGGCCGCATTGACATTACTCTCCAGGACGGCGCCAGCAAGAAGATCGGCATCACGCGTCTGCACATGGAAGAAGATGCGGGCAAGAGCCTGCATGAGGGCTTCCGCGATTCCGCGACCAACTCCTACATTGATCTGAACCGCAGCGGCGTGCCTCTGATTGAAATTGTCAGCGAGCCCGACATGCGCTCGCCCGACGAAGCCTACGAGTACCTGACGCTGCTGAAAGAGATCATCCTCTATACCGGCGTGAGCGACTGCAACATGGAAGAAGGCTCGCTGCGTTGCGACGCCAATATCAGCGTGCGTCCGCGGGGACAGGAAAAGTTCGGCGTCAAGACCGAAGTGAAGAACGTAAACTCCTTCCGCTTTATTCGCGAAGCGCTGGAATATGAGATTGGCCGGCATATTGAAGTAATTGAGAGCGGCGGAAAAATTCAGCAGGAGACTCGCCTCTACAACGCAAGTGAAGGCCGCACCTACGCTATGCGCTCCAAGGAGCAGGCCCACGACTATCGATATTTCCCGGAGCCTGACTTGCTTCCGCTGGTTGTGGACTCGCGCTGGCAAGAGGAAACCCGCAGCACTCTGCCGGAGCTGCCTGAAGCGCGCCGCAGGCGCTTTGTGGCCGAATACGGAATCACTACTCAGGACGCGCGGGTGCTTACCGTTACTCGCGCACTCGCCGGCCAGTTTGAGGAAGCGGCAAAGGCAGCTAAAAGTCCCAAGCGCGTCGCCAATCTAGTGCAGAGCGAGCTGATGGGACGTCTAAAAAACAAAGGTCTGGAGATCGCACAGTCGCCCATCTCCATGAAAGGCGTGGCAGCGTCCGCGGATTTGCTTGAAACCGGGACTATCTCCAGCAAGATTCTCAAGGACCTCTACGACAAGGCGTTCGAAAGCGGAGAGGACTTCACTGCCGTGTACGCGCGAGAAAAGCCACAACAGATTACGGATGTCTCGGCCATTGAAAAAATCATTGACGAGGTTCTCGCTGCGAGTCCGAAACAAGTGGAGCAGTACCGCGGCGGCAAGGCAACGGTGATGGGCTTCTTTGTAGGTCAGGTCATGAAAGCATCCAAAGGCCAGGCCAAGCCGGAACTGGTGAATGAGTTGCTGAAGAAAAAACTCTGATTCTGTGGTATTACTGCGTATTCTAGCGTATTATTTCGCAATATGGAAAAGCAAACCATAACTTTTCGTCTCGACAGTGAGAAAGTGAGCGCGCTGGATGCGGTGGCCCAAGCCCTCGACCGCGACCGCACGTATGTGCTGAATGAAGCGGTTGAGGCCTATCTCGATGTACAGAAGTGGCAGTTGGACCACGTCAAGGCTTCCATCCGGCAAGCAAATGCCGGCGAATTTGTTGAACATGAGGAGATCAAGAAAAGGGCCGCCAAGTGGCGCCGTCGATGAAGGTACGATGGACGGCCTCCGCTGCCGATGATCTCAAGTCAGCTCATGAATACATTGACGAAGAAAGTCCCTCCGCCACGGATGCCTTGATCGACCGAATTTTTGCAGGCATCGAGATGCTGCGACGCTTTCCGCGGGCTGGCCGGGAGGGGCGCATTGAAAATACTCGCGAACTTGTAGTTACCGGGACTCCTTTCATCATCTTCTACCGCATCAGCCATGACCACATCGAGATTCTCGGCATTATTCATGCCGCTCGCAGATGGCCTTCCACCTCGTAGCGCCCTCGCGCGACGCAACGAACTGGCCACCGTCGGTATCGTAAGCTTAAGCCTGAGACGCCATTCATGCTTGCCTTCGCCACAACCTGCGAGGCCGTTGCCGCCACTACCAAGAAGACGGAGAAGGTGCGGCTTGTAGCTGAATATTTCCTTTCTCGTCCCTTGGACGAAGCTGCGCAGGCCGCCATCTTTCTCTCCGGACGCGCCTTTCCCGCCTGGGAGGAGCGCACTCTTCAGGCGGGCGGCGCGCTACTGTGGCGCGCGCTGGCTGAAGTCTCAGGTAAAAGCGAGTCGGAGCTAACAGCGGCATATCGCCGATACGGCGACGCCGGGTCCGCGGCGCATGACGTGCTGCTGGACGTCGCTCCAAAAAAGAGCAGCCTCTCCGTGTTCGACCTGCGAGACGCATTTGACCAACTGGCCCGCACTTCGAGTGCTTCGCAAAGAGCGGCAATCATCGCCGACCTGCTGCGCCGCGCTACTCCGCTGGAAAGCAAGTACATCGTCAAGATCATCGGCGGCGACTTGCGCATCGGCCTGCGGGAAAGCCTGGTNGAAGAAGCAATCGCCAAAGCATTCCAGGTTCCGGTGTCCGCGGTGCAACGCGCCAACATGATGCTCGGCGACATTGCCGAAACTCTGCGGTTAGCGGCAGCGAACCAACTCGATAAAGCGCACATGCGGCTCTTCCATCCCGTTGGTTTCATGCTCGCCAGCCCTGCGGCGGACGCGCAGGAAGCTTTTACCTACTTCGATCGCGCCGCTGTCGAAGACAAGTACGACGGCATTCGCGCTCAGGCCCATTGCGGCGGCAAAGACGATCCGCACATTCGCATCTTCTCCCGAACGCTGGATGAGATCAGCGAGTCATTCCCCGAGATCCCGCCCGCATTGCGCGCCTTTCCGCGCCCGGTGNTCCTCGATGGCGAGATTCTCGCCTGGAGCCCGGGCNCCGGCCAGGCATTGCCTTTCGCAGAACTGCAAAAGCGTCTCGGTCGCAAGAAAGTTCCGCCGGAATTGGTTCGTGATGTTCCCCTGATCTACATGGTCTTCGACGTTCTCTACGCTGACGGCGAACTGGTCATTGAAAAACCATTGGAAGAGCGCAAACGCATGCTCGCGGACATCTTTGCCAGCGTTCCGGAAAATGCGTTCACCGTGGAAGAAACAGTTGCAACACAGGATTTCCAGGGCAAGCTGGTTTTTGAGCCTGCAATTCTCTCTCGTGGCGGCCCGCCACGAGTGATGTTGTCTTCCATGGAGACGGCCACCTCCCCTGAACATCTCGACAAACTCTTCACCGCCGCTCGCGACCGCGGCAACGAAGGGCTGATGGTAAAAGATCTTGCCTCACCCTACACTCCCGGCCGTCGTGGCAAATCATGGCTGAAACTGAAACGCGAGTTGGCCACCCTCGACGTCGTCGTTACCGCCGTCGAGTGGGGACACGGCAAGCGCGCCGGCGTGCTCAGCGATTACACCTTCGCCGTCCGCGACGGAGACAAATTGCTCAACGTTGGCAAAGCCTATTCCGGACTGACCGACGCCGAGATCGCCGAGATGACACAGTGGTTTCTGCAACACACCATTGACGACCAGGGCTTCCGCCGGACTGTGGAACCAAGAATCGTGTTGGAAGTAGCGTTCAACAACATGATGCNCTCTGACCGCCACGCCAGCGGCTTTGCTCTGCGCTTTCCCCGCATTCTCCGCATTCGCACCGACAAAAATTCGGATGAGATTGACACCCTCGATACGGTGCGGGAAATCTACACGCAGCAAAAAAGCTAAGACCCCTTAACCACAAAGGACACGAAGAAACACAAAGGATTCTTTTGTGCCTGTGCACGCTTCGCGCCTGGACTTCAGGTCGAGTAATGGCAATTTTCCGCGTCCGCATTTCTGGGCGTCTTTGTGCTCCTTCGTGTCCTTNGTGGTTAAGTTTTCNGTGCAATCTCAGTGCCGATGTTGCGGGCTCACGGGAATCACGCAGCCATGCGCGATCTCGCACACCACATTCTCAAACTGTATGGTCGTGTGATGAATATGGTATTTCGCTGCCAGCAGTTGCTTCACATCGCGCAGGATGGCTTCGCTTTCTGAGACGTGAATGTCCGCAATCCCGATGTGGCACGAGAGCGCGTGGGTCTCCGATCCAATGCTCCACACGTGGACATCGTGTACGTCGTTTACGCCTTGAACCGCGGCCAGACTGGCTGTAATCGTCTCCACCGACATGCCGCGCGGCGTGCCTTCCAGAAGAATGTTGAGCGTCTCGCGGATGATCCCGAAAGACGACCACAGGATCAACACGCCAATGCCGATCGAGAGCGCGGGGTCAATCCAGGTTTGTCCGGTCCATAGAATGGCCCAGCCGCCCGCGATCACCGCCGCCGTGGAAACCGTGTCGCCCAGTTGATGGATGAAGGCGCTGCGGATATTTACGTCACGCGCACTGCGCCACAGGTAGAGCGAAATCACGCCGTTCATCAGCACTCCGGCAAATGCCACCCAGATCATGATTCTGGGTTGGACCTCCACCGGCCGGTGCAAACGGCTCGCAGCTTCGTAAAAAATGTAGAACGCAATCAACACCAAGGTAAGCGCGTTCACAAAGGCCGCGAGGACACCTGCGCGGTGATATCCAAAAGTCTTGGTCGCGCTGGGAGGCCGCGTCTGGATGAAGATCGCCACCCAGGAAAGCAGCAAAGCCAGCAGATCAGTGACGTTGTGTCCGGCTTCCGAAAGCAGGGCCAGACTGTGTGCACGCAATCCCGCCACCAGGGTAACCAGAACGTACAAACAGGTGGCTGCCAGCGAATAACGCAGTACTTTGGCGCTGGAAGGCCCTGCGTGAGAGTGATCGTGCATATATCTGAGTTTACCGCCTGTCTCCGCACTATTTCGAATCCGCCTAAGGTCCGGCGGTTGGTCAACCCTCGCCCCCGCGCGTGCATCTGCTTCCTGAGAGGGTTAGCCATCTCGGGGGAGGTTCTTATGTCAAAGCCGGTCTACGCCATTGTTCTTGTACTCGCACTTGTCGTTGCCTATGCGGCTTCGCACGCAAGCACCATCCAAAGTGCGGCGCAAGATCCGCAGACGACGGGGCCGAAACAACAGCAGCCTGCGCCAGGACAAATCACTCCTCCCGTCACCTCGGCCACGCCGAGTAATCAGGTCGGAAGCGGAAGCCAGACTCCCGCAGGCACCGCTCCTGCGCAGACACCGACACCGTCTGAGGTACAAACGCCGCAAGAGACTCCGGCTGCGTCGAACGCTGATTTGCAAACGCAGATCCAAGCCGCGATGCAGAAAGAACCCACGCTCGCGAATGACAGCGTGAACGTCTCCGTATCCGATGACACCATTACTCTCGCCGGAACGGTAGCCAACAACCGTGAAAAACAAACGGCCATGAGGATCGCGCAGTCCTATGCGATCAACAAAAAAGTCGTGAGCCACTTGACCGTCTCCGGGCATGCCAACAGCGAAAGCAAGCCGGGCAACAATCCGGATCGGGTGAGCAATCCGCAGGGCCAGACGGGAAATCCGGCTACCAATCCGGAGCCCAACAAGGGTAAGCCGGAAACCGGGCGTCCGCCGCAGTAGCTCAATCCAAATCAGACATCACTGGCAGGCGGTTGGCCTCATAGGTTTCGCGCGCCTTCAAGAGCTTGCGCACTTCGTCCGCGGGCAACGGCTGTGTAGGCCCAAGCTGGCGCGCCACCAGGACGACCTTGGCATAGTGCTCCACCGTTTCCATCTTCATGTAGGCGCTCAGGAGGTCGTGTCCGCAGGTGACAACGCCATGGTGGGCCATGAGAATTGCATCGTTGTCAGGGACCAGCGGCGAGAGCACGGATGAAAGTTCCGGTGTTCCAGGAGTGCCGTATTCGGCCAGGGGAATGCTGCCGAACGCGACCACNACTTCCGCGACCAGCGGCTCATCGAGCGCAATCCCCGCCGCGGCAAAACCGGTGGCCGTTGGCGGATGCGCATGCACNACGGCGCGAATCTCCGGCCGCATGCGATAGAAGAGCAGATGCATGCCCAGTTCGGTGGAGGGATGCCGCTCTCCTCCAATCTGGGCGCCGGACATGGTCACCTTCACCAGATCTTCCGGCTCCATCATTCCTTTGGAAATCGAAGTAGGCGTGCACAGCACCACGTCCTCGCGCAGGCGGACGGAGATATTTCCATCACAAGCGGCCACATAGCCGTGGTGATGGAGCATGTTGCCTATGCGGCAAATTTCGCGCCGAGTGAACTCTTCGTTGTCATTAAACATCGCGTTGCATTCCCCCCGGCCCGCCGGCGCTACCGTACCGTCGGGACAAGAGGCTCCGGAACTCCAGGCAAAAGCGTCCGACAAATATAATCCAAATAGTGCTGGTTTCCGACTTCGATTTTTATCTTCCTGAATCGCTCATTGCCCAGGAGCCGCTGCCGGCGAGGAGCGCCTCCCGTATGCTCCATCTGGACCGGCAGACGGGCAAGCTGCGGGACACAGAATTTACCGGATTTTCAACCTTGATGCGGCCCAGCGACCTCCTGGTTGTGAACAACAGCAAGGTGTTCCCCGCCCGGCTTCTGGGACGGCGGTCGGGCTCGCACGCCCAGCCGGTAAGCCCCAGAAATCCGGCTTCGCGCGACTTTCTGCAAGGCGAAGTGGAAGTCCTGCTCACGCGCCAGACGGGAGAGCTGGAGTGGCAGGCCTTGGTTCGTCCGGGACGGAAAATCGGCGTGGGCGAAAGACTCAGCTTTGGTGACAATAATCAGCTCCAGGCTGAAGTCACGGCCCGCGGCAGCTTTGGCGAACGGACTCTGCAGTTTGATCCAGTCCCCGACTTTTTCGCAACAGTGGAAAAGCTGGGCCATGTTCCCCTCCCGCCATACATCGGGCGTGCGGATACGACTGCTGACCGCGAGCGTTACCAAACCGTCTACGCACAGCAAAAAGGCAGTGTGGCCGCGCCGACAGCGGGCCTGCATTTCACGCCCGAGGTCCTGTCCGCGATCCGTGCGCGCGGGATTGAGATTGCTGAGGTCACGTTGCATGTGGGTCTGGGGACGTTCCAGCCCATACGCGTCAATGAAGTTGAACAACACAAGATGCACCGCGAGAGCTTCAGCATCTCGGAAGCAGCGGCAGCACAGATCAATCGCGCACTCGAGGAAAAACGCCGCATCGTTGCTGTGGGTACCACGACCGTACGCACCTTGGAATTTGCGGCTTCTCTGGGCCAGGGCCGCGTTCCAGCAGGAACCAACGAAGCGGATATCTTCATCTACCCCGGCTTTCAATTTCGCGTAGTAGGCGCGCTGCTTACAAATTTTCATCTGCCTAAATCCACGCTGCTCATGTTGGTGTCGGCGTTTGCTGGTCGAGAGAGCGCCTTGAAGGCGTATGAGCATGCCGTCAAAGAGCAATATCGGTTTTTCTCGTACGGCGATTGCATGTTTATTGAATAAAACTCCAGCCCTATTGCATCAAAAAACTTTCAAAAGGAAAGCGCACATGGAAATACGTCTTGATGGAAAAACCGCTATCGTAACCGGCTCCACTGCCGGCATTGGATTCGCGATTGCCGAAGGCCTCGCTGAATCGGGCGCGAGTGTCATCGTCAACGGACGCACCGAAGCGCGCGTGCAGCACGCAATTTCCCAGATCAAAGCCGCAGTTCCCAAAAGCAAGCTGCAAGGCCTGGCCGCCGATCTCGGGACCAAAGAAGGCGCGAGCGCGCTGATCGCTGCTGTCCCTGAAGCCGACATTCTCATCAACAACCTGGGCATCTTCGAGCCAAAACCATTTTTCGATATCCCAGACGAAGACTGGGAGCGTTTCTTCCGCGTGAACGTGCTGAGCGGCGTGCGCCTCGCGCGCCACTACACTGCCGGAATGGTCAAGCGGGGCT
>JGI25616J43925_10000447_pt1 | contig 14706 bp, 17 predicted proteins | sample GraSoi2013_100cm_FD_43925 | JGI IMG/M metagenome (IMG submission 43925) | reverse complement strand
TTGGTAGGGCTGGCCTAACTTCGATTGTTGGATTTGGTTTGGTCTCGATTGCCGAAGCACTATCGCCATTGATAGCTCTGGCCTCCAGTAGCTTTATTCGCTCGATCCGCTGATCTAGTAGCGTGGCAATATCGTTAGGCGATTTCGCGCCCCCGCGCGACGACTTCCTACTCGGCGGCAAGCCCGCCTACATGAGCGAAGGCTGAACACGTTACGCGCCCCGGCGAGCACGATTTCGTTGATGACGACCAGAAGCTCTATCGCGCGTTAAGTAACAGCAAGAGCCAAGTCCATATGACGCCGCCAGCAAACAGGACTGGCAGCTTAGGCAGGTTGAAGGTGATGCCGCGATGAATACACTCCGCTCAATCGTCGTCGGCGCCGCACTGCTAACGCTGCCAGCCGAGGCGCAGGTTCACCGCTTCGAGACCGACCCTGTCGTGACGGTGCGGGAGAATTTCGTTGCCTGTGATGTGCTCTCACAATTACAGCGCGTCATGGACAACCCGCGTTTTCTACTTACCGGCGAATGCGAGCCGCTAAGCGCAGGACGTCGGGTCCGTATCTACGCAAGCCGCGGGCCATATGTGTGTATCTATCCGGAAGATACGATCACGCCGTGCAAATGGACACACCAGAAAGTGTTGTCGAAATAATCCCTCAAAAAATCTGGCGATCGGCGGGACCGAAATGCATCTTGGCAGAAGATCATCCAAGAACCGAATGAGACCAGACAGACGTGACAGTCCTCCCAACAAAGGAACTGGATCGGAATCGATCTTTAACAAAAAATGCAACTCGTACTGCTTCTCACGCGCGGCAGATCGAGAGAAAACGGGGCCGTACGTCTTGGGTTTAGTCAGCGGAACGAGATGAATACGTTTAAGCTTTCGAACCGATGGGTTGAGCGAGTCGGTCGTGGGATTATCTTGTCGGCGCCAGAAGACTGAACACCAACACAATCAGTGCAGAGAGGCCGGCGACCAACTCAATGGATTGAACCAATTTCTTCTCGACCCGGTCATCCCATTTGGAGATTTCGGACCACCAAAACTTACACTTGTCGGTTCCGATCATGGGGCAAGCTCTCCCAACGTGGGACGAACTGGGGATTCCGGCAAAGGGCGGATCGCTTCGTCGTCCGTCACCCGACCTTGAGCACCTCGACCCCCGGCAAAGGCTTGCCCTCCAGCCATTCGAGGAAGGCGCCGCCAGCGGTCGACACATAGGTGAACCGCGCGGTCGCGCCGGCGGCATTGAGCGCCGCGACCGTGTCACCGCCCCCTGCCACCGTTACAATCTTCCCGGCGGCGGTGAGTTCCGCCGCCGCTTCGGCGACCTCGACCGTGCCGATGTCGAAAGGTTCGAGCTCGAAGGCGCCGAACGGCCCGTTCCAGACCAGCGTCTTCACCCGGGCGAGCACGGAGCAGACACGCTCGATGCTGCGCGGGCCGATGTCCAGGATCATCTCATCGCGACCCACGCCGTCCACCGCGACCACGCGCGAGGGCGCATTCGCCGCGAACCTTTTGGCGACCACGACGTCGACCGGCAATACGAGCTCGCGGCCTTTGGCCTTCGCCTTGGCCATGATGTCGCGCGCGGTCGGCAGGAGATCGCGCTCGCACAGCGATTTGCCCACGGAATATCCGCGCGCGGCCAGAAAGGTATTGGCCATGCCGCCGCCGATGACGAGAGTGTCCACCTTTGCGAGCAGGTTGCCGAGCAGGCCGAGCTTGGTCGATACCTTGGCTCCGCCGACGATCGCCGCGAGCGGACGGATCGGGGTCTGCAAGACTTTCGTGAGCGCCTCGAGCTCATCCTGCATGGTGCGGCCGGCATAGGTCGGCAGCCTGTGGCCGATGCCCTCGACCGAGGCGTGGGGGCGGTGCGCCACCGAGAAGGCGTCGTTGACGAAGATGTCGCCGAGCGCGGCCAGCTCCGCGACGAAACCGGGATCGTTGCGCTCCTCGCCCGGGTGGAACCGGGTGTTCTCCAGGCACAGGATGTCACCCGGCTTCATGGCCTTCACCGCGGCCGACGCGCGTTCGCCGATGCAATCTTCCGCGAACGCGACCGGCCGCTTGAGCACGGCCGCGATCGCCGGCGTGAGCAGCTTGAGCGATTGCGCCGGATCGGGCCCTTTCGGGCGGCCGAAATGGGAGAGCAGGATCACTTTGCCGCCCTTGTCGGCGATCTCGCGAATGGTCGGAGCCACGCGCTCGATGCGGGTCGTGTCCGCGACCTTGCCGTTTTCGACCGGCACGTTGAGATCGACGCGCACGAGCACGCGCTTACCCCCCACGTCGGCCTCATCGAGCGTGTGGAACATGTCAGTGCTCATTGCAGGCGAGTCAGGTCAGCTTGCCCATCGCAACCGCGGTTGGAGAAGCCCAATTCGTTGTCGTACCACGACATCACCCGCACCAACGTGCCGTCCATCACCTTGGTCTGGTCCATGACGGCGACTGTCGAGATAGTGCCCGGAGATGGCTTCAGAAGGGCCTCCCGCCCAAGCTACCTAAGGTAGCAACCTTTGTTCGGTGGCGGAGGCTGATCTCGGAGCGATGAGCTTTTCCTCGATCTCATTCTGAATTGTTTGAAGCCAACCTTCGGCGCGGGCCGCGCGGTCTCGGAAGAGTTCGATCTCGGCCTCTAATTGATTTATCTGCTCTTCGGCGGCTCTGAGCTGCATCGAAAACTTATGCGCCAACTTCATGGCGCGGTCGCAGTTTTCATTCGATAGGTCAGCGGCCTTTTGGATTTTTGCTACGATGGCTTGTCCGGTCTCCTCCGCCGGAATGGCATAACTGCGCGGCCGTTCTTTCGGTACAAATTTAAGGACTTGTTCGGGTGTGTCGGCGCCGTTTTCATTCATTGCGACTGACTCCACAAATCTCACCAGAGTGTTTCGAAGCATAACATTAGCGTGCGCTGCCACTAAGCAATTCTTCTGGCGGACTACCATCGGAGGCAAGGTGAAACCCGCGCTAACCACCAGGAANGCCGCGTATTTTGCCGACTGGCCTACGACGCGCGCTGCAGAAAGACTGGCAGCCCCCGCTTATTGGCGTACATGGGACGGTACCGCTCGGTGTTGTACATCGTGACGACGTCCAACTTGCGCGGTCCGAGCTTGGGATCGGGGATGGGCACCAGCTCGTAGCAGCCCTTCACCAGCGCCGACATGACGCCGGTCTGGCCCTCCAGCATGGCATCGTAGGCCATGTTGCCGAACGTCAAGCCCACCAGCTTGTCGACGAAGTCCGGGTCGCCCGACCGCAGGTCGTAAGTGAGGTCAGACGTCATCGTTTCCTCGCCGGTGCGCCGCTTGATCTCGTCGGCCAGCGACTCGGCGACGCTCGCCTTCTTGCGGTGGCCGTATGCATCGGGGTCGCCGTATTCGCGCACTTGATAGCCCTCCCACTCGGCGCCCTCGCTGAGCACAACCAGCGCATAGTTGCTCGGATTTGCGCGCTTCTCTTCGATGAGCAGCCGGATGAGCTTGTCGAGGTTGACCTTGTATTCGGGGACGACGCAGCGGATCGAGGTGGTGTANGCCGTGTAGAGCGCCGTAAAGCCGGCATCGCGGCCGAAGACGCGAAAAATGCCGATNCGCTCATGCGANGCCACCGTGGTCCGCTGGCGCTGGATGGCGTCGCTGGCGCGGGTGATCGCGGTCGAGAAGCCGATGCAGTACTCGGTGTTGTGAACGTCGTTATCCATCGTCTTGGGGATTGCAATGATCTTCACGCCGAGCTCGTTGAGCTTGGCCGCATAGCCGAGCGTGTCGTCACCGCCGATGGCAATGAGGTGTTCGATGCCCAGCGCCGAGAGGTTCGCCAGCACCTGCTTGGAGACATCCCAGGTGTTGGTGGCGATACCTTTATTACCAACGGAGAGCGGAAAATCCTTGTCGGCGAGGTGGTCGGGTAGCTTCGCCATTGTGGCTGGGTTGGTACGGCTGGAGTGCAGCACCGTGCCACCGCGACGGTCGATGATGCGCGTGTTCTCACGGTCGAGCGGCATGACGTAGCGGCGCCGGCTGTCCGGATCCTCGGGGTTCAGGTGCGTCAGTGCCTCCCAGCCGCGGCGCAGCCCAAGGACCTCGATATCGTTCTCGCTGCTGCGGTAGGTGACGGTCTTTATGACCGAGTTGAGGCCAGGGACGTCGCCGCCCCCAGTGAGGATGCCGATTCGCTTTTTCGCCATGACGACACCTCTACTGCACTTTCACGGACTCCTTCGTAAACCGATGGACGCCGGCTAGTTATCGCGCGGCGGCGACTCCCGGGGAGGATGGGGCTACCCCTTTGCCGAGTCTCTTCACGATCTCCGCGACGATCTCGCGCGGATGCGCAACGATCGAAACAACGATCGGATGTTCGTCCGCCTGCGGCTCTTCGAGCGTTGCGAATTGGCTGTCGAGCAGCGAGGGTGGCATGAAATGCCCGTCGCGCGCCGCCAGTCGACGCGCGATCAGATCCCGTCCGCCCTTGAGATAGACGATGCGGACGTCGGGGCGATTGCCGACCAGGACATCGCGATAAGCCCGTTTGAGCGCCGAGCACGCGATGATGCCATGATTGCCGACGCGCCGCGTGGCGTCGATCCAGGCGGCAATACCATGCAGCCAGGGCCAGCGATCCTCATCGGTGAGTGGCACGCCGCCATGCATCTTCGCGACGTTCGACGGCGGGTGGAACCAGTCGCCCTCCTCGAAGGTCCAATTCAGTCGGTGGGCGAGCATCGACGCAATCGTGCTCTTGCCGCAGCCGGAGACTCCCATCACCACGACGACGGAAGGACTCCCCACAGGCGAAGCGGCTTTGTTGTCAGATTCTGAGCCTCGTGTCCGGCGCGACGGAGACAGCCGATGACGCGGCGCAACTGCGGATGTCCGCTTCTTACGGCGTTTGATCATGAGCATGCGACTTGGCGTTGACCCGCCACCTGAACGAGGGGTCAACTTCGCCAGCAAGGATAGCATAGCGCGGGCGCTATCCGTGTGAACCGGTCAATTTGGATAGGCGATCTCGCCCACGTAATTCAATTCCGACCACTGAGTTCCAAGTGATCCGGCAGAAAAGGCCCATATCCTCAATGGATCCGACTCCTACCATGCTGAGCTCGCGCGTGGATTCGTGATCGAAGGAGTCGCTCGCCCGGGTGCTTTTCGCCCGACGCCGTTCACGGCCCCCAATTTGCCTCACNGCGTGGCGACGACCGCGTGGGACAGGTAGAGAAATAGAGCGCAGCCCAGAAGGACCAGCAAGAGAGCAAGCGCCACGTCGATGCGCGATCCCGGACCTGGGTGCGGCTCTTCGCTGTCGATGTTCTTCGCGGTAACTAGAAAGCGGACCGCTGCGATGGCGACTATGGCAGTGCCAAGGACGATAAGCGCCAGTCCGGCGATGTTGCCGAATCTNTGGCCCGGCAATGAGAGCNNGCGGCCGGACAACGACGGAGCAGCAACCTCAAGGAACAGGTCGAACTTCTCAACGAGNAATCCGAAGGCCATGACGGCGATGGCCGTGCGGACCCAAGCGAGGAACGTCCGCTCATTGGCGGCATGGTCGCTGTAGCCACGGATCATAAAAGCCTCACTCATCATCAGACAGGAAAGTCTTCCGGTCTTGCTTCCGAAACTCGGTCCGTTTGACGTGGCGTGGCGCGTTCGCGCTCCTTGAGACCACATCGTCGGAACCCGATGCCTGAAACCGCCGCCTGTCGGGCAACCGGCGACGCGAAACCGCCCATCACTCTTCCAGACGTTCGATTTCGAGATTCAAGCACTCCCCGATCTGGCATCGACAGCCAGCGCCGGCAGCCAGCAGGTCGCGTGCTTGTTCCGGCGATTCAGCTTCGACATACCACTCCTCGATGCGGGTCACGTGCACGGTCGCGTGGAACGTCTTCAGCTTAGGTGGGTTTTTCAGCTTGGATGTGTTTTTCAATGCGGCAACAGCCATGGCGCTCACTCGTGGCGAATCACTTGTAGGTGCAATTTTAGCTCGGCCAGCGTCCCCAGAACAAATCGACAACGAANCCCCCATNNNCTATTGTAAGGAGTTTCGCGAACGCCGTTCGAAGACTTCGCCCGCATAACGGCTCTCACGTCGTGCCGCCACCTAGGTCGCACCGAGGAAATATGTTCCGGCCCAGATTCGGACTACGGACGCCCCATATTCGTTGAATGGCACCGCTGAAGTAACCGATGCAGTAAAAGGAGTCAGTCGTGGCCCCACGTGCGTATTGGAAAGGCTATTTGAAACTCTCGCTCGTATCGTGTCCGGTTGCACTCTTCCCCGCGAGCAGCGAACGAGAAAAGATCAGCTTCCACCAGATCAATAAAAAGACGGGCAATCGTATCAAATACCGAAAGGTCGATGCCGAGACCGGAGACGAGGTCGACTCGTCCGACATCGTCAAAGGCTATGAAGTCGGCAAGGGCGAATACGTCGAGATCGAGCCGGAAGAACTCGAGGCTATCGCCATCGAGAGCAAGCGCACGATCGAGATCGACGAGTTCGTGCCGAAGAAGGAAATCGATGAGCTGTATCTCAACAGCCCGTACTACATCGTGCCGGATGGCGAAGTCGGCCAGCAGGCGTTCGCGGTCATCCGCGAGGCGATCCGCAAGGAAGGCATGGTGGCGCTCGCCCGGGTGGTCTTCACCTCGCGCGAGCATGTCATGGCAGTCGAACCGCGCGGCAAGGGTCTTCTCGGCATCACGCTGCGATATCCATATGAGGTGCGCAAAGAAGACGAATATTTCGACGAAATCGAAGATGAAAAGATTCCGAAGGACATGGCGGATTTGGCGGCGCACATCGTTGAAACCAAGGCCGGGCATTTCAAGCCCGAGAAGTTTCAGGATCACTATGAGGAGGCCCTGAAAGANGTGCTGAAGAAGAAACAGGCGGGCGAAAAAATCGAAGTACCGAAACAACGCGAGCCCGCAAAAGTCATTAGTCTCATGGATGCGCTGCGCCGGAGCGTGCAGGCCGAGCGGGGCGGCGGGGCGAGCGGCAAGAATGATCGACGGGCGACAAGCCGGCGTCGGGTGTCGAAAAAATCTGCCCGCTCGAGCGCCCGCCAGAAGCGGGCGAGCTAGCGCCTCGGCAAAGGCATTAACTCGTCAGCGGCACCCGCCCGCCGTCAATTTTAGAAGTAGCGCTTACCCGGGCTTGAATCCGATGCGCGGCGTGCGAGCCCGGCACATGCGGCGTAGGCCGATCGCACGCTCGATTTCGCGCGATCAGGTTCGGAAATGCTTGGATAGCTTGAGCCCCTGCGCTTGGTAGTTCGAGCCGATGCGCTCGCCGTAGAGCGAGTGGGGTCGCTCCAGCATTCTCTCGTAAACGAGCCGGCCGACGATCTGGCCATGCTCGAGGATGAAGGGCACCTCGCGCGAGCGCACCTCCAAAACCGCGCGCGCCCCACGCCCGCCGGCGCCCGCGTAGCCGAAGCCCGGGTCGAAGAATCCGGCATAGTGCACGCGAAACTCGCCCACCAGGGGATCGAACGGCACCATCTCGGCGGCGTAGTCGGGCGGCACCTGCACCGCCTCCTTGGAGGCGAGGATATAGAACTCGTCGGGGTCGAGAATGAGGCTCTGGTCCTTGCGCGAGTGCATCGGTTCCCAGAAGTCGGCGACGTCGTAGCCTGCGCGACGCTCGACGTCGATGAGGCCGGTGTGGCGTTTGGCGCGGTAGCCGACGAGGCCGTCGGGACCAAGGCCGGAAAGATCGACACTGACCGCGATGCCTTCGCTCACGTCGGCGTCATCGTCGTCGACCAAGCGCTCGCGCGCATGCAGCGCGCGTAAGGTTTCCGCATCGAGCAGCGCATTGCCGCGGCGGAAGCGGATTTGCGACAGGCGCGAGCCCTCGCGGACCAGCACCGGAAACGTGCGCGGGCTGATCTCGGCATAAAGCGGGCCGTGATAGCCCGCCGAGACATGGTCGAAGCCGCGCGTCTCGTCGGCGATCACGCGGGTGAAAACGTCGAGCCGGCCGGTCGAACTCTTGGGGTTGGCGGCGGCCGCAATATCCTCGGGCAGCGCGAGGCTTTCGATCAGCGCCACGATGTAGACGCAACCGGTCTCGAGCACGGCGCCGTCGCCCAGCGCGATCTCGTGCAGCTTCAAGTCGTCGATGCGCTCGGCAACGGTGGTGTCTGGACCGGGCAAAAAGCTGGCGCGCACGCGATAGGCCACTTCGCCGAGTCTCAGATCGAGGCTTGCGGGCTGGATCTGGTCGGGGACGAAGTCATAGGCCCGCAGGATGGCGCCATCGCGTGCGAGCGCCGCGATCATGTGGTCGGGCAGGATGCCTTTTTGGTCAACTGCAGAGGCCAGCGACACGACGCAAAGTCCCCGATGATGCCCAAGTATTTTCCGCCGATATCGACACAAACTGCGTCGTCATTGCCGGGCATCGCGCGTCCTCAAGGGCGTTCACGCCCGTCTTCGACGGGCTATGGACGCGCGTAAACGCGCTTATGACCTGGCAATCCATCTTCTTCGCAAGACTTCTTGTGAAGAGTGATGGACCCGCGGGCCGAGCCCGCGGGTGACCTGGGATGTAGCCGATGACCGTCTTGACGAAAAGCCATCGATCGCGCTAGAGCATCGTTATCCCGTGGTCATTTGAGCCGGCCGGCTTGCAGCCACGTAAAACAAATCGCTAAANGGCCGGGGACGCGTAGGACCCGGCGGAGCTTTTCCGGCCGGGTTTTNTGTTGGGCAAAGGAGACCCTCATGTCCGCGTCCGCCAAACGAAGCTACCGCCCCGAGACGCAACTCGTGCATGCCGGAATCCTGCGTTCGCAGTTCGGCGAGACGTCGGAGGCGCTATTCCTCACCCAAGGCTATGTCTACGACAGCGCCCTGAGCGCGGAAAAGCGCTTCAAGAACGAAGAGCCCGGCTACCAATATTCGCGCTTCTCCAATCCCACCGTGAGCATGTTCGAACAGCGCATGGCCGCGCTCGAAGGCGCACAAGCCGCGCGCGCGACCGCGACCGGGATGGCGGCGGTCACCACCGCGCTGATGGGTCAGGTCAAGGCGGGCGATCATATCGTGGCGTCGAAGGCTTTGTTCGGCTCCTGCCTCTATGTCGTCGAGGAGCACCTCCCCCGCTATGGAATCGCCTCGACGCTGGTCGACGGCACCGATCTCGACCAGTGGCGCAAGGCCGTGCGACCGAACACCAAGACGTTCTTCCTCGAAACGCCGACCAATCCGGGGCTCGACGTGCTCGACATCAAGGCGATCGCCGAGATCGCCCACGGGGCGGGCGCAACGCTGGTCGTCGACAACGTGTTCTCGACCCCGCTGTTCCAGCGGCCGCTCGAACTCGGGGCCGACTGCGTCGTCTATTCCGCCACCAAGCACATCGACGGCCAGGGCCGCTGCCTGGGCGGCGTCATTCTCGGTTCCGAAAAATTCATTCAGGACCACATCCACACGTTGATCCGCCAGACCGGCCCGTCGCTGTCGCCGTTCAACGCCTGGGTCCTGCTCAAGGGGCTGGAGACGCTATGCGTGCGCGTGCGCCGGCAGACCGACACCGCGGCGACGGTCGCGGTCGCGCTCGCCGACCATCCGAAGGTCTCGCGCTTGATTTATCCGGGCCGGCCCGACCATCCGCAGGCCGAGATTGTGCGCCGGCAGATGCAGGCGGGCTCAACACTGGTCGCGTTCGAGATCAAGGGCGGCAAGGCCGCCGCATTCCGCTTCCAGGACGCGCTCAAGCTCGTGCGCATCAGCAACAATCTTGGCGACGCCAAGAGCCTGATCACCCATCCGGCAACGACGACGCATCAGCGGCTTACGCCGGCTGCACGCGCGGAACTCGGCATCAGCGACGGGCTGGTGCGGCTCTCATGCGGCCTGGAGCACCCGGACGACCTCGTCGAGGACTTGCTGGTCGCGCTTAAGGCGGCCTGAGGCGCAGAGAACAAGCGGCGGACGCCGCAAATGGACGTCATCCGTCGGGTAGGCCCGGCGTCCTCGTTCAGCGCGGTGCGATTTGCGGCCCGATCGCGGTCGCGGTCGGCCGTGTCGCGGCCTCGGCAATCGCCACGCCGAGCGCCTTGGCGAGGCAGGCATAGCTCCAGTCGTTCATGTGCAGTCCGTCCGGCGACACGAAGGTTTCGAACGGCAGATGCTCGCTCTGGTACCAATGGCGCATGAGATCGAAGCGGTGAAGAAGACCGACATGCTCCGCTTTTGCGACGGTGGCGATCAGCGACACCATCTCGTCGATGTTCGGTTTGGCGATCACTCTCGGCGCGTATTGCGGATCGATCAGGACGACGTCCGCGCCGGTGGCCTTGAGGCGAGTGAGGCCCTCGTGCAGAAGCGAGGCGTGCGGCGATACTGCTTTGTCCCGCAACACCGAGTTCGTGCCCGCCTGCCACAGCACCAGATCGGGCTTCTCGGCGATCACCGCGGTGTCGAGACGCGCGAGCATATTGGCGGCTTCCTCGCCGTTGACGCCGCGATTCAACACCGTGATCTCATGTCCAGGGAAATGACGGGAGAGTTCCTCCGCCAGCCGGCTCGGATAGGAGGCGGCGGACGTGCTCGCACCCGCGCCGAAGGTCGACGAGGAGCCGAGCGCGACGATCTTGATGGGCTTACCGCCGGCAAGCAGCCGTGCCGTGCGGACCAGCGGCACATCAAAGCGCACCCGCTCAGCGGTTATGACGCATGCGGCCGGCCGCGGCGCCGGGGATGTCAGCGCGGCCGGCGTCGCAATCGACCCAGGCGTCTGCGCCCGGGCCGGAAGCAGCGCAACTACACCTGCCGTCGCAGCGACCGCGAAGATGGCCGCGCGACGCAAAAAGAGATGGCGATGCATGATATGAGTTTCGTCCCTGCTGGAAGTTTTTTTCCTGTTTTGACGCCTGTTTATTGACCCGCCTTGGGGTCGACCGACCGCAGATGGGCGGCATCGATGATCATGGAAGCAATGCTACGACCGATACAGTCATGCACGCGGTGAGCGAGCACGTTGTCCTTGCCGGCGGCATAAAGATCAAAAGCGCCGGTCTCGGACCAGTGCCGCATGATGGCAAGCCGGTCGAACAACGGGACCTCGTGCTGCTGCGCCACCACACGCATGTTATCCGCGTACGGACCGGGCGCAATCATGATGTCGGTCCGCGGGCTGTATTGCATGTTCATCAAGATGACGTCCGCGCCGCCCTTATGCAGCGTCTCTACCCCCTCTTCGAGCGCCGCCCTGAAATCGTCGGGCTCGATTCTGCGTATGGCATCGACGGTTCCTGTTTGCCATATCACCAAATCGGGCTTCTCGTCGACCAGCCATTTGGCCATTCCCCGCGCCAGGTCCTCGGCGCTCATGCGCGTTCTGACCAGGGTCACGACCTTGACGGCGACCGACGGCAGCCGCCGTTTGAGCGCCTCCTCGAGCCGCGCTGGGTAGGCCGACAGGGGGCCGTCGGGGCCGGCCAGAATCGAGGACCCGGTGCCGACTACAGCAATGGTGAGCCGCCGATCCTTTTTGACCGCCTCCGTGACGTGCTTCAACTCGTTGTTCCCAAACAACAAATAGTCCGGGACCTCGCAGCGCTGCCCCTCCGCGGCGACCGTACCCGCAAGTGCCAACAACGCCGCAGACAATCCGGCCAAAGCTGCCGCCACCGGCGTCTTCATGCCTCGCCTCCCGCGAGATCCGCGTCCGGCGTCTTTCTCCGACGCGATCCGGGACTACGTTCTTCTGCCCTCTTATACCATCCTAGCAGGCCGGCCACCGCAACCATGACGACAATGCCCACCCCGCTGGCGACGAATTGTACCCAGACGGCAGTTGACACCTCCACCATCGCAAAATGCGCGGCAAAGGACAGGAATACGCCCAGGCAGAAAATTTCCAGCGAATGCTGCCCGCAGACGATGGGCGGCCAAGCCCACCACGATTTCAGCAGCGGCCAGTCGCGCGGCACGAAGCGCACCGTCAGCACCGCCAGCGCGAGGAAATGCGCAAAGCGCAGGACGTCGAGATTGACCTTGTCGATCGGGTAGATCAGCTCTTCCAGCCAGTGCGGGACGTACTGGCTCATGCCGGGCAGATACCAGGTCAGCGAGATGACGAAGGCAAACAACAGGTATGCAGCCGCGATCGACACTGTCACCGGTGACTGCGAGACCCGCGAGAGCCGCTGCGCTCCTCCCAGCGCGCACCAGGCGCCGAATACGAACAGCAGTTGCCAGGCGAAGGGATTGAAGTACCAATGTCCGCTGGGGTAGCTCGGCATGTTCCAGTTGAAGTGCCAGGTGAGCACGTAAAGCAGAACCGACGCGCCGAGCGCGAGCGAAGAGCGAAACTGCAGCAGCCACAGGATCGGCGGAAACAACAACAGGAGGATAATGTAGAGCGGCAATACGTCCATGTTGGACGGCTTGAATTTGAGCAGCAGCGCCTGGACGATCGTCACGTCGGGCTGCTTGAGAAAATCGAGAATGTTCATTTCCTCGGCATAGAGCGGGTTCTCGAAGCTGGTGGCGACGTAGGAAATTTCGGCGAGGTAGATCGCGAACAAGAACACGTGGGCAACATAGATTTGCCAGGCTCGCCGCAGGATGTGGGCGCCCGCGATGATGAACCCCCGTTCGCGCATTTCCTTGCCGTACACGAACGCAGCGGTATAACCGGAGACGAAGACGAAGATTTCAGTCGCGTCGCTGAAGCCGTAGTTGCGGATGGTGCCCCAGGCGACGAGGTTCGAAGGGATATGGTCGAGGAAGATCAGCCATAGCGCGATCCCACGAAAGAAATCGAGCCGCAGATCGCGTCCGGTGGGGGCATGCATTCCAAGCGATCTTTCGCGCGGTGATGGATGTAGCTAAATTGTAATGATCCTTTGCCGCACTTGGGAGTCGCCTCATCGCGACGGGTTGCAGGCTAGGAACGTAGGCTGTTCACTAAGGTCGACCACATACGCGACGAAATGCCCGGTTTTGGGGCCAAAGGCCGACAATGGATGCCGCCAAAACAGCGTATCGTGCTGTGACCCGCCAGATCGAGGTCACGGCGAACCCGCGCTTCCTGCCCGAGCGTTCCTCGCCCGAGAACGGCTATTTCTTCTGGGCTTATACCATCACGCTTACCAATCTCGGCGGCGAGACCGTTCAGCTCAAGACGCGGCATTGGCGCATCACCGACGCGCAAGGCCGCCTGCAGGAGGTCCGCGGCGCCGGCGTGGTGGGCGAGGAACCGGTGCTCAAGCCGGGTGAGAATTTCGAGTATACCAGCGGCGTGCCGCTCCCCACGCCATCCGGTTTCATGACCGGAACCTATGGCATGGTGACCGCGGCCGGCGAGCAATTCGACATCGATATTCCGGCGTTTTCGCTCGATACCCCACAGCGGGAACGAACGATCAATTGAGGCCTGCGAAGGTGGGCGAGGAGGCAGCGCATCGGCACGACCGAGGGGGTTTGCGCAGCATGCCGCCTTGCGGCCCGCTCATTCACTCACGATGATGGCGTCGACTCGCGCACGTCCAGCGGCTCGAATGTGTAGGTCGTGTTGCAGAACTCGCAGGTGACCGTGATCTTTCCGTTCTCGACCATGTGGTCGCGATCGTCCTGGGAAAAACTGCGGAGCATTCGCTCGACCCGCTCGCGCGAACACGAGCATTGCGCGTGCAAGTCCCGGCTACGGAAGACGCGCACGCCGCGCTGATGAAACAGCCGATAGAGAAGTCGCTCGGCCGATACGTTGGAATCGAGTAATTCGACGTCCTCGACGCTCGCCACGAGAGCGCGGCCNTCCACCCACGCGTCGTCCTCGGGCGGCACATGGATCTCGATCCCCTCCGGCACGTCGCCGGGATCGAGGTCTCGCCGCGAGCGTTCTGGCGACTGGGGCAGGAATTGCAGCAAAAGGCCGCCGGCTCTCCAGCGATGACGCGTGCCGTCCGCGCCCGCCCGCAGTTCCTCCGCCACCGCCAAGCGCACGCGCGTGGGGATCTGCTCGGAGCGCAGAAAATACTCGTGCGCCGCGTGTTCGAGGCCCTTGCCCTCGAGCGCGACAATGCCTTGGTAGCGGGCGGTGTCCGGTCCCTGGTCGATGGTCATGGCGAGATGGCCACGGCCCAGCAACGCGCCCGCGTCGGCTGCTCCCGCTGTAGTGGCGGCCGCGACGCGGGCGGCGTCGAAACGGGCGCAGGCACGCACTTTGCCAGGCGTGGTGTAGTCGATGACCAGCATACGCACCGGCCCGTCGCTCTGGGTTTGGAGGATGAAGCGGCCTTGGAATTTGAGNGTCGAGCCGAGCAGCACCGCAAGCACGATCGCCTCGCCCAAAAGCTTCGCCACCGGCGTNGGATAACGGTGGCGCGAAAGAATCGTGTCGATCGCCGGACCGAAGCGCACGACGCGCCCCCGCAGATCGAGCGCCTCGACCTGGAAGGGCAAGATCGTGTCATCCGCGGAGGTCGCCGCCGGCGCGCGTGCTGGAATTTCGATGCGGGGATCGGACATGATGCCTGAATATAGGGTGTGATCGGCAAAAAAGCGGCTTCCACCTGGTTTTCAGCGGTAGGCCGCGTGCGCGCAGCGGGCATTCAGCGTGCGTTCAAGCACCAGGCCAGAATGCCTTTTTGTGCGTGCAGGCGGTTCTCGGCCTCGTCGAACACGACCGATTGCGGCCCGTCGATCACCTCGTC
>JGI25616J43925_10000444_pt1 | contig 14754 bp, 9 predicted proteins | sample GraSoi2013_100cm_FD_43925 | JGI IMG/M metagenome (IMG submission 43925) | reverse complement strand
ACCCGTTTCCCACAGGCTGACCGTGCTGACAGACCAGCCTCCGAGAACCGCCTCTGAAAACTGGTTCATATGACCGAGAAATTTGCGATTCCTTCCCGCGGGAACATCGTACACAGCAGAAACGAGGAGGCGGTGACGACGGGTCTGGGCGACATTACCCCGGTTCGCCGCGAGATCGAAGCGATTGGCAACTGGGGTTCCGTAGATTACTTCGGGATTGAAGCTGGTCGGTGCATCGCCGCCGACATTGCCGAGATTTTTGGCCCAGACGTGGCTGGCTTGCATAGTGAGTCCAGCGCGCGACCTGATATTCAGCTCGGATTGCAAACCCTGGTAGTTCACATGCCCGGCGTTGTTGGTGGAGAGAATTCTGCCCCAATTGGGATAGGGCTTGGGGTTCGGGTTGGGTGAAATCGTGCTGGGCTGGACTTGATTCAGGTCGACGGTCTGACTCATGCGGTAGGAGTTCATACCGACGTAGCTCTCACGCAAGGTGATATCGCGAAAGAGTTCGCGCTCCACAGTCAAATTCCATTGCGCGGACTGCGGATCGCGGTAATCGGTGAGAGTGTTTTGATAAAAGTCGCCGGTACCGGCGATGAGCGAAGGGTTATCCGGAGTTCGGACGCTGGGGAACTGATAGGTCGGATTGCCGTTAATGTCGGGATTCAAAGTTGTGCGCACGACGGCAACATCAATATTCGTTGTATTGAACGAGAGTTGACCGAGGTTGGTCATAGTGAAAATGCCCAACCCTCCGCGTACGACGGTCTTACTGTTTCCGAAAGGGCGATAGGCAAAACCCAGCCGGGGCTGGAAGTCCTTTTTGTAGAATTGTCGCAGACCAGGGCCAAGACCCACGCTGCTCGCCTGTTCGACAGGTGCACAGGGCAGTGCGGCGTTGACGGGAACGCAACCCAGGGCCGCGTCCGCTTGCGTGGCGGTGCCGCATGGGATGCCACTGCCCGCAACACAAGTATTGATACTCTCGAGGAAACCTGCGCGCGGCTGGTTTCCGGCTGGAATGATGATGCCGCCATTGCGCACGTCAAAGGCGGTTAGATTCGCCAGATCGCTGACGAAAGGCGGCAACGCCTGCCAGCGCAGCCCAAAGGTCAAGGTGAGCCTGTCGTTGAAGCGCCATTCGTCCTGCGCGTAGACGCCGGTTTGAATCGTATGGGCGTGAACGTCAGGACCGGACTGGGCGATGTAGGTTTTCGTTGGCAGGCCTAGAAGCAGATTGGCAAACGCATTGCCGGTGAAAATGCCCTGGTCAAACGTGAAAGCGCCGAAATCATTGGAGCCACCGAAGCTCTCGAGGTCCACGTACGCGACGCGACGCACGTCGGCGCCGAATTTCATCGTATGCCTGCCCTTGATCCAGGTCAGATTGTCGGCAAATTGGATCGTCTGCGATTTAGTGGTTCCCGCCTTGTCCCGGCCAATCGGTGAATAGTTGCCAATGTCGTCGCTGAAGTTGAAAGTCGGGAAAGCGGACGTGGTGGGATGGTCGCTGATATCCAAGCCCTGCAATCCCAGGGTGGAAATGGNGGTGGCGCCCTGAATGGGGAAACTCACTTGCAGTTGATAGTAAGAAAGCCCGAAGCGGGCCTCGTTGACCAGATGATCGGATATCGCGTAATTGTGCGAAACGATGAGATTTTTGTTGTTCTCCAAGTCGGTGTCTGTCGGCAAGAAATTATTCACCGTGTTAAGAAAGCTGTCGGTGAGCGACTGCGAATTGAGGCGCTTCCAGCTCCAGCGCACGAAGAGGGCTTGCTTGGCAGTGAGGGTACGGTCGATGCGAACGTCGTAGCCATTGGTATTGCTGGGAGTGGCTATTTGCTGCAGGTAGTTGGCCGTGACACCAAAATTCGCGGCACCGTTTTGGATGTTCGGGGCGGGAAGGTAATTGTTTAGCAGGTTGGCGGCGACGGGGTTAATACAATCCTGAGAGATGGTGCATTGGTTGCCGCTGGGAATTCTGTTCAAGGGATAGGGCGTGGGCTGATGGGTAATAGGATCCAGCTTAAAGGGATCCAGGATCTGAGTGGGAAGGAGGGCCGAGAAGTCGCCCGTGCGCATGGCGGCAATCGGCACGAAGAGGAACAGCGGCGTGGAGAATCGCTTGCGATTGCCTTCGTAATCAGCGAAGAAAAATGTCTTGGGCTTTCCGTGTGTTAGCTTAGGAATCTGCAGCGGCCCGCCCAGGCTCCCTCCAAACGTATGGAATACTTTGTGGGGTTTTAGCGTTGTGCCGTTGATATTCGAGCCCCACACCGCCGCATCCAAAGCGCTGTTCTGGGTGTACTCGAACAGACTGCCATGGAACTGCTCGGTTCCGCTCTTTGTGCTGATCGTAACGTCGCCGAGTTGGGCGAACTCGGCGTTATTGTTGAACTGGGTGACCTTGAATTCCCCAATCAATTCGGAGGAGGGATTCATGTTGCCGAGCGCGCCGTTCTGCCGAATGTTAACGGTGGAAGAGCCATCGACGGAATATTGCACTTGTGACGGGAGGCCGCCGCCCACCGAAACGTTGCCGTTGGCATCCTGCTGCGCGCCCGGAACCGTGGCTAGCATGGCAAGAGGACTCGTGGTCGTGCCGCGATAGTTCACAGGCAGACTCGTGATTTGCTGGAAGCTTTTTGAGTCTCCGATCGTGGCATTCTCCGTATTTATCACCGGACCTGACTCACCCCCGACTTCGATGGTCTGCGCCGCGGAAGCCAATTTGAGGGCTACGTCGAAGCGAATCGTTTGACGGGCATCCAGCTGAGCAGAAGATATCTTGAATTCCGCGAAACCCGGGGCGCTGATCAGAAGATCGTAGTGGCCTGGCCTGAGATTGACGAAATGGAAGGCGCCGTCGGCGTCGGTCGTAGCCGAATGCTCCGACTTATCCTCGACTCGTGTGAGCACAACCTGTGCTGCGAGCACTATCCCCTGACTGGGATCCTTAACAACCCCGAGGATGTCTCCGAAAGTCGATTGCCCGATGGCCCACGGCGCGGATAACAAGAGCGCAATAAAGACTGTAGGTAGTTTGCCCAACATCGCGAGGTCCCCCGATTCTCGTGCACGCAAATTCGGACGCGCACAGTTGTAGGTGGACGGTAGAAGAACAGCTATAAAGAAGTCGTGAGCGTTTCCACTAAAGAACGAATCGCTCGCATGGGTTTATTGAATGGCGCATTAAAGTCTGGATCGAACGGACATCCCGTTAAGTGCCTGTCTTTGTCATGCTATGCATGGCGAATCTTATAGATTCTTTACAAACCTCTCAGGACTTTCTCAGGCGTGATTCGCTATGGTGTTTTGTTCCAGGGGCGATTCCGTTCGTTAAATCGGTTTGAGTCAAGAGGAGCGAACCGAATCGCATGCCTTGTCCCGCGGGACAATGACTCTGATTGTTTTAGCAACGACTTGTTTGCTGGCATGCGCTTTCTACATTTACGTCCTGTGTCAGTGGATGCGAGACGGGAATGGGAAGAAGACACCTCGTCCCCCAATGGATGGACAAAGCACTGGGACACAGGAGAACAAGCGCCCCTATGTCATGGGTTCCTGGAAGACTGCGGAAAGAGGTGATCGCTCGGACGTAACCTCACACCGGGCTGCGAGGATGGCAGGGCTGTCCCGGCGTCGCGGGATTGGTTGGAATGAGTCCGAACGGATTGCGTAGCAAAGATCGCGAGTTCACTGAGCTTGCGGAAGAGAGGTTAGGAGAGAGGAATGCTCATTTTGGGGCTAAAAAGAGTTGTCTCGCTAGTGTTGGTCGCAATTTGTTACGGAAGTGCAGTTCCCGTTTTTGCATCTACGGATGATAACGGCAACAGCGAAACTCCGGCCAAGCGAGTGGCGGCGAAGGTCGATGCGCCCGCGCCATTAACGGAGCGCGAGCGTTGGCTGCTGGACCGTGTGGAGGAACTGGAAAAGCGCGTCGCCGACCTTGAGTCCAAGGGTAACGCCTCGACATCTCCTGCCGCGGATGCGTCTGCTGCGCAGCTCTCTTCAGCGAGCCCAACCGCATCGGATGTTGCAGCGGCGACTCCGGGTATCGCCGCCGGAGCAACGCCGGCGAACTCAGACTCTCGTTCCAATGATCGGGTGGCAGTGGTCGGGCCGCAAGCTACGGAAAAGGGCAAATCGGGCGCTGCCAAACCCGGAAAGTCCGATCCCTTTGCGTTTGCCGATTTCACCTGGCTGAATGGCAACTCACGCACCAAAGACACGCCTTACGCCACGAGTTTTTTTACGCCAGAGATCAGGGCCGACGTGGATTACAACTACAGTTTCAACCATCCCAAGGATGACACCATTGGCGGATCGAGCGAGGTCTTCCGGCACGGCGAAGTGCAAGTGACCCAGCTCGGGGTTGGTGGCGACTTCCACTACGACAATGTGCGCGCCCGCCTGATGACGCAGTTTGGCATGTATTCGCAGACGACCCCGCGCAACGACGCCAGTCCGGCGCGCGGTCAGTGGCAGCTAGACAATGCATACCGGTATATTTCTGAAGCCTACGGTGGCTACCATTTCAACGCATTGCATGGGATCAACGTGGATGCGGGAATCTTCATGTCCTACATCGGCCTTTTCAGCTACTACCAATTCGACAACTGGGCGTATCAGCCGTCGTACGTCTCTTCGAATACGCCGTGGTTTTTCAACGGCGTGCGCGTGCAGATTTTCCCGACAGAGCATCTGAAGATCGAGCCTTGGTTCACGAACGGATGGCAGTCCTACGGACGGTTCAACGGTCGGCCGGGATTTGGGTTGCAGCTCCTGTGGCGGCCGACCGGCTGGCTGTCCGTGCTCGGAAATCAATACGCTCTAGGTGAAGAGGCCCTGGGAGTTCCGGGCCGTATCCGCTACCACAGCGATGACAGTATCGAGATCAAATATTTGGACAACCAGGAGAGTTTTCTCAGCAAAGCGGCTTTCTCTCTGACCGGCGACATAGGATGCGAACACGGCGGTGGCGTGAGCTGCTGGGGCAATTCTGCCAAGGGTCCGAAGCAAAGTTTCCTTGGCTTTATGGTGTACAACCGCTTTTGGTTCGACCACGACCACTATGGTTTGACGTTAGGTGGCGGCAAAATCAACAATCCGGGTCGCTACCTCGTGCTACTCCCGCCGATCAATGGAGCGACGGCGGCTTCGGGCACGCCCTACTTTACGGAAAATCCCGGGGACCAGTTCAAGGCATGGGACGCTTCCGGAACATTTGACTACATGCCCAGCCAGTACATTACTTTTCGCGGGGAGTTTGATCACCGCGCGGCGAATACGCCCTACTTCTCGGGACCTGGAGGAGTTACACCGTCCTGTCCGACTGCTCCTATCGTCGAAAATATTTGCGGGTCGCCGGGAGCATTTGTGCCGGGTTTTACGCCTGATTTGAAGAAGATCGAGAACCGGATCAACTTGTCGATCCTCGTGAAATTTTGATGCCTCGGACGAACAACATTTCTGCCGATGTCGGAGATGCGGGATTAGGCCCGGGAAGCCGGTACTTGCGGCATGATTTGACTTGAGGAGGCCGAGACGCATGTTGGACATAATTTTTATCGCAGCGACCGTCTCTTTTTTCGCACTGGGAATTGTCTACGTTCGCGGATGCGAACGCTTGAAATAGGAGTGAGCGTATGCATGCAGGCGATGCGGCACTGTTGGTGATTTGCTCGCTTCTCTTGGGGTATTTGCTCTATGCCCTCTTGAAGGCGGAGGAGTTCTAGCCCATGACCGCGAATGGCTGGTTTCAAATTGGATTGTATTTGTTGGTGATCGCCCTAGTAACGAAACCTATGGGCGTGTTCATGACGCGAGTGTTCAACCGCGAGAAGACGTTTCTCGATCCGATCCTCCGCCCCATCGAACGGTTGGTGTATCGGCTGACCGGCATCGACGAAAAGCGCGAGATGCGCTGGACGGAATACGCGATAGCCATGCTTCTGTTCAGCGGCGTTTCCATGGCGCTTCTCTACATCATCGAGCGCACACAAAAATGGCTGCCGTTCAATCCGCAAAAGTTCGCCAATGTTGATCCGGCCTTAGCCTTCGGCACCGCGGCCTCATTCACAACCAACACGAATTGGCAGGCTTACAGCGGTGAGAGCACGATGAGCTATCTCACGCAGATGGCGGGCCTGGCTTATCACAACTTCGCTTCCGCCGCGGTTGGCATCGTGTTGGCCATTGTGGTGATTCGCGGCATCGCCCGAAAGGAAACGGACAAGCTCGGAAACTTCTGGGTGGACACCACGCGCTGTCTGCTGTGGGTTCTGCTGCCGGTTTGCTTGGTGGGTTCCCTGGTCCTGGTGTCCCAGGGCGTTGTGCAGAATTTGAAGCCCTATACCACTGTCGAGCTGATTCAGCCGTACACAGCGCAGGTCACGGGCGCAGACGGCAAGACCACCGCGCAAACTGTGACGCAGCAGGTGATTGCGCAAGGGCCGGTGGCCTCGCAGGAGGTAATCAAGGAGTTCGGCACCAACGGCGGTGGCTTTTTCAATGCGAACAGCGCGCACCCTTTTGAAAATCCCACTCCCTTCTCGAATTTTCTTGAAATGGTGCTGATTTTTGCGATTCCGTCCGGGCTGACCTACACCCTCGGCCGGATGACGGGCTCGCAGCGCCACGGCTGGGCGGTGTGGGCGGCCATGGCCTTCTTGTTCCTTGCCGGTGTGACCACAGCCTACTGGGCAGAAGCCAAAGGCAATCCACTCTTGGCCGACACGGACCAGCGGGCCAGCGCGCTGCAGTCCGGCGGAAACATGGAAAGCAAGGAAGTGCGCTTCGGCATCGCGAATTCCACGTTGTTTGCCACGGTAACGACGGATGCCAGCTGCGGCGCGGTAAACAGCATGCACGATTCCTATACGCCGCTTGGCGGAATGATTCCGTTGATCAACATCATGTTAGGGGAAGTGGTTTTCGGCGGAGTAGGTGCCGGTCTGTACGGCATCTTCGTCTTTGTGGTTCTCGCCGTATTTATTGCCGGGTTGATGGTGGGTCGAACGCCGGAATACCTTGGGAAAAAGATCGAGGCCTACGACGTCAAGATGGCCATGCTTGCTGTTCTGATTTTGACGTTCACAATTCTCACCTTTTCCGCGATCTCCGTTGTTAAACCTTACGGGACTTCTAGCATTACGAATCCGGGACCGCATGGACTATCGCAGATCCTTTACGCCTACGTTTCTTCGACTGGCAATAACGGTTCGGCCTTCGCAGGGTTGAACGTGAACACGATGTGGTACAACACGACGACCGCCACCGCACAACTCCTCGGCCGATTCTTCATGATCATTCCGGTGCTCGCCATCGCCGGAAGTCTGGCGAAAAAGAAGACCGTTCCCGCGTCGGCAGGCACGTTCCCCGTGACGGGCGGTTTGTTCGCCGGCTTACTGGTCTCCACCATTCTAATCGTGGGCGCCCTTACATTTTTCCCGGCTCTGAGTCTCGGGCCAATTCTCGAACACCTGCTGATGAACGCAGGCAAGGTTTTCTGAGGTGTCTATGGACCCAGTCGCTCAAATCGGTCAAATACGGAAAAAATCGCTCGCCGATAGCGCCATTCTGTCGCGGGCCGTGGTGGACTCGTTTCGCAAGCTGAACCCGCGGACGATGGTCAAGAACCCGGTGATGTTTGTCGTGGAGGTCGGCGCGCTTCTCACAACGATTCAACTCGTTTGGAACGCCTTTCACCATGCCGGACAGTTTGGATTTGGACTGCAAATCACCCTTTGGCTGTGGTTCACGGTTCTCTTTGCTAATTTTGCGGAAGCCATGGCTGAAGGCCGCGGCAAGGCGCAGGCTGACACGTTGCGCAAAGCGCGCGCGGAGACGCAAGCCCACCGCTTGCGTAGCAGCGGCAATACAGAATGTGTGCCCAGTTCGCAGCTGCGCTCCGGAGACATCGTCGTTGTCACCGCAGGGGATTTCGTCCCCGGAGATGGCGAGGTCATCGAAGGCGTGGCGTCCGTAGACGAATCAGCGATCACGGGCGAGTCCGCTCCGGTAATCAGGGAATCCGGCGGCGATCGCTCCGCTGTCACAGGCGGAACGCGAGTCCTTTCCGATGAAATCAAGGTGCGCATCACTTCGAATCCGGGCGAGACCTTTCTGGACCGCATGATCAAGCTCGTCGAGGGAGCTTCGCGGCAGAAGACTCCGAACGAAATTGCGCTGAATATTCTCCTGGCGGGATTAACGATCATCTTTTTGCTGGCGGTCGTCACGCTCCAGCCGTTCGCGATCTATTCCGGCGCGCCGCAAAACATCTTCGTTTTGGTCTCGCTTCTAGTGTGCCTGATACCTACGACAATCGGGGGATTGCTCTCTGCGATCGGCATCGCTGGGATGGACCGCATGATTCAGCGAAACGTGATCGCGATGTCCGGGCGCGCTGTCGAAGCGTCAGGCGACGTGGATGTGCTGCTGCTCGATAAAACGGGAACGATCACGCTGGGGAACCGCGCGGCTACCCAATTCTTTCCTGCGCCCGGCGTAGAAGAGGCTTATCTCGCCGATGCCGCGCAGCTTTCCTCCCTTGCCGACGAAACTCCCGAAGGACGGTCGATCGTGGTGTTGGCAAAGGAGCGCTACCACCTCCGCGGACGCGACCTTTCCACCCACACGGCCACTTTCATCCCATTCTCCGCACAAACGAGAATGTCCGGCGTGGACCTCGACGGCCGCGTAATCCGGAAAGGCGCTCTGGAGGCCATCAGCCGCTTGACCAGCAATCACGGGAATGGCATCCCGGCGGAACTGCAGGTCTGTGTTCGAGAAATTTCGAACGCGGGTGGAACACCACTGCTGGTTGCAGAGAGCGGCCGCGTCTTGGGCGCGATCGCTCTTACCGACATCGTGAAAGGGGGAATGAAGGAGCGCTTCGACCATCTCCGCGCGATGGGAATTCGCACGATGATGATCACCGGTGACAACCCGCTGACCGCGGCAGCAATCGCCCGGCAAGCGGGGGTCGACGATTTCCTCGCGGAAGCCAAGCCGGAAGACAAGATGGCGCTGATTAAGCGGGAGCAGGCCAAAGGAAAACTCGTGGCCATGACCGGCGACGGTACGAATGACGCGCCGGCGCTTGCTCAGGCGGATGTCGGAGTAGCAATGAACACCGGCACGCAAGCCGCGAAAGAAGCCGGAAACATGGTCGACCTCGATTCCAACCCTACGAAGCTGATTGAAATCGTGGAAATCGGTAAGCAGCTCCTGATTACGCGCGGGGCGTTAACTACGTTTTCGGTCGCGAACGATGTAGCAAAGTACTTCGCCATTATCCCCGCAATGTTTGCCGGAGCCTTTCCCGTTCTAGGTGCCCTCAACGTGATGCACCTTCGCACGCCCGAGTCTGCTATCCTTTCCGCCGTAATTTTCAACGCGCTGATCATCATCGCCTTAATCCCACTCGCTCTGCGCGGCGTGCGGTACCGGCCCCTTGGCGCGGCGGCTCTGTTGCAGCGGAACCTGTTGATTTACGGCGTTGGAGGCATTGTGGCTCCTTTTATTGGAATCAAGTTTATCGACGTACTGCTGACGTATCTTCGGGTGGTTTGAGGACGTTATGAAAAAGAATTTTCTGATCGCTCTGTGGTTCACTCTGGTTACAACGGTGATGTTTGGAGTCCTGTACCCGCTGGCAATCACAGGTTTGGCTCAGGTGTTGTTTCCCGGCCGGGCCAACGGACAATTGATCGAGAGAAACGGCAAAATTGTAGGATCGAGAATTATCGGCCAATCCTTCGCGGAGCCGCGTTATTTCCATTCGCGGCCCTCTAGCGCCGGAACCGGATACGATCCGACTTCCAGCAGTGGCTCCAACCTAGGCCCCACAAACAAGCTTCTGATCGAACGAGTCAGGAGTGATGTACAAAAGCTCCAGTCTGAGAATCCCAATGTTCCGATCCCGGTTGACTTGGTGACTGCCTCGGGCTCTGGCCTAGACCCAGATATCTCCCCTGCCGCCGCCGAATTCCAAATTGCTCGTGTTGCTCATTCGCGCGGCATCAACGAAGACGACGTTCGCACGCTTGTGCGGAAACATACAAAGGATCGCGACCTGGGGTTCCTTGGGGAACCGCGCGTCAATGTTTTGGAACTGAATCTGGAGCTCGATACCCTTCATGCGCTGCGTTGAGGGTTCACGATTTACGGGGTGAGCGTTTTTCGGAGTCCACGCTTGGCGGCTGAAATCGGTATCCCAGCCAGGGCTCGGTCAAGATATAACGGGGATGCGCCGGATCTTTCTCGAGCTTCTTGCGCAGCTGGTTTATTACCACGCGAAGGTTCTCCGTTTCTTCGCCGTGGTCCGGCCCCCAGACAGTTTGCAACACCCTCTTATGCGTAAGCGGCTTCCNTTGTTGAATCACGAGAGCGCGCAAGACGTCGAATTCTTTCGGAGTCAGGTGAACTCTCTGACCACGAACGTCCACGATTCTTCTCTCGAGATCGATCCTCAATTCCGGAGTGTCGATCTTCGGAAGCGGCTCCCCGGAAGAAAAGCGTCTCAGAGCAGCTCGAATGCGCGCCAGGAGTTCTCCGATCGCGAACGGTTTTACGACGTAATCGTCCGCCCCCGCATCCAGGGCGACAATTTTATCTTGTTCGGAGTTGCGGACCGTTACCATGATGATCGGTCCTTCATAAGACAAGCGAATCTTGCTGCAGGCCTCCAGCCCGCTCATACCCGGCATGTTTACATCCAAAAGAATCAGATTCGGGCGCTCCCGGATGACCATGTCAATGGCCTCCTGGCCGCCCTTCGCCTCTACGACGTCGTAGCCGTTACTGGAAAGCGTCGCTCGCAAGACGCGACGGATTTGCGATTCGTCGTCGACCACGAGAATGGTTCCATTGTTCATCGGTCTAGCAGGTGGCGTCCGGGCTTCAAAGGGTAAGAGAACAATCTGTCGCGCCTGGCAAAGTGTTCGCAAATGGTAAGGAACCGACGATAAGAAACGCCTGAAGGAATCCTAAGGAGTTCATAAAGGCATGAGGGTTCTGGAGCTGCTTCTCGGCTGGCTCTCGCTTCCGACAAAGCACGCGGAAAGCAAATCGGTTCGTGGGTCGGAATACCGGAATCTGGGCTGGATGCGTTGAGTTCCGTACGGGACTTCCGGACCGGAACTGTTTCCGATGCGCCGTCGAGCTTTTTGTCCAGGATTCATCGAGGTAAGAAGCGGATCGAGAATGTCCGCAAGAAGATAGCGGCTTTGGGTTAAATCTGTTCGTGAGCAGGACCGGTGGATCTTTTCAGCGTGATTCAATACGTGTTGTTTATCGTTATCGTAACTGTCATGGTGAAGCCCTTGGGCAGGTACATGGAACGGGTCTTTTCCAGGAAGAGGACCGTACTTGATCGTTTATGCCTTCCTCTTGAGCGAATTATTTATCGAATTACTGGGGTTGATCCTGATGCGGAGATGCCCGGCAAGGAGTATGCGACGTGTTTCGTGCTCTTTGGCTTTGTCGGCACGCTCCTCCTGTATGGCATTCTCAGAATGCAGCAATTTCTTCCCTGGTTCTTCCCTCAGTACCACACGACGCCGTTATCTCCAGACCTGGCTCTGAATACAGCGATCAGCTTCTCGACTACGACTACATGGCAGGCCTACGCTGGCGAGAACACGATGAGCTATTTCAGTCAGATGGTGGGGCTCTGCGCGCAGAACTTTCTAGCCGGCGCTGCGGGCTTAGCCGTCGGTATTGCGTTCATCCGCGGACTTAGCAGACAACACTCCGAGGCGCTCGGCAACTTTTGGGTTGATCTGACACGCTCCCTGCTGTGGATCCTGTTGCCGGGAGCATTGGTGGGCGCCTTGCTTCTCGTCTGGCAGGGCGTTCCGATGAACTTCCGGCAGTACACGGTCGCCACCACCCTCGAGGACGCGCAGCAGGTCATACCGCAGGGTCCTGTAGCCGCGCTGGAGATCATCAAGAATCTTGGCACGAATGGAGGCGGTTTCTTTAACGCGAATGGTGCACATCCATATGAGAACCCCACGCCGCTCTCAAACTTTATCGAACTGTTGGCTATCGTGCTCCTGCCGGCGGCATTGACGAACACCTTCGGCAGGATGGTCGGCCAACCTCGGCAGGGATGGCTTTTCTACTCCGTGATGTTGCTGCTCTTCGGCTGCGGATTGACCTTCGTACATCACTCCGAACAACGATTGGATCCCCATCTCGCTGGAGTGGATTTCCGAAATAGTCGGGTTCAGTCCGGCGGGAACATGGAAGGGAAGGAGGTGCGCTTCGGCATCAGCGGCTCGACCCTCACGGCTGTCGTTACATCAAACACTGCCACGGGATCCTATAACTCCATGCACGACAGCTACACGTCGCTCGGGGGCATNGTTTTGCTNNTAAACATGCTGCTCGGAGAGCTTGTTTTCGGAGGCCTGGGGACTGGTCTATACGCCATGGTCATGACCGCTGCGATCGCCGTGTTTCTCGCCGGACTTATGATTGGGCGTAGTCCAGAATACCTTGGGAAAAAGATAGGGCCAGCTGAGAACAAAATGATCATGCTCTATGCTTTAGCCGCCCCGCTGCTTATCCTCCCACTCACCGCCTTTGCCTTGAGCACGAGGGCGGGATTGTCCGGCTTGGCGACCAACGGCGGCCCGCACGGTTTTACTGAGATTCTGTTTACCTATACTTCCTGCTTCGCCAACAATGGCCAAACCTTTGCCGGCCTGAGTGTCAACACTCCGTTTTACAATCTCACCACCACATTAGCGATGATGGTGGGTAGGTTCGGCTTGGCGATACCCGCATTGGGACTGGCTGCTCTATTTGCTCGACAAAAAAGTACTCCTGCCTCATCGGGAACTCTTCCGACTCATTCACTTACCTTCGGGGTCTTCCTGACAGCCTGTTTGCTAACGCTGGTCGCGCTGAGTTATCTTCCTGCGTTGGCCATCGGTCCCGTACTGGAACGACTGCTCTTCGGAAGATAAAGCGTTTGGAATTCACATCGCATGCTCGCCCCACGCCCTACCAAGCTCCGTTCACAGCGTGACATTAACCTGTGGCGGATCCCGCTGCAGCTCTCGCTCGTCGCAGTCGCGCTGTTCGGGATCACCCTGATTCCGGACATCCTCGACAAGTATGGCGTCATTCACATCCCGTCGTGGTTGACGATGGGCAGCATCGACGACGCGCGCGCGATCCTGTCGGCCATGATGGGCGCGGTCGCGACTGTGCTTGCGCTGATTTTCTCCGTCGCGCTGCTCGTGCTGTCGATGGTCTCGACGCTGTTCGGTCCCCGGCTACTCTACCGGTTTCTGCAGGATTGGGTCACCCAGACCACGATCGGCCTATTCATGGCCACGTTCGTATACATCTGTCTCGTCTTCCTGGTCACGCATCAGGATCCGCAGTCGTCGTTCATCCCACAGATCTCGTTGATCACGAGTTGGGTGCTCGTCGTCCTCAGCTTCGGGTTCCTCGTCTACTACAGCCATCGGGTGGCGAGTTCGATTCAGAACCCCGACATGATCGGCGCGATCGTCGACGACTTGTACGTCGCGGCTAGCGGCGCGCACGTGGCCGGCCCTGGCGAGGGCACCGGCGCAGTGCCTGACGCCACGGCGATTTTGCGCCAGGCCGAGACCGGCGCGATTGTATCGTGCCCGAAGAGCGGATACCTCCAGCACGTCGATCACGGCGCTCTGGTCGCGGCCGCGCGCACGCAGGACGCACTGATTGTGCTGAAATTCCGCCCCGGCCAGTTCGTGCTCCGCGGCGAGCCGCTCGCAGCAATTGTGCCAGCGGAAAAGGTAGGCAGGCTCGAGGCCGCGATTGATCGTGGAATTCACATCGGCCGGCACCGCACGCTCACGCAAGATAGCGAGTTCGGCATCGCGCAGGTCGTTGAGATCGCGATCCGTGCGCTGTCTCCAGCGGTTAACGATACGTTCACCGGCGTTGCGTGCGTCGACTGGCTCGCCGACGCGCTGCTCACGCTGGCCGAGCGACCCCCGCTGGAGGGGAACTGGTACGACACTGGCAGCCGACTCCGGGTGTGGATGCCGCCAGTGCGGCTCGAGCGCCTCGCCAAGCTCGCGTTCGATCAGATCCGTCAGGCTTCCGCGACGACTCCCGCTGTGCTGATCCGCCAGCTGGACGCGATCCGCCGGCTGGCACCGCGGCTTCCGCACGCCTGTCGTCAGGCAATGTCAGACCAGGCGGACGCGATCCTCGAAACCGCCAGCGCGCTGGTCGCGCTCGATCGCCGCGACCTTGAGGCGGCCTGGCACCGGGCGCACACCGCGCTTGGCTCGCTGCCCCGGCCCTCGAGCGGAAGCGTGAGCGCGCCCGCGTAGCTCCCGCGCCCCGGCGACGACGGCCACTCCGTGACGCCAGATCGGTAATGGAAGTCCGCGCACTTCGCCATTGAACCCTCTCTTAAATCTTTCCTACGACGTGAAATCGGCCAGGACAAATCGCACTTACTCGCTAGGAGACATAACCGATCATGGTTGAATTACTCGCATACCGTAGGGAGGGGCCGCGCTCGGCACTCTGTTTGGAGCTTTCATAAATTGTCGGCTAACCAGAAACGGGGCTCTGGGCAATGACCCGTGCACTTGGCCAAGACACATCTCCCTTGGGAGGGAACCCAAATGCTGTTAAGGGCGGAACCGGGAAAGCAGAGGCCGCGAAGCTGCAGGACGCAGGAATTAGCCCGAAGCAGTGGCCCAAGAAAATGAGTGGCAGAAAAAG
>JGI25616J43925_10000439_pt1 | contig 14800 bp, 18 predicted proteins | sample GraSoi2013_100cm_FD_43925 | JGI IMG/M metagenome (IMG submission 43925) | reverse complement strand
CCGCCAGTTTTCGTTGCGCGTCACTAAGAAGTTCGGCAACAACTTTTGGGCGGCGATTGCTGTCGAAAACCCTGAGACCACGCTCAACGTGACTAATGCTCCACCGGATGTCTTCGGCTTCAACACCAGCAGCAATGCCATGACTCCAGCTAGTTTATTTACATTGTCCAACACTCCAGGAGCCAATGGCATCTCCACCGACCTCGCTCCCGATCTTATCGGCAAAGTGGTCTTGGAGCCGGGCTGGGGCCACTTTGAAGTGAAGGCCCTGGGCCGCTTTTTCCGCGACCGCTTCGGCGCCCGCAACCAATACACGGAAGGCGGCGGAGGTGGGGTCGCAGCGATTCTCCCGGTCCTCAAAGACAAGCTGGACGTGATCCTCGAAGGCATGGTCGGTGTCGGGATTGGCCGATATGCATCGGGGCAGGGGCCGGATGTGACGCTGCGCCCAAACGCCACCATTGTTCCTCTTCATGAGTTGCAAACGATGGCCGGCGTCGAAGCACACCCCGGATCGAGACTGGATCTGTATCTGTACGGCGGAGATGAATATTACGGTCGCGCCGCACATTTGAATGCCGCGGGTTTGCCGGTGGGTTACGGCTCGCCACTGAACAACAATTCGGGCTGCGAAGTCGAGGTTCCGACAGCGACACAGCCCTGCCAAGCGCAGACCCGCAACTTGTGGGAAGTCGAGCCGGGATTCTGGTATCGCTTTTATAAGGGTCCACGTGGCACGGTGCAATGGGGGATGTCCTACTCCTACGTGTACCGACAAACCTGGGCGGGAGCCGGTGGGCTTCAACCAAAGGGAATCGAGAACATGGTCATGAGTTCGTTTCGTTACGTTTTGCCGTAGCGCAACAAAGAACCGGCGCCCTGGCAAGACGGCCCGAGCATGAGGGGAGAACTGTCTTCAGGAGTCAGCGATCCTGCGCCGCGCTCCTTTCGGTTGCCCCGCCTAGAGAATCACCGCGCAGAGCCTTGGTGACAGCGCAATAATTGTATGGACTATCAGAACGCTCAGATCGCGGAGATTTACGACCTCGTTAACTCGCGGTCTCAGGATACCGACTTCTACGTCTCTCTCGCCGGACTGCGCCCATGTCGCGTGCTCGACCTGGGTTGTGGCACTGGCACCCTCTGCTGTGACCTCGCCGAGCGTGGTCACAGGGTGACAGGTGTTGATCCAGCAGGGGCGATGCTGGCTGTGGCCAGACGCAAACCCCACGCGGAATGGATTGAGTGGGTCGAGTCCACTGCGCAGAACTACAAGGCGCACCGGTGCTTCGACCTGATTGTCATGACTGGACATGCTTTTCAAGTTCTGCTTAACGACGCCGATGCGCTGGCGGTATTGGAGACCATGCGTGGCCATCTCAAGGAACGCGGCATGATTGCGTTTGAGACTCGCAATCCACGCGTGGATTGGGTCGGCGAGTGGTCGGGGCGGCAGCGCTTGGTCGGCACATTGGCCAGCGGACAACTTCTCGAGACGTTGGAGATCACTCGCCAGGACGGTGAATTCATCTCCTTCCAGACTTCCTACCGCTCTCCGCACGAGACGCTGACCACGAGCAGCACGCTGCGGTTTCCATCGCGAGAACATGTAGAGGCTCTGATCTCTCGCTCGGGACTGGTGGTCCGTGACCTGTTCGGAGATTGGGGCACGGGCCCGTTCGAGGCTGCACGCTCGCGAGAAATCATCTTTATCGTCGAGATCGCCAGGTGACTCGGTCGGCTGTGTCATGTGCTGACTGAATCCGGATTTTCTGTGCGGAACTCACGGGCCACTAGCTCGTCAGGGCAAGTTGAATCCAGAAATTGGGAACATTGTCTCAGGCGTGTTTACTTCAGTGCTTCGCAAAACACTCGAAGTTGTTCTCTCTCATTGACTGCATTTCAGTGGGCGTTGACCGAATGTAGCGAAACTTTGAGCCGATGCGGAGGCAAGTGGAAGCCTGGCAGAAAAGTGAATTGACGGACGTCACGGCTAAGGTGGTGATCTACGAGGCGTTCGTGGAAGGCAAGTTGGAAGCTCCAAAACATCTCGCCCAGACCGTGCACGAACTGTACTTCGAACCGAAGTACGAAGAATTCAAGCCGCGAACGATCTGGAGTCTCTCTAATGCGTTCACCTCGGCATTCAAAGAACTGGATCCCATCCCGCAATTCAGAGCCACGGCGAAGCTGGGTGAATTCCTTGAGATTCAGTTCTCGCAGTCGTTCTAGCCATCCGGTTTGCGGGCCGGCGCAATGGCTGAGATCAATCGGAATCCTTTGATGTTTAGGCCACACGATTGCGGCTAGTACTCTTGCTTTCTCGCGGGGCACGGCCCTGGGCACGGCCCCCTTTGTCTCCATAACCTTCCCGCGCCGCCGGAGCGTCGGCGGCCTGCACGGCTTGATGCGGAACCCTTTGGACAAACACACCAGAGAAGGCGCCACGCACGCGAAAGAACACAACAAACCAGAGCGCAGTGGCAACAAGTGCGAGCGGGATCTTGGTTGGAGCCATGAAAATGTGAAAGCTAAGAATGTTGACGAGCACCGGGCCGAGCAGCCGATCTGGAGCCTGTCGAATGCCTTTACGTCGGGTTTCAAGGAACTCGATCCCATTCCCCAGTTCAAGGCGACGGCGAAGCTGGGAGAATTTATCGAGACGCGGTTCTCACAATCATTCTGACCTAACGGCGATTCCGGCCGGTCGCCGCACCTTATTTCCTTCTTCTCTTCGACCGATGGCACGATCCATCTGTTGATGGGCTACTTTGATCTCGATCGCATTCGTTTGTCGTGAACTTTAGGAGCTTACGTCCTAAGCCAAGGTGAAAATTACCACGGCTCGGGACCGTCGTTGCCGAAAACGCCGCCCCGTTGGGCACCAACGTCGAAAGCAGCGCCAAGCGAACAGATGCCACACACCCTGTCTAAATATACCTTGACACGTATATGCTATGTGGAGTATATAAGTGGAGTATATAAAGCGTATGGAATCTGTCTTCGAAATCATTGCGGAGCCGAACCGCCGCGCGATACTGAGCCTCCTGGTCTCGTCACAACAGTCGGTGGGAGAAATCGAGCGTCAACTTCGTATGTCGCAGCCGACTGTGTCAAAACACCTGCGAGTGCTGCGCGACGCCGGTTTCGTGGAATCCACGGTGGACGCACAGCGCCGTCTCTACCGGCTGAAACCTGAACCATTTCAGGAGATGGATGCCTGGCTGGCTCAGTTCCGTCGGTTCTGGTCCACTCACGTGGATGCTCTCGAACGCCACCTCGACCGCATGGATCAATCAACACCAACGAAAGGGAAGACAAAGGAGAAGACGGCGCGGCCCAAACCGCGAACGTGATAGAGGAGAAACGAAATGAAAATCAAAGTGACCAGCCTATACGTGGACGACCAAAACAAGGCCCTGCGCTTCTATACGGAGGTACTGGGCCTTGCCAAGAAGACCGATTTCAGTCAGGGCCCATATCGGTGGCTGACCGTGGCCTCGCCCGAGGAGCCGGACGGCACCGAGCTGCAGCTGGCGCTGAACAACAACCCGGCGGCCAAAGCGTATCAGCAGGCGATTTTTCAACAGGGCCAGCCCGCGATCATGTTCTACACCGACGATGTCAAGGGCGACTACGAGCGGATCAAGGCGCGCGGAGCCGAGTTCACGATGCCGCCCACCGACGTGACCGGCTCGACCATTGCGATGCTGAAAGACACCTGCGGCAACCTCATTCAGCTCACCCAGCTGGCACACTATTCACGCTAAGGAGAAGAAGATGACCGTTCGCGAGCAGTACACACCGGGTCCGGCCAGCGGAGCGCAGATACGAAAGGACGGAGAGAAGTGGACTCTCATTCTCGTCAGAGAGCTGCGCCACTCGCCGGAAAAAGTCTGGCAGGCGCTTACCGACCCGGCGCATCTGCGCGAGTGGGCTCCCTTTGAAGCCGATGGCAGCCTCGGCACGCTTGGAACCACGGTGAAGCTCACCACCGTGGGAGCGCCCACGCCGCAGGTTTCCGAAACAACAGTGACGCGAGCCGACGCTCCCAAGCTGCTTGAGTACAAGTGGGGTGGCTTCGATATGCGGTGGGAGCTCGAAGGCTTTGGTGCCGGTACGCGCCTGACGCTGTGGACCAACATCGGTCACCGCTTCATCGCAATGGGCGCTGCCGGATGGCACATTAGTTTCGATGTTCTGGATCACCTTCTCAGCGGAACTCCCATCGGACGCATTGTCGGCCCCGAGGCGATGAAGTTCGGCTGGCAGCGATTGAACGCGGAGTACGCCAAGCAGTTCGGGATTGAAACGCCCAACTGGCCGCCTCAGGCGGCTCAAAAATCGTGAATCGAGGTGGATCGCAAAAGAATTATCGGGAAGGATCGAAACAACTCCCGGAGCTCCGTTTACCAGAACTGGCCTCGTGGTACGAACGAGTTGCCGTTCCGTCTTTCTGGTCCGCTCACATAGATGCTCTCGAACGCCACCTCGACCGCACGGATCAATCAACAATAACGAAAAGGAGGAAGAACCCCATGGAATCGACCCTGCAGAAGCCGGCCTACCTCGCCGCAAAGACCACCCCCAAAGCTACCACACGTTCGGTTTTTCGCTGGATTCACCTCGTCTTTAGCATTCCGATACTCGGTTACATTTATAGCCCGTTTGACCAAATTCCAAACTACGCCCCCGCCACTCGGTTTGTCTTCGTTCCTGTGCTTGTTCTTTCGGGATTGTGGATGTGGAAAGGCCATGTCGTTCGACGACTTCTTTCGAAGAGATCGGCCTAGCAAGACGCTGCGGCAATAAGACGACTCGCATGAAAACGGGACAAGAATTCGGAGGCATAGAGATCCAATGAATCCATCGGAACGTATTGACCAGCTGATCGCAGGACTCACAGACTGGCGTGGCAAGACGCTCGCCAGCATCCGCAAAATCATCCTTGAGGCCGACCGGGAGATCATCGAGGAATGGAAGTGGATGGGAAGCCCAGTGTGGTCTCACGACGGAATAATCGCGGTCGGCAATGCCCACAAAGATAAGGTGAAGCTTACCTTTTCCCACGGGGCGAGCCTCCCAGATCCTGACAAGCTCTTCAACGCGGGCCTCGGAGGCAGCGCGTGGCGAGCGATCGATTTTCTCGAGGGCGATAAGATTAATGAGAGTCCTCTAAAAAATCTCGTCCGTGACGCCGTTGATTACAATCAGATCAAATTGAAGAGGAAAGCGTCTGCGGGTACTCGAGCGAAAGTACATAAAAGTAAAAAGTGATGAAACGACTGCTGCTGGCGCTCCATTGCGCCATCCCGCGTTCCAGCGGCTTTGGCTGGGGCTGAGCATCTCGTATCTCGGGGACCAGTTCACCATCATCGCCTTGCTCTGGTTCGTGCTGCAGTTGACCGGCGCTGGTGCGGCGGTGGGCCTCGTCATCCTCTGCTTCGACCTCCCCGGCGTCGTCACCGGGGCGATCCTCGGGCGTCTGCTGGATCGCTACCAGCCGCGGCTGGTGATGGGCTACGACAACCTGGCCCGAGCAGCACTCATCGCGGCGATTCCCACGCTCTACGCCCTGGGATCGTTGCAGCTCTGGCACGTCTTCGTGCTAGCGTTGCTGGCCGGAGCGCTCTCGAGCAACCGCGGCTGGGGTGCGGGCGTTTGTGCCGCACCTGGTGGACGACGCCGCCCTCGATCGCGCCAACGCGCTGACCGCGACCAGCCTGCAATTTTCGTATCTCGCCGGCCCAGTGGCAGCAGGCTTCGCCGTCGCCAGGCTGGGCGGTCCCTGGGCGCTGTTCATCGACGCCGCCAGCTTCTTGCTGATGGGCCTGCTAGTGCTGACCCTGCCCACGATCACTCGCGAACCAGGTGTCGCACAGCATGCGGCAGCCAATCGCTGGCTCGGCTTCGGCGCGTTGTTCAGCCTGCGCTACGTGCCCGCGCTCACGCTCCTCTCGCTAGTGTTCTTCTTCTCCTACGGCCCGTTGGAGGCGGCCCTGCCGGTCTACAGCGTCCAGACATTACATGCCAACGCCGACGGCTACGGGCTGCTGTGGACCGGCTTCGGCGCGGGGGCCTTCGCTGGTGTGCTGACGCTGACCAAGCTCTCGCGCCGCTGGCGGCCGAGCATTGCCTTACCGATGATCGCGGTACTCTGGGGAGCGCTGCTGTGCCCCCTGTTTTTCATCCGACAGCTCCCGCTGGCGATGCTTGTTCCTCGGTGTGGCTGGTGCATCCTGGGCGCCCTATACGCTGATGGAAACCACTCTGCTGCAGCGGCTCGTCCCGACCGAGATACGCGGCTAGGTCTTTGGCGCGCGGCATTCGCTGGTGGTAGCGGCGGCGCCGCTGGGAGCCGCGTTCGGTGGCGTGCTGCTGCAGTATCTCTCGGCGCCGCGGGTGATCGCTATCTCTGGCCTCGCCTGCATCCTCGCCGGGCTGGGTGGCCTCGTCTCGTCCTCACTGCGTCAATTGCAACGCGGAAGCCCATAGGGTTCCAGCAGGGCGTGAACACCGATTAAGAGATTTGGGCGACATGGATGGGTTCTTTTCCGAGTATCCGTGTTCATCTGCGTGCATCTGTGGCTAAGTACGAATACTGAAACACCCCGCAGGAGACATCATGCCCCAGGCATAAATCGAGGAAGCGTGCCTGCTTGTCGCTGACGATACTCCACAAAATGTGGTATCTCTCGGTGGAGGTGTTTTCGATGGCTAGCCGGACTGTGCGGGTGCCCGCTTTGTTTCTGCTGCTGTGTGGCAGCGCGGCATTCTGCCAAATGTCGGCATCGCCTCTCGTGACGGTTCGTTCCCTGCCTGAGCACCCAATTGTCGAGGTGCGCGAGTACAACCGGTTCCTCAACTTTGACATGATTGTTCAGAATGCGAGTAGGTTGACACTGCGCATATCACAAATTGAATTAAGCGTGTATGATCCCGCGCGCCACTTGCTGCTGCGAAAGTCGATCAATACCGATGCATTTGCCCCCAGCATTGCTGTGATCGGCAAGCAGATCCTGGAGCCCGCCGAAACCCTGGACGTGTTCAATCCGTTTTCTGAATTCGAATCGTCTGTGTCGCTAACCGAGCTGCAGTATTCCTTCTGCATTCTGCGCGAATCGAACGAGCAACAGCGAGAGAACAATCGGCACAGATTACCGGATGACTGTGATTTCCGCGAGCACTTAGCTGTTAGCCCGCGCACATATAAAGACAAAACTGAGCTCATTCTGCCGTTGCGTGGGAAGATTTTCGTTTGGGAAGGGCACGATCTGTATGCACACCACCTACGAGTGCCGTTAGGTGATCCCAACGTGCAAGCAATCGGCATCACAGCAAACTCGAATGACTTCGCGAGCGACTTTATTTATCTGGATGCGCAAGGACGGGAGTATCATGACGATCCTCGCAGGCTGGATAACTGGTACGGTTACGGCAAGTCGATCTACGCGCCGGGTGCAGGCGTTGTTCTGGCAATTGCAAATGACATTCCAGAAAACTGGTTTGAAGACGAGAAGGCGACGAAGATCGGGCATCCAACACTGCCCTCTGGTAAAGATCCTAAGGACATCGGCAATTTCGTATTGCTCAATCATCAGAATGGCGAGTACAGCCTCCTTGTGCACATGAAGCCCGGTAGCGTGATCGTGAGACTTGGCGATCGCGTGCGGCAGGGTCAACTGCTGGGACGCATAGGCTTCGCCGGAGACTCGATCTTTCCCCATTTGCATTATTCGTTGATGGACGGCCCCGAAGTCTTCAAGGCATGGGGTATACCCGCGTACTTTTCGCAGTTCCACCGAGTTCTGGGAGCGAGTTCGATAGCCGTGAGGCAGGGGCCAGTGGACTCCGGCGATTTCCTGGAAAGCGAGGCTATATATTCCGATCCCAAATAGCGAAAAACCCCACCGTTGCTGTGATTTGGCGGGAGGCTTCGGACGCTTAAACTGAGAGAAAATTCAGTCGCTCCTGCTCTCGGTTCCCACCGGTCACTGCCAGGTTGCAAAGCGGCGGCCTGTTGGAACAATACGCTTCCACTTCGACTGCACGAGGAGCTTTTCGGAAAGATCGGCACCATTTCGGGTGAACAAGTCCAGCGTGGGGAAATTCCAACCGCCTTCCTTGGTAAATCGGACAATTCGCCAGCAAATTCGAAAAGAGTCCTACTGCGACACACCCTAGCTGTCGTTCAAGGAATGGCAAACTAGCGCCTTTCTTTCCGAGGCTGCCATCATGTTTTCAATGCAGGGTTGGGACCGCGTTGCGACAGCTCCGCGAACTCCGTTTTACTGAAGTCCTAACTCGGCTGACCTCGGAGACCTCAGTCCCGGCCAGCAGTTCAGACCTTCCACCGAAGCCTGCTCGTGGGAATTTAATACCTCCGCCAGAACACCCTAGCTATTGGTTTTTCTCCTGTCTCGTTGGACAAAATGAGCCCGATTATTCGGACGGTTGTGCTCTGGGGAGTAAGCCGTTGCGTTTAGAATTGCGAGATCATCGTGCGACAGCGGCGGGCGATCTGTTGTTCTTCCTGTGTGGGGACAACCTGGATCTTTTCCGCAGTGAGGCCGAGAAATTCGAGACCGTTCGTAGCTGCGGACCGGATGCGATCGCTGTGCTCTCCGATGCCGCCGGTGAAGACGAGAAGGTCCAGACCGCCGAGAAGAGCGATGTAGGCCCCGATTACCTTGCGTACCGAAACGGCAAAGACGTTCAGAGCGAGAGCCGCCTGCAAGTCGTTGGAGCGGGCACGTTCTTCCAGCGCCTTCACATCACTCTCGCCCGAGGAGAAAGCGAGAAGGCCGCACTTATGGTTGAGCAGATCTTCAAGCTCGTCGGCGCTGAACTTTTCATTGCGCAGGAGATAGACAAAGACGCCAGGATCAAGATCGCCGGAGCGTGTGCCCATAGGGATGCCGCCGGTGGGTGTGAGGCCCATGGTGGTGTCGATCGATACTCCGTTGCGCAGAGCGCACAGGCTGGCTCCATTACCGAGGTGCGCGAAGATGACTCGTTCGGGAAGCTGCTCACCGAAGTGATGAACGAGCGATTCATAGGAGAGGCCGTGGAAACCATAACGTCGAATCCCTTCGTCGAAGTAGCGCTGCGGCAGCGGTAGATGCGATGCCAGCTCCGGGATGGTCCGGTGAAAGGCATCGTCGAAGCAAGCGTAGTGTGCTGCCGAAGGAAAAATCGACTGTGCGGAGGCGATAAGCGCCAGTGCCTGCGGGATGTGCAGTGGCGCGAAATGTATGGCAGAGCGCAACTGATCCAGGACCTGCGGCGTGATGAGTTGGTGCGTGCGGAGCTTGGGCCCTCCGTGCACAATGCGATGGCCTACAGCCACGGGCACGGCAGGGATATGTTCCTTGATTGCTTCGGCGACGGCGGCGAGCGCAAGCCTTTGTGACTCGTGAATGCGCTCGCGCGCGACGAGCACGTTTCCGTCAGAAGATCGGATGTGTAACTTGCCGCTCTTACGCCCAATGTCCTCCGCACTTCCTGTCAATAGCGGCTCTTCGTCGGTTGCGCCGCGTCGGTAGACGCCGAACTTCAGGGACGAAGAGCCACTGTTCAGTGCGAGAATTAGATTGTCTTTTCCGGCCAGCTCTTCCTCCATGGCTACTGCGGCCATTTCCAGTTGCGAATCTCTTCTTTATCAATGCCTTCTGCGTGAGCGTAATTAATGCTGTCGATGATCTGGTCCTTTAGCCATTCTTTAACGTGTGCACCGATGGCTCGCAATCGCGGAACCCGGTCGATGACATCGGCGGCCAGGTCAAAGCGATCGACCTGATTGAGAATAGCGAGTTCCAGTGGTGTGTTGATGTTGCCCTTTTCTTTATAGCCGCGCACATGGAAGTTATCATGATTTGTGCGGCGGTAGGTGAGCTTGTGGATGAGCGCGGCATAAGAATGGAAGTTAAAGATGACAGGCTTGTCGTTGGTGAAGAGAGAATCGAAGTCGCGGTCGGAGAGTCCGTGCGGATGTTCCGTTTCTGGCATCAGGCGGAAGAGATCGACGACGTTTACGAAGCGGATCTTTAAATCGGAGAAGTGCTTTTTCAGGATCTCGACTGCCGCAAGTGATTCCATGGTCGCGATGTCGCCCGCGCAAGCCAGAACCACATCGGGATCCACGCCATCGTCTGTGGATGCCCAATCCCAAATGCCAATGCCCTTGGTGCAGTGGGTTACGGCATCTTCCATGGTGAGGTACTGAAGGTGATCCTGCTTGTCCGCGACAATGACATTGACGTAATCGCGCGAACGCAGGCAATGATCGGCCACACTCAGCAGGCAGTTGGCGTCCGGCGGCAAATAGATGCGGACGATATCCCGGCTCTTGTTGGTGACCACGTCAAGAAATCCTGGATCTTGATGAGTAAAACCATTGTGATCCTGCCGCCACACCAGAGATGTTATGAGGAGGTTGATGGATGGCACGGGTGCACGCCAGTCAAGTTCCTTCTTCGACTTCTCGAGCCACTTGGCGTGCTGGTTGAACATCGAATCGATCACGTGCACGAAAGCTTCATAAGTGGAGAAGAAACCGTGGCGGCCCGTAAGAACGTAACCTTCGAGCCAGCCTTCCAGCGTGTGTTCGCTGAGCATCTCCATGACGCGGCCGGAGACGTCAAGTTCGCCGCCGTCGGCGTCTTCCGGCTTGTACTCCGCGAGCCATGTTTTCTTCGAGGCGGCATAGATCGCCATGAGCCTGTTGGAGGCCGTCTCATCCGGGCCGAAGACACGGAAGGAGGTCATATTACGGCGCATCACTTCCGCAAGAAAGTGTGCGAGCACGTCGGTTGGTGGAGCATAGGTCGCGCCCGGCGCTTTGACTTTGACGGCAAAGTTGCGAAAGTCCGGCAGATCCAGCTCCTTCCGCAGCAGACCGCCGTTGGCGTGTGGGTTGGCCGAGATGCGGCGCGGGCCGGAAGGCGCGAGTTCCTGTAGCTCGGATATGAGGGTTCCGTGAGAGTCGAACAATTCTTCGGGCTTGTAGCTGCGCATCCAGTCTTCGACCATTTTCAGACTTCGTTTATTCGTGGCCGGATCGAGCACGGGCACCTGGTGAGCCCGCCAAAAATCTTCCACCTTGTGGCCGTCCACCTCTCTAGGTCCGGTCCACCCTTTCGGGGAACGAAGCACGATCATAGGCCAACGCGGACGCGAGGTGTCCCCTGTGGAACGGGCGCGCTGCTGGATCTCCCGAATCTCAAGGATGCACTGTTCCAGAGTTGAAGCCATCTTCTGATGCATGACGAACGGGTCGTTGCCTTCGACGAAGTATGGTTTGTGGCCGTATCCGGTCAGCAGCGCTTCCAATTCTTCATACGGTATGCGAGCCAGAATAGTTGGGTTCGCGATCTTGTAGCCGTTGAGGTGCAGCACCGGCAGCACGGCCCCATCGCGAATCGGGTTCAGGAATTTGTTGGAATGCCACGAGGTTGCAAGCGGACCGGTCTCCGCCTCGCCGTCGCCGACTACGACTGTGACGATGAGATCAGGATTATCGAACGCTGCTCCGTAGCCGTGCGAGATGGAGTACCCAAGTTCGCCGCCTTCGTGAATCGAACCCGGTGTCTCCGGCGTGCAGTGCGAGCCGATTCCTCCGGGAAAGGAAAACTGCCGGAAAAATTTCAGCATGCCCGCTTCGTCGCGGCTCTTATCCGGATAGATCTCGGAGTAGTGCCCTTCGAGATAGCAATTGGCGAGCGTCGCTGGCGCGCCGTGACCGGGGCCCGAGATGTACATCACATTTAAATCGTATTTCCTGATGAGACGGTTCATGTGAACCCAAACCAGAGATTGGCCAGGGTCTGAGCCCCAATGACCAAGGAGCCGATTCTTGATGTGCTCCGCCTTCAGCGGTTCTCGGAGAAGAGGATTCGCCCGAAGATAAATCATGCCCGCCGACAGATAATTGCAAGCGCGCCAATAGGCATCCATCGTCCGCAGCTCTTTGGACGAAAGGGGCGTCAGACCTTCCGTTGTGCCAGCCATAGACATTCTCCTAGGTTTGGACGTGCATGCGGGAATCGGGATCGGGAGCGATGCCGCTTCTACAGCGTAAACGGTTCTGGCATGGAAGAAAACGTCCCTTACAACAGTGCCGCCCTGGATTTCCTGACATGGCAAGGGACAATTGGCGACTGGATGATCGAAACACAAAGGAAACGAAAAGGAGGTCAGGCAATGAGCCAAGGCTTTCGGGCAGTAAAAGAAATATGGAATGTACACTCGTCCTGCTTCATTGAACCGGAGAAGCTGATCGTGCTGCTGCACGACCTTGCTGCCAGAGTAGGGACGGCAAGTGACGAGCACGAATACGGGGACAAGCAAGCTCTCTGGCTTGAAAACGGCAGGAAGGCTCTCGACTATATGGAAGCAGACGAGCGCTTCTGCGCCGCCAGCTTCACAGACAGTATGGAAGAACAAGGGATAGCCGTTAACAAGAATGACCTGATCACTTTGATCGACAATATGCGGAGCTTGTCGAAACAATGGCGGAGTTCCATCGGAAAACACGGGGAATTGTTGTTCTACATCGATGTTTTCTAACCCAGGCGTAACGTTCACCTCCAGAAGAAAACTTTGCTGACGTTAACAGCGTAATACATTGACGACTCCGTGGGCTGGGGTCTCTCGCATACTGCTCGTATGTGCCCATAGGCGAATACAAAGCGAAAATGATAAGATGACTGGCCATGGCCCGGCGTCCGGATCGCGAGAAAAACGAGGTATTGAGCGAGAACGACCTCAAGGAACTCCGTCACAACAGCAGACAGCAACCTGGACGACCGAACCCGATCTTCCGAAACGTCGGTCCGATGTTGATGGTCGTGCCCGCTGCCCGCGCAACGAATGCAGGCGCGGCGGCATAGGTCAGGCGAGTGAGCGCCGTAATGTTGAGAGCGATCATCTCGTCCGTCATGTCGACCTCGGTATTCAGCAGCGGCGTGATGGCGCCAATGCCGGCATTGTTGACGAGCATGGTGATGGCCTGATTTTCCCGCAGCAAGCTTTCGACCTTCTCGAGATCTGCCTTGTCGCTGAGGTTGGCCCGCAGCGGGGCGACTGAGCGTCCGGTCTCCTTTGTCAGTCGGGCGGAGAGTGCTTTAAGCTGTGCCTCGCTTCGGCCTACCAGGACAAGGTTGTAGCCACGCTTTGCGAGACGGTCGGCATATACTGCGCCAATGCCCCTGGAGGCACCGGTGATAAGGGCAGTGCCCTTCGTGCCGGAATCACTCATACTCTTCTCCTTTTCAATTTGGACTCTTCCCATCGCGGTTCGAACGGTGCTGCTCCTTGTTATGCTGCCACCTCAGGGGCGACCCATCACATGCAAGTGGGCATACGGTGAGCCTGCCCACATGATGTAGGCGCCGGTCGGCTTATGTGTGGTCGGCAGTCCCGTAGTCTTCGGATCAAACGGCCACATGATCATCCAGTGCGGCCCCACGGTGATTGCCGGACTGGTTTTGTCATTGGGGGCTGAATCGCTCCTCTGCGTAGCGCCTGCGAGCATATAAGTGATACCCGGGACCTTGTTGGTCGGTTCGGGTTTATGGGCTTTGGCGTCCGCGAACCACTGCAACGAAGCAGCGTCTACACACATGGGCGGCTCCACAATCACCTTGGGGTTTCCAGGCATGCAGGTGAAACCGTTGCTGCCCTCGCGCAGGACTACAGTGTATTGCCTTCCGCATCGGTGTCAATAATTCGAGCTGATCTGGCAATGTCATCAGGTCCGGCGGACATCGCCCGCGCTATTTTGCCTTGCAAAGCATCGCTGGCGTCCGTTGTAGAGTTTTGCACCAGAGTTCTCGCCTGGATCGGCTGTCCAAAATTCGTCTCTGCGACTAGAAGCATAGCGGTGGCAACCGCGAGGAAGGAAAGTGTTCCTTTTGCAAGCTTCATATATCCCTCTTAGCCCGATCAGATGACTGATGCGACCGATCGGTCGCATGGAAGGCAAGATAAATTTGTTCTGCGAGTTCGCGTGAAGGATGCGAATTATTGAGGGCTAGACTGAGAGACCTGTTCTCTGAGCAGAGTTCGCTACATCAAAGAAGCGGGAGACAACGTAAGAGGATTACCGTCCTTCGGCCTTCTGGCCGCGAAGCGCCATACACGTGGAAGCCGCTTTCGCGATCAATCGGTTTTCCTCGTCGGTAATGGTGCACTCGACATAGCCGATCGTGTGGCCTCGCCGCACGACCGTTCCTTCCGCTTTGAGTTGCGCCTGCCAGACCGGGCGAAAGAAAATGATTTTCAATTCCACGGTAGTAAAGGATTCATCTGGGGCGAGAGTACTTGCAAACGCAATGCCCATCGCGGCATCAGCAATATCGCAAAGAATTCCCCCATGCAGCGTTCCCATGGGATTTGCATGCTGTGGTCCGGCCGCCAAGACGACCGTCGCCCGTCCGTCAGCGATGTCTTTTGCCTCAAATCCAATCAGACGCGCAATTGGAACCTCGTTCGTCTTTGCACGTTCCCTGAAGTCCGATTGCGAGGAAATTTCTTGAGTACTCATGACTTGGCNGCCCCGGTCTTCGATTTCCGCGCACGAACTTTGGTTTCGAGATATTCCTCCAGGTGACGGACGGCAAGGTCACGAGGCTCTTCCTTCTTCTGCAGACGGCTCACCATTAGGCTGCCTTCGAGCATACTTGCAATCAAGGTGGCCAATTTCGCCGAATCGACATTGGAACTCACCTCGCCTCGTCGTTTTCCGTCCTCGGCAATCGATTGCAGACGGTCAAGCCAGGAACTGAGAGCGTGGCGGGCT
>JGI25616J43925_10000438_pt1 | contig 14823 bp, 13 predicted proteins | sample GraSoi2013_100cm_FD_43925 | JGI IMG/M metagenome (IMG submission 43925) | reverse complement strand
CCCATGAAACCCATGAAACCATTTAGAAGGACATCGATCCTTTCAAATCGGACGATGGCTGTTTTAACCGCCTCTTTGACGGCACTCTCTTCCGTTACATCCATCACGACAACCTGCAGGTGCGGATGATTGCCCAATGATTCGATCAGCTGTTCGGGGTTTTTCCTCACCGTTGACACTACCCTGGCTCCGGTTGACAATGCTGCCATGGTGATCTCCAGACCGAATCCGAAAGAAGCGCCCATGATGAACCATACTCTATGCTGTTTCATACCTGATCTCCCCATATTTACCCGCGTGAAAATCCCTGTAAGCGTTTGCAATTTCAGCTCGCGTGTTCATCACAAATGGACCTTCGGCGACAATCGGTTCAGTATATTTTTCGCCGCCGAATAGGATAATGTCAATTTCGGATTCGGAATGGTTATGTAGCGAAATGGTGCCTTCGTCGTCTTCAAACACGATGAATACGCCTTTGCTGAATTCTGTACCGTTGATCATCGCNTTTTGCAAGGGAAGGAAGGCGGCATATTCCAACTCTTTTTCCGTTGGTAACGAAAATAGCACTTCTTTTTCCAGATGAATGTGGCATAACAACTGTTTTGAATATTCCGGGATCTTCGAGGCCAGGTTTTCATAATGCCCGGCAATTACTCTGACCCACCCTCTTTTATGACTTAACAGTTGCTGCGAGACTTCCCTTGCTTGTATAGGAAGATATTCCGGTGGCTCAGCTTTGTTCCTGGAAGGGAGATTGATCCAGAACTGGAAGGCATGGGTAAGCAGGTCACCAGTTTCAGGATCGACATTCACCACCTCATCATGGATAACCCCGTTGCCAGCTTTCATCCACTGGACTCCTCCGGAGCTTACTTTAGCATGATTTCCATAGCTGTCGAAATGTTCTCCTTCCCCGTTAAGGATATAGGTCAATGTTGCTATTCCCCTGTGAGGGTGGGCCCCCTTTCCATTAACGACTTTAAGCGGCTCGCCAGGCGAATGTTGGATGGGCAGAACATGGTGCATAAATACAAACGGACCGACTGCATTCACATACCTGTTAGGCAATATCCTATTTATGATATATTCACCGATGCCGGCTCGCTGCCCTTTCGTGGTGAAGCGAATATTCTTTGTCATCTTTCGTGATTTTAGGTCTTTCATTCACAAAGATGCATCGATGGGAAGCGATAAAACGATGACAAATGATAATAAAATGCGCCGCCGCTATTTTTTCATCGAAAGATGCCGGATGCGACTGAGGGTTTCTTTGGTGATGCCAAGATAGGAAGCAATAATATGCTGGGGAAAGCGCTGCAAAAATTCGGGATAGTAATTGGCAAGCTCGGCGTAGCGCTTCTCCGCCGGCAAACTAATGGAAGCGTTCAGTCTTCTTTGGGCACTAAACACATGATTTTCATCCAGTTTTCTCGTCCATTCGGCAAGGGGTGGGATCTGCTCGAACAGGTTCAATGAGTCGGCTCTTGAAATGAGCAGCACTTCGGTATCTTCCCAGGCGTCGATATTGTAGATGGAAGGAGTAAGCATCACAAAACTCTCGAGGTCTACGGCCCACCAGTTTTCAATGCACAAACGGATAATGTGTTCTGCCCCTTTGTCATCAACACTGTATTGCCGCATAGCCCCTTTAACTATAAATGCGGCGTACTTGCAGACCTGGCCTTCCCGCAAGAGGTACTGCTTTTTTCTTATTTTTTGGGGTACATAACTATTCCTGACCAACTCTGCCTGGCTGTCGGTGAGCGGTGTGGAAAGGTGACTGTTGATGTGTTTGACAAGTGACTCGAACATTATTCCAATAAAGGTATTAAAAGAGGTTCAAATTCTTGGTGCTATCGTTTCTGAGATACGAAGCAACACTGGGATTTTTGCATAATACCCCGATCATTACGTCCGCGTCAACAACTACCATTTCTTGCGGTTTTTTGCTGCGCGGATCTTGTCAATAGAAATATCCGGCCCTTTCCATAAGCCATACATGCCGTCGATTGCCTTTTCGGGATTCCGGCCAGGGGTATCGTACTTTGTGATCTCTTTGAGCATTGCCGATATACCCTTCTTTTGACGGGGTAATTTGATTATTGTCGCCACAATTCCTGACTTAGTTCTTAAAAATACAAAAAAACGGATGAATTGGGTCTAAATCATGCTTTCCTCCTGACATAGGGTTGTCACTCTACTGCTTCATCTTTGTCTTTTCAATCAATCATCAATCAATAAAAAAATAATTATGACAACTCAGGAAACGGCGGCCCGCTACCACCAATTGGCTTCCCAACGGAAATTTGTCGAGATCCAGGACACGCTCCATCATGAAGACGTTGTTTGCCAGGAGCCAGATAAAGCGGCGTCGATGGGGATGCTCGTCTTTACCAAGGGTCGGGAAGCAATTAAAGCGAAAGTTGCGGCACATCTTGCCACGATAGAAACTATGCATACTTATAACGTCGGCGACCCGATCGTCGCGGGCGAGTTTTTCAGTGTCGTGCTGAAACAGGAGGTGACGTACAAAGGCAAGCCGCGCATGGCACTCGAAGAAATCGGTGTTTTCCACGTAAAAGACGGCAAAATCATCAAAGAGCAGTTCTTTTATTAAGGGATAGGAAACGAACCTGTAAGAGCAAAACCCGCTACCAGAGCGGGTTTTAGCATTTTGGTGCCCAGGATAGGGCAATTATCTAACCACTTATTCACTGATTTTGTGGCTTTTAGCAATTTGCCGGGATAATACTTTGGCGGAATAAGGGAGTCCGGGGCATGGCGGTTTATTTATCTAAATATAAATCGCCATGCCTTACGCCGGGATGATAAGTTTTTGCTATGGCTCCTCCCGGGAAAGCCTTTACATCTACCAACTTCAGGTAAAGAGATATCGAAAGACCATTGAAGATCGGTAGTCCGGCTCCCAATACCACCGGATGAATACCCAAAGTGTATTCGTCGATGAGACCCGTTGCTATAAGGCTCCGCATAAATCCAGCGCCCCCAATTGCTACGATCGGTTTCCCAGACTCGGCTTTGAGTTCCCTGATCCCTTCGGCAAGATCTCCGTCAAAGACCCGTGCCCCGGCCCAGGAAGTCGCGGCAGGTGACTGCTCCGCACTGGGCGGGTGGATCCCCGCAAATCCTTTTTTGGTAAAGACGGCCTTAGGGATCTCATTCATCGGCGCGGCAAAAGGACCGGTCGCAGTTGGCCAGTAAGGAGCCATACCCTCAAACGACTTCCTGCCCATGATAATTAGCCCGGCCTCCCGGATTTTGCCGACACTCCAGGCCAGTGACTCCTCGTCTCCGGTCTTGAAGATCCAATCATTCTTGCCATTGACGCCGGCGACAAAACCGTCGACCGAGATCGACATCTTCATTATCAACTTTCGCATAATGGTTAAATTTAGCAGGAATTTTTCGCTGTGAATGTCATTCCACCTGACGCCAAACCCTTGTTGGCGGTAGTTGTTAGTTCTNTATCGTATTGCCGCTTCAAGTATATCAATGTTTATATCTTTTAGAGTTTTGAACCTGATACAATACCCGCTCACACTCGCCTTTCCTAGTTTTTTTCCATACGTTTGGGCTAAGTATTTCTTATCTTTTATACCAAGGATGTATACAGAGATTCCGGTTTTGTTTGCACTCAAACCAATTTGAAAAAACTCTCTAGTTGTTCCATCAGCATATTTCATGGTGTAAAATCCATATCCTATATTAGGATTAGAAACAGTTTTATTTTCACTGTTTTTACCATCCAGGAACCATAATTTACATGCTGGCATTACTTGCAGAATGATGCGGTGCAACTCTTGCATGTCACTACGTTTTGGTTCAGGTTGGCTAGTAATATACTTTTTGATTTGTTCTTGCACGTTCATATAAATATAAAACTTCGGGTTGCTTACTTTGCCTTTTCAAATCTCGCTTTATTTTTTTTACCCAATGTGATTGTAAATTTTCTTTCTACTGTCGTTGCGATAAAGTTGCCAATAATTTTTCCAAATTGTTCATTGACATTTTAAATCCTTCTGTGAAGCCCATTTCAATCATTTTCTCCATACGGGCAAGCGATTCATTATAAATAATAATACTGACTTTTGTCTTTCCGTTTTGTTCGCTGAAAGTGTAATCCCAATCAGAACCCGGCAATTCAGGGTTTTCATCTTTGTCTGCAAAAGCATTAAACATTTTGAAGTTGGTTTTTGGGCTAATGGAAGTGTATTTCTGAATTGCCCAACGCTCATGTCCTTCCGGACTTACCATAGCATAAAATCTTCGCCCGCCAACTTTAAAATCCATAAATTTTGTTTTTGATATCCAGGGTTTAGGCGCTACCCATTGGTCAAGGATTTCTGCTTTGGTAAAAGCATCCCATACCAGCGAAAGGTCAGCATCAAATTCTCTTGTTATGAATACCGTTTTCGCTGCTTTGTCTACGGTGAAATCAAACAGCAGGTTCATTTTTTCTTATTTTTTAGTGTGTATAATACTTGATCGAGTTGCTGGAACCTTTCTTCCATGATCTTCCGGAACTGGGCTAGCCAACTATCGATTTCTTCCATTTTATCGATTTTTAGTTCATAAAAGATTTCCCTGCCTTCATGCTTTTGGGCCAGGAGGTCGCATTCGGACAGGATGCGCAAATGTTTGGATATGGACTGGCGGGTGATGTCGAAGTGCTCCGCAATGGCGTTGGGGGTCATTGCCTGCACGGCGACCAGGACGAGGATCGCTCGTCGGGTGGGGTCCGCAATGGCTTGAAAAATGTCGCGTCTCATGAATAATAATTATGAAGCTGATCGGCTGCAAATATACGCGCAACCGATCGACTTCGCAAAATTTTTTTTTAAAGGGGAATTTGTCCGGTAATTTCGAAAAGGAGTTTCCGATGCCTTGAAAATCACAAAACTTTATTTCTCGACCCTTACCGCTGGCTGCGTGTAAATGGGAAAAAACGGTTATGGGATACCCATCTCCGTTTTACTGGCAAATTGCTGCCAAATTTTGAAAAATAAAAAGGGCCGTAGTATTTGCCACCCTTCGTAACTGTTTGATTTTCAAGTGCCCGGAACAGGAATCGAACCTGCACTACCTTGCGATAAACACTAAATCTATGCTGAAAAACTATTTTAAGATCGCATACAGGAACCTGTTGAAAAACAAAGTTTTTTCGGTCGTGAATATTTTTGGGCTTGCTATTGGTATGGCGGCCTGTTTTTTTATTTACGAGTATGTGCATTTTGAATCAAGCTATGATCGCTTCCATAAGAATGCGGCGAATATTTATCGGGTCAATATCTCTTTTGCCGGGAGTTTTGCTAACAACGCCGCCATGAGCACCAATCACCCTGCAGTAGGCCCTGCCATGAAGGCGGATTTTCCGGAAGTGGTCGATTTTGCGCGGGTGGTCAGTCCCTCCATTTTTATGCCTGCTGCGACGGTGTCCTATACGGACTCCAAAGCGAATACGGTCACCTTTAATCAGGAGAAACTCTATATAGCCGATCCATCCTTTCTTACCGTGTTCTCTTTTCCCTTTTTGGCAGGAGACCCTGCCCAGGCATTGGCCGAGGGCAAAACAATCGTTATTTCCGGGACGATGGCCCATAAATATTTTGGAAAGGGAAACCCCCTGGGTAAGACGCTGTATCTCAATCGCCAATTGCCTTTGAAGGTGACTGGCGTATTCCGGGATGTACCGGAGAATTCGCATATTAAGTTTGATATGCTTGTTTCGTTTAAGACGATGGGAGACAATTTTGGTTATGATAACTGGGGTTGGCCGGAGTTTTACACCTATGTTTTATTGGCGCCGGGAACCGATCCCAAAAAAGTGGAAGCGAAATTCCCGTCCTTTATTGATAAATACCTGGCGGACAAAATGAGAGAATTAAACTTCCGTACTTTTTTTCACTTGCAGCCTATAACGGATATTCATCTTAAATCCGATACGATCAAAGGGCCGGAGGCCAATGGAAGTGAGAGAGAGATTTATTTCTTATCCATTATCGGGATATTTATTCTTGTAATTGCCTGGATCAACTATATAAATTTATCAACGGCTAAATCCGTTGAGCGTGCTAAAGAAGTCGGACTGAGAAAAGTGGTGGGGGCCATGAGAATTCAAATAACGGCGCAATTTATTATGGAGTCGGTCTTTATAAACCTACTTGCCCTCTTGCTTGCTATGATCATCGTCACCGTCTGTGTCCCTTATTTCGGTCCATTCATAGGTAAAAACGTAAGCCAGGGTTCTTTATCTTCAGGGCTCCGGCATGCACCGGGGTTCTGGCTGGCTTTGGTCGCAAGTTTCCTGGCCGGGGCATTCCTGGTGGGCGCTTATCCCGCATTGGTGCTTTCCGCCTACAAGCCCTCTCTCGTATTAAAAGGAAATTTCTTTCGTTCTGATAAAGGGATCTTTTTGAGAAAGATGCTCGTTTCCTTTCAGTTTGTTTTATCCCTCCTGCTAATTGCCGGGACCATTACGGTCTATCGGCAACTTTCCTTTATGCGAAACGAGGCGCTGGGTTATAATAAAGATCAAATAGTAGTCGTCAAAGCGCCTCCGATCTTCGATTCAACTTTGGCTTATAAAGTCAATTCCTTCAAAACACAGCTTCTTAACAATCCTTCTATTGCGGATGTCGCGACCTCTTCCGACATACCGGGAAAGACAGTGATTGGAAGAAACAGCGTGCGAAAGGCCAGCGAGAATAAAACGCATAATTTTATAACCTATATCACAGAAGTAGATGAACATTTTACGAAGGCTTATCAGATGGAATTGGCTGCCGGCAGAAACTTTGTACGTGCGGACACTTCCGATATTTATAGTGTGGGAAACAAGACCCGGGTACTCGTCAATGAGAGGATCGTTAAGGCTCTTGGATATAACAGTAATGAAGCGGCTATTCATCAGAACATTGTTTTTAGTTACGGACCGGGTGAAATTAAAGGAGAAATAATCGGGGTGCTCAGAAACTATCATCAGCGATCACTGAAAGAGGCCTATGATCCCATTCTTTATTATTATCCTAGCTATAACAAATGGAGTTATTTTTCCATAAATGTCAATACCCATCATCTTCCGCAGAACCTGGCCTCCATTAAAGATCTGTATAAAAGCGTTTTCTCCGGCAATCCCTTCGAATATTTTTTCCTCAATGAGTACTTCGACCGGCAGTACCAGTCCGATCAGCGATTCGGGAAAGTCTTCGGTTTATTTACCGTCCTTGCCATTTTTGTTGCCTGTCTTGGGTTATTGGGACTATCCAGCTTTGTCGTCAAATTGCGTACTAAGGAAATAGGTATCCGGAAAGTTCTGGGCGCTACCCTATATAGTTTACTGATCTTATTTACCAGGGACTTTGTCAAGCTGGTTTGTATCGCAACGGTCATAGCCATACCGGTCATCTATTTTATGGCCAGCCGCTGGCTGAACAATTATGCTTTTCATATTCATTTGAGCTGGCTGATATTTGTAATACCTCCCTTACTGTTGCTTGCTATTTCTTTGATCACCATCAGCCTGCAAAGTATTAAAGCGGCAATGGCTAACCCGGTAAAAAGTTTGAAGACTGACTAATGTAAACCGGTCGAAACCGGTTCCCGAAAATTGACTTAGCGGAACCGGTCCGACAGTGTGTAACAAACTTTGTCATTGATCTTCTTAAAGGTCTCCCCGTTTATTTTGCGGATCCTTTTCAGCCTGCGGCGGACCAGTAGGTTGCCTTCGCTGTCGAAATACTGCGGCAGGGAAAAATAGGTAAGGATATAATATTTTTTATTGACGAAAGGAGAATTGAAGATCCGGGGCCATAAGGAGATATAAATAAGGGACTGTTTCTTCTCATCGTTATAATAATCCAGGTTGTTCACCCAGGTACATTCGGCGGAGCGCATTTTGGTGATAAGCGCATTGATGGCAGGGGCATCGAATCCATATTTTCTCAGGGAATCGTCCATCCGTCGTTCACTCACCGCAAACTCATAAATATAAGTCAGGCTATCCGTCATCAGTTCCAGGGATACATGCTTAAAGGGCCTGTCGGTGAATTCGATGGAAAAAGGTTTTTCCTGGTAAGCCTTCTTAAAACCCGACTCGATGCTGTCCAGGGTGGACTGATGTTTATGATAGTAGTTGGTGATGTTCAGGCTTGTACAGGAGATAGCGACGGCACAGGTATACAGCAGCGCCAGAAAAGAAAGGGCCTGGTATCGTAATTTATTCATCATAAGCTTTTTTTGTACACCGGGAGACCCCGAAAAGTATTTTTTTCAGAAAGGAGGGCCTCACCTGGCGCAGCGTCCTGCCTCCATAATCCCAATAGACGATGGTGAAATCCTCCCCCGTCTTCCATATATCCGTCAATACGATAAAATGAGTGGGGAAACTGGCCCTTGACTTATTGTGGTTTTTTTTATGCAGATAGTTATTGTTGACATAAAGAAAAGTGGTGCCTGTCTTCACGGACTGGCTCAGGTAATCGAAGAGATCGTGGAAATGGGGACGGATCAGGTCGGATCCGACCGATCGCACTTCATAGCCCAGGAGATGTTCGATGATACGATTGAACTTTCCAAAATTGACCGACGCCCAAAAAGTATTTTCGGAGCCGGGATGATAATGGGGAAAGAAGAAGTTCAGGTATCCTTTAAATTGATCGGCCAGGATCAGGAACCACATCTGGTCGGCAGGCCGTATATCCAGGATCCCCTTAAAATGCAGCGTGCCCGCCGCCAGTTTGACAGCGGGAGAGGGGTCGAATGTTATTTTCCCCCAGCGGGCATGTCCTTCCCGGTATAGTTCCAGCATAAATTTTACATAACCGAGCGGATCCTCGTGTAAGGGCAGGTAGGATAGGGCCGCATAGCCACAGAAATTGGTATTACTGCCCTGGTACATGGCCAGCGGCGTATTGATGTTCGTTTGGAGGTTCTCCATAAACCACCGGGGTCTCACATTGGGCCAGTATATGCTGGAGTCAAGGTTTTGTATCTTTTCTAAAAAGAGCAGCGCTTCTTGTTTGCTGGAAGTGACTACGGAGTCTCCTGCATGCAGGGGAGATGCCTGACCACCGGGCAGCACACAAAATAAAGTGATCGTTATTGTGATGAATTTCGGGAACCAGCGGTCCCTCAGCCGGAGGAAGAACTGTTCCACCCCCAAAGAGAGCAGGATGCCGCTGGCAATATTGGCCAACACATAAATGATGGCATAGACATAAGGAGAGGAACCGGGAAAAAAATGGTTCGTGCAGAAATGGGCTACGGCCGGGCCTACCAGCAAATGCACGAGATAAATGGAATAGGAGCATTTTCCGATATAGATAACAGGCCGCCAGGCCGGATGGTCCCAACGCCGGTTGGCTGCCAGTAAAACACCGATCCCCACGGTAAAAGAGGAGTAAATAATCGTTAGCCCGATGCTAAGCAGCAAAGGATTTTCAATATCCAATAAAAAAGGGATGGACAGTCCGGCCAGCATACACAATAATAGCGGGACGCGGTACCGTATAAAAAAGTCGTTGAATAAGGCCGGCCTGAATTGGTAGAACCAGGAGAGCAATACCCCGGCAAAGAGGGCATCCAGCCGGAGATAAGTGGGGAAAAAGTGAGTGTATGAATCAAAAGGCCGGGAATAGCTCAGCCAGGTCCTTAGTCCCAGGCAGATCAGGGCAATGCTGATAAAACAATAGGTCGCTATCCGTTGCCTTCGGATCCAATCCTTTTTAAGGGCCCATACGGTGAATAACACCAGGATCAGGTAGAAATGCTCTTCGATTGCCAGTGACCAGCTGATACCCATGATGCCGGGGGTGAAATTCTGTACAAAGAGGAGCTCCGCCCAAACCCGCCCGGCCCCATAGGTATAATGTTTATAATAATAGTAACCTAAATAGAATAATAGCGCGACCCAAAAGACGGGATAGATCTTAAACCCCCGGCGGATAAAGAATCGGCGGGGATTTATCTTTCCTGTTTGCCGGTATTCCTGGAAGAGCAGCCCCGATACCAGGAACCCGCTCAGTACAAAAAAGAGATCCACTCCAATCCATGCGCCTTTTGATAAAGACGGAAATATATAGTAATGGCGAAACATTATGAGGAGGATCGCTATGCATCGTAATATGTCCAGTTCTGGCAGCCTTCTGTTCATTCGGACGCTAAAATAACATTTCCGTTTATGCACCTGGCCAAAATGTCCGGCCTGGCTGAAAAATACCAGCCCAAAAAAAAGTTTGCCTAATATTTTGAACGTACGTTTTTATTCGTACCTTAGGTGTATGAAGCGATTTAAAGGCACCGGCAAAGGGGACGCGGAACCCACCCGAACAGAGCTGGCCATATTACAGGTATTATGGCAGCATGGTCCTTCCACGGTAAGATTCGTGCACGATACGCTGAATGAGACGAAAGAAACGGTACAATATACCTCTACCCTTAAGCTGATGCAGGTAATGGCGGAGAAAGGAATGCTGACCAGGGATGAGACGAACATGAAGCATATTTACAGCGCGGCTATGGAGGAGCGGACAACCAAGGGATCCCTGTTGAATAAATTCATCGACTCTATGTACCACGGTTCTGTCAGCAATATGATGGTCGCCTTGCTGGGTAATGAAAAGACATCTGCAGAAGACCTGCAGAAGGTGAAGGAACTATTGGACAAGATGGACAAAAAAAGCTAGTATGATACAAGCCATTTGCTGGATGCTGATCCATTCCCTCTGGCAGGGATTGCTCCTGACGCTCCTTACGGGCATCGTCCTGGCATATACGAAGAGGTCTCCCGCTGCCTTGCGGTATAACCTGTTAAGCGGGTTATTCTTCCTGTTCCTGGCGGGTTGCGCCCTTACTTTTATCCGGGAATGGAATCATCCCGGGTGGGGGGGAGCCGGGCTGAATGGAATGGCGGCCTTTTCGGAAAACGGGTTTTCGTCTTTTGTCGGAACCTTGAATGATTATTTGTCGGAGCAGGCGCCGCTGATCGTGATGGGTTGGTGTTTTATTTTTCTGCTTAAATGTGTGCGGATGACAGCCGCCATCGTATATACGCAAAAGGTTCGGAATTACGGTGTGGCCGAGCCTCCGGTCTATTGGAAAGAGAAGCTGCATGCTTTCTGCGGGACACTCCAAATAAAAAAGAAGGTTCTGCTGCTGGAATCCAAACTGGTGAAAATGCCGTTGGTTACCGGCCACTGGAAGCCGGTGATCTTCATTCCTTTGGGACTGCTGACGAAATTACCGGAAGGCGAAATAGAAGCGGTGTTATTGCATGAACTGGCTCATATCCGGCGCAACGATGTTTTCATGAATTTCCTGCAGAACATCGGGGAGAGTATCTTTTTCTTCAACCCCGGTCTGTTATGGGTTTCCTCCTTACTACGGGAAGAGCGGGAGAACTGTTGTGACGACATGGCTATCGACCGGACAAAAAATAAAATGGAATTCGTCCGGGCCCTCATCCACTTCAGGGAATATGATGCACGGATGGCTGGCGTAGCCGTTGGCTTCCCCGCCGGCAAACATCAGTTGCTGCATCGGGTCAGGCGTATTGTCGATAATAAGAATAAGTCATTAAACAGGGCGGAGAGAATCTTTTTTATTGCCAGTTTTTTTATCATCTCGCTGTTGCTGGCCGCTTCCACCCGCCAGGCGGTAAGACCGGCCGATAGCAGGTATAAGATTGTCGGCGAGGAGAGAACCAATAGATCACAGGCGCTCCGCAACAGGCAGGAGGATGGAGAGGCTCACCCGGAGATGCGAGCCATCGAAGAAGCAGAGCAGGCGGAGAAAGATAGGGCACAAGCCGAAAAAGACCGGGTACAGGCAGTAGAAGACCACCGGCAGGCCACGCAGGACCGGGAGCAAGCCCGGCTCGACAAGCTGCAGGAGGAGAAGGACCAGGAACAGGAGCGGCTCGATAAAATGCAGGCAGACAGAGAGGCCTTGCTGACACAGGTGGGACGGGAGCAAGCGGAAATAGAAACCGTGGAGGCTACCCTGCAGCGCAAGCAGGCGGAAAAAAATAAAGTACAGGCAGAGAAAGACAGGATACAGGTAAGCATAGCAATAGCCCGGACTACGGAAACCCGGACTATAGTAACCCGGTCCGGAAAGGATAGAATGGCTCATCCCCGGTAATTAGCCGTAATGGCCATTGCGGCGTAAAAAGATCACGATTTCGTGAGTGGGGATCGCATTGCCTATTATTTAATCAGAAAAAAAAGAAAAATGAAAAAGAGCTTTTTGAACACAGCCCTTATGGGAGGGATATGCTGCGCCCTGTCGGCAACTGCCTGCGCACAGACAGCGCCGGCGTCAAAGCAGACGACCCCATCCCGTTCCGCGACTTCCTCCCACTACACCGCAACGTATTCAGCGAATAGCTACCTGCAGTCGGAGGAAGATTCTACGGTCAGCCCTGTACAGACTATCATCACTTATAAGAACGGGCCCGTGTATCATATCCGGATGACGGGTGATAAGGTGATCGAGCTGTCTGTGAATGATCGCAAAATACCGGCCGACAGTTTTTATGTGTATGATAACCTGACAAAAAAACTGGCTTTGCAGATAAAAGCGGATAAGGCCCAGGCAAAACTGGATAAGGAGCAGGCGGAGAGAGACGAGATCCAGGCCGGGAAGGACGAGCTGCAGGCGAAAGAGGATCGGGGGCAGGCGGATAGAGACCGGCTGCAGGAAAAGCTGGATGTGGAGCAGGAGATCCGGGATAAACAGCAAGCCGAGAGGGATCAGGTACTAGCCAGGATCGAAAAGGTAGAGGCGGAAAAAGAAAAAGAGAGGGAAGCCAAAGTAATGGCCGAGGACAGGGAGCAGGCCGTGAGGGACCGGGTGCAGGCAGTGGAAGACAGGAAACAGGCGGATAGAGACCGGGTACAGGCCATGGAGGACAGGAAGCAAGCCGATATAGATCGGAAACAGGCTGCGGAAGACCGGGCGATCCTGAAAAAGCTGATCAGCGAGATCATCAGGGAAGGGCTGGTGCCCGATGAAAAAAGCCTGCATTCCCTCTCGCTGGACGAAGACGGATTTATCATCAATGGCAAACAGCAATCCGAAGCTACGAAAAAGAAAATCATGGAAAATGTCAGGATAAAGGACGGCTCCCACATTTCTTATAGCAAGGATTAGGTAATCCAGCCCCCGGCATGCAACATTTTCCCCGTCCCGGTGTCTATAATGGAAATAAAAGATTCCATTATGCGAAAGATACTTTTACTCTTATTAGCTGGTTTACAGATCCGGGCGGCAGAAGCACAATTTTCAGGGCATCCGCCTTATTTGCAGAAATCCCTGTCCGGCGAATCCCTGCAGCGGGTAGAACTGGAGACGTCGGGAGGCAATATTTCCGTGTACGGGGTTCCCGCTGCCGAAGCCAGGCTGGAAGTCTATGTCCGGGGCAATCATGATGGAGAAGGCGAGCTTTCCAAAGAAGAGATCGAAAAAAGGCTGAACGAGCAATATGATCTGAATATTTCGGTGAATGACCATAAGCTGACCGCTATTGCCAAGGGTAAGTCGAGGAATATGAACTGGCGGAGAGGCTTAAGCATTAGCTTTAAAGCGTATGTTCCCCAGGCTGTCTCTTCCGATCTGCGGACCAGCGGCGGCAATATCAGTCTGAAGAATCTCAGCGGAGCCACCCAGGAGTTCCATACCAGCGGGGGGAACCTGGATGTCGACCTGGTTAGCGGCAAACTGACCGGCAGGACTTCCGGCGGCAATATCTCTCTGACGGATTCAAAAGACGATATCGACCTGCAGACCAGTGGCGGGAATATACAGGCTGTCAACTGTCAGGGCAGTATTAAACTGGGTACTTCCGGGGGCAACCTGACTTTGCGCCTTTTGAAAGGCAATGTCCGGGCCACCACTTCCGGGGGGTCGGTGGTCGGGGAAGCGATCACGGGCGAACTGCAGACGCGCACTTCGGGCGGCAATATCCGGATGAGGGATATGTCCTGCAGCCTGTCCGCCTCCACCAGCGCCGGCAATATAGATGTGGAGATGAACGATGCGGGCAAGTACCTGAGTCTCTCCACCTCCGGCGGGAATATCTCCCTGCTGCTACCACAGGGCAAGGGAATGGACCTGCAGTTGTACGGAGAGGAAGTGAAGGCCAGCTCCCTGGATAATTTCAAAGGCCAGCTGGACGGTAAACATATTGACGGAGCCATTAATGGGGGAGGATTACCGGTCAAGGTAGACAACAGTGGCGGAAGGATCAGCCTGAGCTTTAAATAAAGATACTTCGCCTCGTTCGGGCCAACATAACCAGAAAGCCGTCTTCAAATTTATTTGAAGGCGGCTTTCCTTTTTCTTAGTTGGACGAATTGGTTGCTTGTAATTATATATTCTCTATATTATGGGAATAAAACAGAAAATAATGAAAGGTTTCCTCCTGGTATTGGCTTTGATCGGATCAGTCACCCTCCTTAATGCACAAACGACTATCGACAGAGATCCTGAGATCGCGGACATGGTAAAAGAAGTGAATGCGGACTCGCTCCAGTCTTACATTAAGTCGATGGTATCTTTTGGGACCCGTAGTACCGTGAGCTCGACGACGGATCCTAAAAAAGGGATCGGCGCCGCCAGGAACTGGGTCCTGTATAAATTCAATCAATTTGCCGCCGTCTCGGGAGGGCGTCTCACGGCTTTCGTGGATACTTCCACGTATGCGGGTGACGGGAAACGGGTGAAGAACAATATTAACCTGGGNAATACCGTGGCTACCCTGAAGGGTACGGACCCGAAGGACAACCGCCTCTTTATTATCAGCGG
>JGI25616J43925_10000433_pt1 | contig 14860 bp, 15 predicted proteins | sample GraSoi2013_100cm_FD_43925 | JGI IMG/M metagenome (IMG submission 43925) | reverse complement strand
GCGGTTAGCGGTTGGCCTCGAGTATTACGAATCCGCGTCGCGCCGAACCGCAAACTGCAAACCGCAAACACTTAACCGTCTAACTCTTAACCGTGATAACGTCGATCACAAATGTAACGGAGCGGCGCGGACCTAGTGACCTCCGGCTCCGGCTGGAGCTGGACCTCCAGCCTTTCTGAACAAGAAAATGATCGGTACCAACAACAAGCAGATCGGCACCAACATTCGAAACTGCTCCACATATGCCCACAACCCAGCCTGCTGTTGGAGAGTTTGATAAATTAGCCCATAGGCTTGGGTCTGACCCGCCTGACCAGATTGACCAGCCAGCGCGTGTTGCAAACTCGCAAGTTCGTTGCGAAACGGAGCATCAAAATNCGTTAGATGTCCCACCATCAATGCTTGATGTGCTTGGGTGCTGCGTGTCACCAGAGCGGTCACGAGTGATATACCCACTGAACCTCCCAGGTTTCGCACTAGGCTGGTTAGCCCAGCTGCATCACCCATATTCTCCCGTTTAACGGTCGACACCGAAAACGTCGTCATCGGAACAAAAATCGACGTGATCGCAAAACCGCTAATAACGATCGGGAAGAGCACTGTCTCCGGGGACATGTTGAGGTTAACGCCCCCAAGCAGGAACATCGTGAGGCCAAGAATCGCCGCCCCTTGAGCCATCCAAAGACGGCCATCGACCTTACCAAGGACACGTCCGGCAACGATACTACCGATGATTGCCCCGATTCCTCTGGGACTCATTATTAGGCCTGCTTGCAGAGAGGGATAGCCCAACAACAGTTGCAAAAATTGCGGCAGAACCGCCGTCGTGCCGTAAAGCACCGCACCCACGCTGAAATTCAAGACCACCCCAATCGCCAGATTACGGTCTTTGAGGATATGCAAATTTACGATCGGATGATCACGGGTTAGCTCCCAGGCCAGGAAAACCACAAACCCGACGACCGCTAAAACCGCTAACCACACAATGAAAGTAGATGAAAACCAGTCTTCGTCCTGTCCCTTATCGAGCAGCACTTGGAGGCATCCGATCCACAGAGCGAGGAAGCCGAAACCGGCAAAATCGATTTTCCCGGCTTTCGCGTTCTTAAGGTAAGGCGGGTCTTCTAGAAACCGCAGACACATCAGAATCGCCGCCACCCCGATAGGAAGATTGATGTAGAAAACCCAGCGCCACGAATAATTGTCGGTAATCCAACCACCCAAGGTTGGACCCAAAATTGGGGCAACGACCACGCCCATCGCGTAGACGGCCATCGCTGATCCCCTCTTTTCGGGTGGGAACGTCTCCAGCAGAATGGCTTGCGCGACCGGTTGCAAAGCGCCGCCGCCAGCCCCTTGCAAAACCCGGGCGAGGATCAGAAGACCCAAGCTATTGGCCAACCCACACAGAGCCGAAGCGATGGTAAAAATCGTGATGCACGCTATTAAAAAACGCCGCCGGCCAAAGAAACGTCCTAGCCAACCCGTCGCCGGCAAGATCACCGCGTTTGAGACCAAATAACTGGTAAGGACCCAGGTCGCTTCGTCAGTGCTCGCGGACAGGTTCCCCGCGATATGCGTTAGCGAGACATTAGCCACGGAGGTATCAAGAACCTCCATGAACGTGGCTGACATTACCGCCGCCGCGATCAGCCAAGGGTTCGCTGACGGCTTCCAAGGTTGGGCCGTCGCAGTTGGAGTTGGTTGCGGCACGGGTCTACGGCGCTGTCGGTTTAACTTTAGGAGGCCGGGTACCCCACCAGAGAATGGCCAGGATAACGGCCGCAACGAGGCCAGCCACCGTCATCAACTGCAGGGGCGAGTAATGGAAATCCTGGACCTTAACCGTCGGCACTACTGATTCGCCGGGACCAAGTGGCAAACCGACCTCGGGGACTTGATTGAAGAGAATCTTAACCGGGATGCGTTGAACCACCTTAACGTAATTGCCCGTCGCATTTTCGGGCGGCAACAGACTGAACGCGGCTCCGCTACCCATCTGGATGCTATCAATGTGCCCTTCAAACTTTCGCCCGCCCAGAGCATCTACTTCGATTTCCACTGGCTGACCTGGTCGCATCAGGTTGATTTGATTCTCCTTAAAGTTAGCGATCACATAAATTTCTGACGGCACCAACGCCATCAGAGATTGCCCAACTTGCACGTAGTTGCCCGGTTCGACTGATTTGCGGGTTACTCGCCCAGTGTCCGGTGCATAGACCTTCGTATACGAATCATTCAGCTTGGCTGATTCGAGGTTGGCATCGTTTTCCTTCACCTGCGCCAGAACATACTGAAGCAAAGCCTCATACGTGCGAACCTGCGCTCCGCCCTCCGCCAATTGCGCCTCCGCTGATGCGACTTTCTTCTTGGCCGAATCCAGGTTGGCCGAGGCCGCGCGGTCCGCGACCTGTGAGTGTATCAAATCCTGAATCGACACTACGTGCGTTTTGTAGAGATCCTGCTGTCGCCGCAAATCATCGGAAGTCTGGTCCGCCTGCGCTTGCGATCCTTGTTGGTCCGCCTTGTCCTGGTCAACGGTTGCTTGGAGGCTATTTACGTGGGCGAGTTGCTGTTCGACCGAAGCTCGAGCGGCCGCTGCTTCCGAACTCACACTGTCTACGGCTGCCTGCTTTTGCTTCAACTGGGCGTCATAATCGCGCGAATCAATATCGACCAGCAGATCTCCCTTATTCACCGGCTGATTGTCTCTGACGTGGACCGACTCGATTTTTCCGGCGATCTTTGGCGCGACTTCGATGGTGTGAGAAGCGATAAAGGCGTCATCGGTGGACTCGTAGCTGGCAGCCTGCGCATAGAAATAAAGACCAGCCGCCGCTACCACAAAAACAAGGCCAATACCCACCATCGTGCGGACAAAACGCTTACCCAACCGGTCCCGAAGGGTCGCCCTACGAGCGCGTTCCGGCAAGGCCTTGGGAACATCCTGGGTCGTCTCTCGATAGTTCTCTTCCAGCGTCTGAGCCATGGCGAAGATCCTCTCCTTTAGGATTTGATGCCTTGATAGAAAATATCCGTAACTCCCTTCAGATGTGCCGCGACGGATTCCTCGTCGTCGCCATAAGCTGTGTGCCGAAGCATTGCGCTATGGACCGCGTCCCGAATGAGATCAGCGGCAGCGGAGAGATCTAATTCCTTTCGCACCAAACCCGCCTCTTGCGCTTGTTGCAGGCGTGCAACAAATATCGCTTTTCGTTTTAACATGAATTCCTGAAGTGAGTGCCGAGTTGTTTCTGGCAAAAGAGGAGCTTCGCTAATAAATGCTCGGCCAATCGCTTCTTTGCCCCGCATGACTGCGTACAGTTCACGTACATAGCGCTCTAAGCGCCCAAACAAGTCGTCCCGCCAATTTTCGTCTAGTTGGATTAAGGTATCTAAAGAGGAGCAGGTCTGTTTCAGCGTCGAATGCAGCAACTCTTCCCGGGTACGAAAGTGGCGAAAGATCGTCACTTCATTAACACCTGCTTCACGCGCAATCTCACGAGTGGTCGCTCCTTGAAAGCCATCTCGGGAAAAGACGCGCACTGCCGCAGTCAAAATGCGTTTCCTGGTAAGATCGACCGACTCGCTTTGGGCGCGGGACCGCTTGGAGCTTAAGCCATCGTCCATGCAAGTACCTGCTTGCATTTCAGCGTGAATGCAAGTACTTACTTGCAAATTATCGACGCCAGAGGCGCCGGCCGACGGGACCCAAGGGTTTGGGTTGTTCGCTTTGGTCGAAGAAAGAACCAAAGCCTCTTTCTATTCCTTCCAGTCAGGAAATGCGGATTCTGCTCACGTGGCACAACGGTTTTCATAACTCAATGGAAAAAGGTGGGGTTATTCGCCCGGCTCTTATCCCTAGCAACTATTGCTACCCTAGACCAAACGCCGGGAGATAATGCAAGTACTTACTTGCTATCGCGACAATTGCAAGCGCTTACTTGCAAAAAGTCGTGGCGGGCCAGGAAGAGCAATCGAGAACGACGACGACGAGGACGATTAAGACTGTGGCGGAGCCCTCCTAGCTCCTAGAGTCAGCCTTTCCGAATACCCTGGAGAAAAATCGCAACTACGGTGTGCAGATAGGTATCAACGGAGTACTCGCCGGTGCCATACATGGTATGACGGAGCATTCCCGTATGCACGGTGTCGCGCAGAATATCTACGGCGCAGCCCAGATCGACGTCCGCGTTGACGTAGCCTGCTTTCTTGGCCGCTTCCAGCCGTTCTATTAGCGCGGCACGCACCGGAGCCATTTTCTTGAGGAGAGTTTCACGAACGGTGGGAGGGAGGATCCTGCCCTCACCCGCAACCGCTCTAACTAAGGCCTCTCGATCCAACAGCATCTCATAGTATTTGCGAACGTAAGCTTCCAATTGCCCCGGCAGGTCTCTTTCCCACTCGTCGGTTGGGCCTAACAACTCTTCCGGAGCCATGGAGCGACAAAGAATCGTTTCACGCAACAGGTCATCCCGGCTTCGGAAATGCCTAAAAAGCGTCACTTCATTGACTCCAGCTTCCCGGGCGATTTCGCGCGTAGTCGCCCCCTGGAAACCGTCCCGAGAAAAAACCCGCTCAGCAGCTTCGAGAATGCGTTGGCGCGTGAGATCCCCGTAGGAACGGGTCCGTGGCGTCGGATTTGGATTCGAATTAACGATGCAAGTATGTACTTGCAATTGGCTGAAAATGCAACCGGTAGTTAACGCTTCGCGGTTAAATGTTCACGGTTCGCCGTTCCCAGTTCGCGGTTTACGGAGAACCGTGAACTGCAAACCGCATTGTGCTATAAGGTTAGCAGTCTATGAACCCGCGGCGTGCCTCTCGACAGCGAGAAACAGCAGAAACCTCTGTTAGTGTTGAGCTTGTGCTCGATGGCTCCGGAATTGGAAACGTAGAAACCGGAATTCCGTTCTTTGATCACATGTTGGTGCTCTTAGCCAAGCACAGCCTCTTTGACCTGACGATCAAAGCCAAAGGCGATCTGGCGGTCGACTTCCATCACACGGTCGAAGATACTGGGATCGTGCTGGGAGCAACTCTGGCTGAGGCTCTCTCCGAAAAAACGGGGATCAGGCGTTATGGATGGGCCCGGATACCGATGGACGAAACACTGGCTCAAGTAGCGATCGATTTGAGTGGGCGTCCCTTTCTTGAATTTCGGGTCCCGACCCAAGTTGGGCCAATTGGTGCTTTCGACTTCGGACTAGTGGAAGAGTTTTGTCGGGCTTTCGCGATGTCTTCAGCCATGACACTACACGTCGAGGTTGAATACGGCCGAAATAGTCACCACATTGCGGAAGCGATCTTCAAGGGCCTGGCAAGGGCTCTGGATATGGCATGTCAGATAGATCCGCGCGTAACCGGAGTGCCGAGCTCAAAAGGTAGACTTTAGACCTGCACCAACCCTGAAATTGAGACATTGGTAACAACACGGCGGTAGAAATCAAGGAGCCTAGTGAACATAAGACCAAGACTCGGACTTATTGACTACGGTTCCGGCAACCTGCGCAGCGTGAGCAAGGCGTTGGAAGCCGCTGGTGCGCAGGTTACCCGCCTGGAACACGGCCCGATCACCAATGGTTTCGATGCGATCGTCCTGCCCGGAGTCGGGGCTTTTGGAGATTCGGTCAGCCAGTTAAGAGGGCGCGAACTCTTTGATCCGCTGCAGAAGTGGCTGGAGGACGGCCGACGTTTCCTCGGAGTGTGTCTCGGCTTTCAATTGCTATTCGAAGCGAGCGAGGAATCACCTGGTGTCAGTGGCCTAGGTATCTTTCGAGGCCAGGTTCGAAAATTTCCTCAGGGAGCAGTAAAAGTTCCTCAAATCGGCTGGAACTCGGTCGAATGGACGGAACCAGCGCGCGCGCTGTATACCAATCTCCCTCCCGATCCATTCTTTTATTTTGTCCATTCTTACTATCCAGCGCCAAGTGATGAATCTATCGTCGCCGGATATACCGAATACGGCGATCGCTTTGCCGCAGCCATCGCGACCAAGAATCTGCTGGCCACCCAGTTTCACCCCGAAAAGAGCCAGGAAAGTGGCCTGCTTCTACTCCGTCAATTTTTAGAGACATTGTAATGATTATTTTGCCCGCGATCGATCTGTTTGAGGGTCAGGTGGTGCGTCTCCGCCAGGGAAAATTGGAAGAAAAAACAGTTTATCCAGGAGATCCCCTGTTCTACGCGACGCGGTGGGAAGAAGAAGGAGCGAACTGTCTTCATATCGTCGACTTGGAGGCGGCTTTTACCGGAGAACAGCGAAACCTGGGGTTAATCAAGAAACTGGTTAGCTCCTTGAACATACCGGTGGAGGTAGGCGGAGGGATCCGATCATTCAAAGCTGCGGAGACCCTTCTGGAAGCCGGCGCCGCTCGGGTTGTGATCGGTACAAAAGCGGTTGAAGACCCGAAATTTTTGCATGGCTTGGTGGCAGGTTTCGGCGGCGACGCCATCGCGGTGGGAGTAGACGCTCGAGAAGGTAAGGTCGCAGTGAAAGGATGGGCGGAAGTAACCCATCTGGACGCGCTCGAATTCATCAACCAGATCTGCCAAATCGGTGTCGGCACCATCATTTTTACCGATATCGCTACCGACGGGATGCTTTCTGGTCCGAGCTTCGGCGCCCTTGAAGCCATTCTCCGAATGGCGAAATGCCAAGTGATTGCCAGCGGAGGAGTCGCTAGCATCGAAGACGTGAGACGCCTTGCATCATTGCCCGGATTGTACGGGACGATTGTTGGGAAAGCCCTCTTCGACGGGACAATTGATCTAAGCGAAGCGGTCGCTGTCGCGAATGCCGCATCTGACGCCAGGGGAGCGGTCTGAGGTAATTATAGGTTTTAGGTTGGTCGAAAGGCGCTACGCTCCGACGGAGCGAGCCTCGCTTGGGAGGCGTCGCAAAGAGATTCTCTCAAGTCTACCTTGATTCGGCGACCGCTGGTCGTTTGTCCTTCAACTACCGGCCAGCCGTTCTCGGCGATCTTTGCAGGTCAATCAGATCGCCCATTATGTTCAACGTCTCGCGTCGGATCGCATCGGCGTCTGCCGTGTTCCCGCTTTCTTCACCGATGAGATCGTCGGTACCGGGACTTGCGGAGGCCTTGGCGTCCTTGTTTACCGGTAGCGCTTCCTTCGGCAGGAGTTTCAGCTGAGGCTTGTTAACGTCCGCTAACGTGAGCTCGTAACGCTTGTCTTGCAGCTGAGAATCGATCTTCTTCTCGTCGGTCAATTCCTTTTGCTTGCGATCGTTGTCCTCGTCCAGCTCGTCCCGTCGGATTTTCTCATTGAGCGACAAACGATTTGTCTTCAAACGATCCTTCAGAATCTTCATGTCCGCAGTGATGTCCTGGAACCCCGCATCCTGATTAACCCGATTCGTAGACCGCTTACGCAGGTCATCGACGAAGAGAGGCTTCCGGTTATTCGCCAAATCGATAGCAGCAGGTTCGACTTCATCGTAAGGCAAGGGATGCTCCAGAGAAGCTTCCCCGATCTCAGAATTATCGCTTAGCGACGGCAAAGTGACGTCGGAGATCACGCCGCGTAGTTGGGTCGAACCTCCGGCAACCCGATAGAACTTTTGCACGGTTAATTTAAGCGCACCGGCATCGTTACTCGAGCCACCAAGAAGGGGCATGAATCTTCCGAGTTCGAGCAGGGTCTGCACCGTTCCTTTTCCAAAAGTGCTGGAGTCGCCGACAATCACGGCTCGACCATAATCTTGAAGCGCCGCTGCGAAGATCTCGCTGGCAGAAGCACTAAGCCGGTTGGTGAGAACAATGAGAGGACCGCTATATAAGACGCCTGGGTCTTGGTCCTTCAACACTTGGACATCCCCGTTAGCGTCTTTTACTTGAACTACCGGTCCCTGATTAATGAATAGGCCGGTCATCTTTATCGCTTCATCCAGGGAGCCACCGCCGTCGTGCCGCAAATCAATCACCAAGCCTTGGATGCCTTCGTGCTCCAACCGTTTGATCAAGGCAGCCACATCTCGTGATGTGCTCTTGCCGGTCCTGGACCGTTCCATGTCTTGGTAGAACGAGGGTAACGTAATCCACCCTAATTTCTCAGCAGTGCCGTCCGGGAGATCTTTCTCGATCAATTCGGCTTTCGCTTCTTGCTCTGTGAGTTTCACGTCGTCGCGAACCAACTCGACAATCTTTCTCTTCGATGGGTCAGCCGTGTTTGCTGGGATGACCAATAATCGAACCACAGTGCCCTTTTTCCCTCTGATCAGTTCCACGACTTTGTCGATCTTCATGTCGACAACATCCGCAAATGCGTCTTTGCCTTGACCAACGGCAGCAATGCGATCTCCAACGCTCACCTTCCCGCTTATCTGGGCCGGACCACCAGAGATCAAGCGTTCAACTTTGGCGTAACCGTCTTCCGACTTGAGCTCCGCGCCGATGCCGGTCAACGAGAGGCGCATGTTGATCTCAAAACTCTCCAAATCGGATTTCCCTAAGTACTCAGAGTGCGGATCATACGTTTGCGCCGCGGCATTCAGAAAAAGCTGCAGTACATCATTGTCATCGCGTTCAGCGAGGTTCTTTACCAACTGATCGTACCTCTTTTCGATAAGCTTGGGTCCCGGCTCCAGGGCAAGCTTGTTCAGCTTCTCTTGCAACAGTTCGCCTTCGACCCGATCCCGCCACAGGTTATCGGCTTCCGCAGCGTTAGCCGGCCACGGCTCTTTGTGCCGATCAAGCGCAACGGTCTTGGTGCTCTTAAAGCTGTAATCTTGCTTAAGCAGTTCTTTAATCTTGGCCACGCGATCCGTAACTCGCGTCTTGAATAGATTGTAGATCTCCCTGGCTGGCTGGACATTTCCAACCGTCAAATCTTGATCCAGCGTTGGCCCGTACTTCTTGTAGATCTCGTCGATGTCCTCTTGAGTGAAAAACAGCTTCGTGTAATCAAGATCCTCGAGATAGGTGTCCAGGATCTTCTTTGCTGTGGCGTCATCAAGTTTCTGCCGGCTGTAATGTGCTTGTTCGAGAAGTCTCGCGACGGTAATAGAGATTTGCCGCGAATCGGCTGAATTTTGCTTCAGTTGGCCGATGCTACAATTAGTGGCGCACAGGACCGATAGCCCGAGGAAAGCAACGCTTGTGATTTTCATGCGGCGAGCACACAACGAATTGACAGAGGAATTGCTAAATACCATTTTGCGAGCCGCGTACACGGGCCCCTACGGAGTTTTCCCTCAATATGTCTGAGTTTCAAACCTTTATTGGTGGTTTGTTCGATACGAACGCCTACGTCCTCAAGGCTCCCGGCGGAGAAATTCTTTTCGACGCCCCAACGGGGACATTGGATTGGCTCGAAAAACAGAGCATCTCTCCCCGCCTGTTATTGATCACCCACGGGCACATTGACCATATCGACGATGCGGCAAAAATTAAACGGCGATTCAATTGCCAAGTCGGTTACCATACCGATTCCGTCCCATTAATCACCGATCCAACATTTTATAAACAATTCGGGTTTTTCCTGGAGCCGGAGCCGGTCGAACCGGATTTCCTAATCTCCGAAGGCAAATCCCAAGACTTTCTCAGTTCGTTTTTCGACGTGTTGCTGGTTCCAGGACATTGCCCAGGAAGCCTCTGTTTCTATTCGCCTAAAGATAGCCTGCTGGTCGGCGGCGACGTCCTATTCGCCGGTAGTATCGGACGTACGGATCTCCCGGGAGGCAACTACAGCGAATTGATCGAGAATATTTTTAAGAAAGTTTTGATTCTACCGGATCAAACTGTGGTGCTCCCAGGGCACGGTCCTGAGACCACCATTGGGCAAGAAAAACGCCACAATCCGTTCTTGAAGGGTTAACGGTTACCGGTTTGCGGTTGGCCGTTGACGGTTTGCGGTTAGTGGTTTGACTACAAACGGCTCGCGATCTCAGTTCTACGGTTCACGGTTCGAAATTGGAGCTCCCTGAGGAGTCTGAGTGAGGGGACTGAGCCAATGCTAGGACGAGCTGTCCTTCTGCCACGGATTCGCCTTTACACGTGGCGCGCACGGCGCATTGAGCGAGCCCGTTCATTTCATTCAAGCACTCGGCGAAGAGATCAATCCGCTCTTCTGGCCGGACGGGGCGCAAAAACTTCATGGCGCGAATAGCGGTTAATAGAAACATTTTGCCGGGTCCACCGATTGCGATCCCGGCGGTCTGAGCCAGAGCTTCTGTAATCAGCACACCAGGGATAATCGGATTTCCCGGAAAGTGTCCTTCGAGAAATGGTTCCTGGCTAGAGAACCGCTTCACCGCGTTAGCGTTACGCCCGGCCTCGACCGATGTAACCTCATCGATAAAGATGAAGGGCGGCCGATGGGGCAACCCCAGTTGAATTGGATCCATGCCCAAAAGTCGCGCGTGGAAGGCACCAGGCAAACTGCGAATCAGTTGCAACACCCACCGGGCGGGTCGACACTATTTTGTGACTGTCCCAACGCTGGCAGAGCGGTTTCGCGCCGATTTTCCGATCCTCGATCAAACAGTTAACAGCTATCCGCTGATCTATCTGGATAACGCGGCCTCAACGCAGCGGCCGGTCAGCGTGATCAACGAAATCGACCGGTATTATCGGGAGGACCACGCCAATGTCCATCGGGGGTTGCATGCGCTCAGCACGCGGGCAACCACGCTTTACGAAAACGCTCGGCAGCGTGTCGCCGATTATCTCAACGCAGAACACGCAGAGTCCATTATCTTCACGCGCGGCACGACCGAGTCCATTAACTTAGTCGCTGCTTCCTGGGCCGGAAACGAGTTGAGACCAGGCGACGGTATTCTGCTCACGGAAATGGAGCATCACGCCAATCTAATTCCCTGGCAGATGGTTGCAAAACGCGTAGGAGCGAAGCTCCACTTCCTGCCGGTGAATGGAGACCAAGGCGAAATTGATTGGTCTCAGCTGGATGCCATCCTGACGAATAATCCCGTCCGGCTCGTTGCCTTAACCCATATTTCAAATTCGCTCGGCCGAATTAACCCAGTCGCAGACGTGTGTCGAACCGCCCGCAAACACGGCGCCGTGACCCTGGTCGACGCTGCTCAGAGCGCCGGGCACATGCCCCTGGATGTTCGAGCCATCGATTGCGATTTCCTCGCATTTTCCGGTCACAAATGCTGTGGCCCTACCGGCATCGGCGTTTTATACGGGCGGAAAAGTTTGCTGGATGAAATGATGCCGTATCAGACCGGGGGCGAGATGATTGTGAGCGTTACTTTTGAAGGAGCAGAATGGAAACCAGCTCCCCACCGGTTTGAAGCCGGGACACCGCATATTGCCGGCGCGATAGGCTTGGCCACAGCGCTTGATTATCTGGAACGGATTGGCCGAAGCGCGATCCAAGAAAACGATCATCACTTTGGCCAGGCAGCGGCTACTCGCCTGCGAGAAATTCCGAATCTGCGCGTCTTTGGTCCCGCGGGCGATAGAGCGGGTATCGCCAGTTTCCAGCTCGGTAATATTCACGCGCATGATTTGGTGGCATTCGCCGATCAGAAAGGGATCGCACTGCGCGGCGGGCACCACTGCAACCAGCCGCTCATCAGAAAGTTGGGACTGAGAGCCACGGCCAGAGCCAGCTTCTATCTTTATAACACGGAAGCGGAACTCGATCGTTTAATCGACGTTCTGCGCGCGGCCTCTAAATATTTTGGTGACTAATAAGCCCGATATGGACTTCGACGAGCTGTACCAAGAAATCATTCTGGACCACTCGAAGCGCCCTCGTAATAGCGGAGTCCTACCTCCGCCAGCAACGCGTGGTTCCGGATTCAATCCCGCATGTGGTGATGAAGTTACGGTATTCGTGCTGCAGTCACCGGAAGGCAAAATCGAGACGATTTCTTTTCAGGCACAAGCATGCGCCATCTGCACTGCGTCGACCTCGCTCATGACACTGCAGGTCAAAGGAACGACCTCAAAGCAAGCGTTGGCGTTACAGAGGCATTTCATTGATTTCTTGACGAAAGATGGCCCGAGCGATGGCCTTGGACATCTACGTGCGCTCGCCGGGGTGAAGAAATTTCCTCAACGCTTGAAGTGCGCAACACTCGGTTGGCATGCCCTTGAGACCGCGCTGAAAGCGGGGGAATAAGGCGAAAGGGCGAATGGGCGAAAGGGCGAATGCGCAGCCCCTGATCCGGTGGGGCGAAAAACTCGGCGCGCCGACCGTGTGACTAACCGTCTAAATGTTCCCGCGCCGGTTTTGAGCCGTTCCGTGGGCTTGGTTTCGCCCATGATTCGTCGCGATAAATTCAAAGATGACGTGTGTACGAGAAAGTTCCGGAATGGGCGAGGCTACCTGCACGGCGCAGCTCAAAACCGGCGCGAAACCATCACAGAGCATAATCAAACGTTGGGCGCGCCGAGTTTTTCGCCCCACCAGGTCAGGGGCTGTGCACGCGCCGTTTCGCCCACTCGCCCACTCGCCCATTCGCCTTATTCGCCGCTCACGCAGTATTCCCCAGCTCCTGAGTGCCAAGATCCAGCGGGCTCGCCGGCATGGTGCTCGGATGGCCGAAAAGCGCCACGTGGTTGAGCAGCTCCCGGTTTACGCAAAGGTAGACGCGTTCTATGGGCGGCTGATCGCCGACGTGCAGAGCGACGGCTTTCTCTAACATCTCTTTCTCGGTTTGTGTGTATCGCTCCTTTTGCAGGAGATGCTCCGTCCACGACGGCATCATCATTTCGATTCGGTAAACGTTGGCTCTCCCCAAATCCTCATGGAGGCGCCAACTGTAGGCGCCATTGCGAAGGTGAATAAGGCGAACCTCACGAAGCAACCGAATAAACTCCGAACCTCGGGATCGATTGACTTCGAACTCGTAAGTAATGGAGATCGGTCCGTCGTGGGGCCTTGGGATATGCAACAGTTTATGGGACAAGCCAGTAACCGGTGCGGGAGTAAAATTGAGCTCGCTGACGAAATTGATCGATAGCGGGATCGATAGCAAAAGGCTTGGTAAGAGCAAACCGGCAGCAACCTCGAGAGTGATGGTCACGCCAAGGGTACTGGCAGAAAAGCCCCAAATGATGCCGCCCAAAGCCATGGCTCCTTGAGAAACCATGATAATGGTTGCGTTCATTCGGCCTCGAGCCCAATCAGGCATGGCTCTCTGGCTAGCCACCCAAAGCTCGGAGGCTGCCAGTGTCCAAGCGATCCCGGCCACAGCGGCGATTCCCATGAACATAGTGTGATCCACAACCAAAGCCATCCCGAGATAGACCAGCACTAACAGAATGCTCGCAGAAGTAATGATGGCGTTTGACGAAAGGTGTTCCCTCGCTCTGGGCACCACAAAGATCGCGCTAAAAACAGCCCCGGCGCCCATGCAGGTGAATAATAGCCCGAGGCTAGAGGGCTCGAACTTCAGCTTTTGCAAACCGACCACTGGGATAAGCGCCGGAATCACGCAGATGAAGAGGGAGAACAGAACGTTGCGCGCCAATACAACTTGAATACTGGGCGAAAAGCGTACGTAACGGATGGCGGTGGAGAAAGACTCTAAGAAATTCTCTAAAGGCAACTTTGAGGTCGGACCGACGCGCTTCCATTTAGCGATCGCAAAAATCACGAGCAAGAAACAGGCAGCGTTAAGGCCGAACACCCAGCTGGGCGAAACAAAGCGCAACGCTAAGCCACCCAGTGCTGGTCCGATAATCCCAGAAACGTTCAGCTGGAGGCCGCTCAACGTTGAGGCAGAGGGCAACTCGTCATTTGTAACAATCTCAGGCACTATTGCCGTCCAAGCCGGCGCGTTAAAAGCAAAACCGATTCCGGTCAGGAAGATACAAATCAACACTAGAGCTGGAGTCAGCCAATGGAATATAAAGAGTACCGCCAGCAGAGCCGCCGCACCGGCTAGCCAGAAGCTCATGAAGCGCAGAAGCTTACGGCGATCCACCATGTCGGCCAAAGCGCCGGCGGGCAAGGTAAAAAGAAAAAATGGCAGAGACGCGACCGTCGACATTAAGGAAAGCAAGAGCGCCGACGGGCTCAGCATGTTCATTACCCAGGTGGCAGCGGTATCTTGAGCGCTAACGCAGGTGCTCGACAACAGGCTGGCCACCCAGATTCGACAATAAGTCGAATTACGGAGGGCGGTGAAAGTGGACGAGTGGTTAGACATGCGTCTAAATAGGGGGAGTGAAAAAACGGAAGTAAATTCCGCTAGCCTGCAGCTTTTTACAAATGCGCATGCATTTAAAAAAGCTGCCGGCTATGACAGCTGAACAGCCGGCTACGCCCGGCTGTTCTGCTGCTTACTTGAAGAAGCAGTTTAGAACTTCAGTAGGACACGCGATTCCAAGGTAAGCGGCGAGTAACCGGGGACAGCAAAACAATCCAGGCGTAGCCGGATTGTTTTGTCATGGCCTGCGTTGCTGACCGATGCCTACGCATTGGTCAGCAACGCAGGCTGCTTAGGTCGCGGCGCTTTCCACCGGATTATCTTCCTGGTCGTCCGGCGTTTCAGATGCGGTCGAGTTCCGCCGGGTCATGAGTTCTCGGTGCGCCGACAAGTAATGTTTCACCACAGGTCCGTCCGAGGCAGACGAATGAAGACTCCAAGTCTGGCGCCAAACCGCTAACTCATTTTTCGTCATCCGCCGATGTTGCTCTAAATGTTCTGCCCAGGAGGAGACCATCATTTCCATACGAAACCGACCCGGCTTTTCTAAGTCTTCATCCAATCTCCAGCTAAATGCGCCGTTTCTTAAATAGATCAGTCGCATCTCGCGCATGAGATCCAGAAATCGGCGGCGGCTTTCTTGCTCGATCTCAAAGAGCATGACAACGACTACCGGACCCTCAGATGGATCAGGCACATGCAAGAATCGAT
>JGI25616J43925_10000428_pt1 | contig 14934 bp, 10 predicted proteins | sample GraSoi2013_100cm_FD_43925 | JGI IMG/M metagenome (IMG submission 43925) | reverse complement strand
CCGCGCTGGGCCAGGATCCGCGAGCCGGTCATGCAGAATTCCCCGGCGAAGGTCGTGATTCCCGCCGCGAGCAGCGGGACGGTGGTGTCGAGGTCTGCGTCGTCGAACACGATCATCGGCGTCTTGCCGCCGAGCTCGAGGTTCATCCGCTTGAGGGTGGCGGCGCCGCCCGCGGCGACCAGCCGCCCGACTGTGGTGCTGCCGGTATAGCTGATGACCTGGACATCGGGTGAGTCGACCAGGTAAGGGGCGCCCGTGTTGCCGGATTCGGCGAAGATGTTGACCACGCCGCGCGGCAGCGAGGTGACCTCGGCCATGATCTGCGAGACCAGGTTGGCGACCAGCGCGGTCTGCCCCGGCATCTTTGACCGCGACGGTGTTCCCCGCGGACAGGGCGGGAGCCAGGGACCGGATGAGCAGGGCGACGGGGGAGTTCCACGGGACGATGACGCCGACGACGCCGGCCGGCTCGCCGTAGGTGCTGAACCACTGCCCCGGTGCGACCTCGGCCGAGATGCCGGTATCGGTCAGGGCCATGGCCGCGTTATGCCGCAGCGTGGGACCGGGGGATGCCCCCTCGAACAGGCCTTCGGCGATCTTCTTGCCGTTCTCCTTCGTCACCAGCGTGCCCAGTTCTTCGGCACGGGCGTCGAACCGGTCGGCCATCTCGCTCAGGGCCCGGTGGCGCAGGCTGCGGTCGCGGGACCAGGGCGAGGTGTCGAACGCGCGGCGGGCGGCCGCGACGGCCGCGCGGGCCTCGGCCTCGCCGCCGTCGGCCCACCGGCCCAGCACCGCCCCGGTGGCGGGGTTGACCGACTCCGAGACGGTGCCGGACCCTGTCCATTCACCGTCGATCCAGTGCTTGGCGATCTCGCTCATGTGCGGTCTCCCTTGGTGAAGCATGTATCCGAGTGGAGGCCGTATTTTATCGATAATTTCTTGACTTGTCGATAAGTATGGCGTAGACCTGAGAGTGGTCCTGGCGAATCGCCGGGCTGGGAACCGGGATCGTGCTCGGAGGGAGATGGCGGCGCGGTGAGCTTGCATGGTCTGACGTCGATAACCTTGGGCGTCCCGGACGTCGATGCGGTCGCGTCGTACTACGAGGAGTTCGGGCTGCGCCGGGTGGGTGACCGGCCGGGTCGCGGCCTGGTCTTCGCCACCGCCGACGGCGGCGAGCAGCTGGCGTTGCGGCCGGCCGAGCGGCGCCGCCTGCTGGAGATCGGGATCGGGGCCGACGACCCGGACGATCTCGGCCGGGTCGAGGCGGGCCTGCGGCGGCTGGGGGTGGAGTTCGAGCGCGATGCCGGGGGCCTGCGGGTGCGGGATCCGAACTCGGCGCTTCAGGTCAGCGTGCAGGTCAGTCCGCGGATCACCGAGGCGGCCGCCAAGCAGGAGCCGACGAACGGGCCGGGCCGGCCGGACCGGCCTAACGGCCGGGCGCCCGCGGTGGAGCGGGCAGGCCGGGTCCGGCCGCGCAGGCTCGGGCACGTGGTGGTCGGCTCGCTGGATCAGGAGGCGTCGCAGCGGTTCTTCACCGAGGGCCTGGGGTTCAAGACCAGTGACCGCGTGCCGGGGCTGGCCTCGTTCATGCGGTGCTCGGCAGATCATCACAACCTGCTGGTGCAGCAGGCGCCGGTGAACTTCCTGCACCACACCGCGTGGGAGGTCGACGACGTCGACGAGGTCGGGCGGGGCGCCACGGCGATGCTGGAAGGCCATCCCGAGCGGCACGTGTGGGGCCTGGGCCGGCACCACATCGGGTCCAACTTCTTCTGGTACCTCAAGGACCCGGTCGGCAACTTCTCGGAGTACTACTCCGACCTGGACATCATCCNGGACGACCAGCTGTGGAAACCGTCGGTCGTGGAAGGCGCCCGCGGCCTGTACAACTGGGGGCCGCCGCCCCCGCCGTCGTTCATCCGCCCCGAGGACCTGGCCGCGCTGATGACCGGGAGTCACGCGCCCAAGGCCTGAGGGGAGAGTTCATGCGTATCGGACGCGCTCGTGGCCGCCTCGTGATCATCGACGGCGACGGGGTGGTCGACGCCGCGGCCGGCAGCGGCGGTGAGTTCAGCGCCGACCCGGACCGCGTGTTCGCGGTGTGGGACCGGTTCACCGAATGGGCCGGCGGGCACGCCGGGCCCGGCGCACATACCGGCCCGCTGGTGCCGGCGGAGCTCGGCGCGCCGGTGCTGGCCCCGTCCCAGGTGTTCGGGATCGGCCTGAACTACCGGGAGCACGCCGCCGAGTCCGGCGTCGACGCGCCGGGCGTGCCGCCGGTGTTCACCAAGTTCCGCAGCTGCCTGGCCGGCCCGTCCGCCACCGTCGAGTTGCCCAGCGACCGGGTGGACTGGGAGGTCGAGCTGGTCGCGGTGATCGGGCGGCCCGCGGAACGGGTGTCGGAGGAGAAGGCCTGGTCCCATGTCGCGGGCGTGATGGTGGGTCAGGATCTGTCGGAGCGGGCGGTTCAGCTGGCCGGCCCGGTGCCGCAGTTCTCGCTGGGGAAGTCGTTTCCCGGCTTCGGGCCGACCGGGCCGTGGCTGGTCACCCCCGATGAGCTGCCGGACCGCGACGATCTGCGGTTGCGCTGCTCGGTCGGCGGCCGGGTGCTGCAGGACGGCCGGACCAGGGACATGATCTTCTCCGTTCCCGAGCTGGTGGCCCGGATCTCCGCGGTGTGCCCGATGTCGCCGGGCGATCTGATCTTCACCGGCACCCCGCCCGGGGTGGGCATGGGGCGGCGGCCGCAGGAGTTCCTCCGGCCCGGGACGACGCTGGTGAGCACGATCGAGGGTGTGGGTGAGTTGCGGAACGCGCTGGTCGCCGGGCCGGGCTTTCCGCGTCAGGGGCGGTGACGCGGGTGAGCGCAGAGCGCGAGCCGATCTGGGTGCCGGGCCCGGACGAGATCGCGGCCGCGAACGTGTCGCGCTTCGCCCGCTGGCTCACCCAGCACGGGCGGGCCCGGCTGACCGGTGACTACCTGGAGTTGTGGCGGTGGTCGGTGGACCGGCTCGAGGAGTTCTGGCCGGCTGTCTGGGACTACTTCGGCGTCCGCCCGGCCACCCCGTACGAGCGGGTGCTGTCCGGGTCGGTCATGCCGGATGTCGAGTGGTTCACCGGCGCGCAGGTCAGCTACGTCGAGCACGTGTTCCGAGNGCGCGACCCGCAGCGGGTCGCGNTGATCGACGCGCGGGAATCCGGGCAGCCCGGAGAGGGACCGGTCAGCCGCCACCTGACGTGGGGGATGCTCCGCCAGCAGGCCGGCGATCTGGCCGCGATGCTGCGCGAGCTGGGCGTCGGTCCCGGGGACAGGGTCGCCGGGTACGTGCCGAACGCGGCCGAGGCGGTCGTCGCCTTCCTGGCCACCGCGAGCCTCGGCGCCATCTGGTCCGGATGCGGCCAGGACTACTCGCCCGTGGCGGCGGCCGAGCGGCTGGGCCAGCTGGAGCCGGTGGTGCTGATCGCGGCCGACGGGTACCGGTACGGCGGGCGCGCATTCGACCGGCGCGGGTCAGTCAGCGAGCTGGCCGCGCTGCTGCCTGGCCTCCGCGCGACGATCGTCTTTCCCCGGCTCGGCCTCCCCGCGGACACCGCGGCCGGAACGCTCAGCTGGCCGCGCCCCGCGGGTTCTGCTGACCTGGTACCGCACGCGGTGCCGTTCAGCCACCCGCTGTGGGTGCTGTTCTCCTCCGGCACCACCGGCCGGCCCAAGGGGATTGTGCACAGCACCGGCGGGGTGCTGCTGGAGCACCTGAAGGCGATGTCGCTCAACCTGGACCTCGGCGAGCAGGACACGTTCTTCTGGTACACCTCGCCGAGCTGGATGGTGTGGAACTATCTCGTCTCCGGCCTGCTGGCCGGGGCCCGGATCGTCTGCTACGACGGAAGCCCGAGCTACCCGTCATGGCAGGCGCTGTGGGCGCTGGCCGCCGAGCACCGCGTCACGCTGATGGGCACCAGCCCCGCGCACCTGCGCGGCTGCGCCCAGGCCGGCATGGAGCCGGCTCGTGATCACGACTTGTCCGCGCTGCGGTCGCTCGGGTCGTCCGGTTCGGCGCTGCCCAGCGACTCTTACTTCTGGGTCGCGGATCATGTGGGCCGCCGGGTCCGCGTCAACTCCACATCCGGCGGCACGGACGTCGTCAGCGCGTTCGCCGGCGGCTCGCCTATCGTGCCGGTGTGGGCGGGTGAGCTGTCCGCGCCGTGCCTGGGGGTGGCCATTGATTCGTGGGACGAGCGTGGCAAGCCGGTCCGCGGCGCCGTCGGTGAGCTGGTCATCACCAAGCCGATGCCGTCGATGCCCGTGGCCTTCTGGAACGACCCNGCCGGTTCGCGCTACCGGGAGGCGTATTTCGGCACCTACCCGGGAGCCTGGCGGCACGGCGACTGGATCACGATCACCGACCGCTGGTCGGTAGTGGTGCACGGCCGATCGGATGCCACGCTGAACCGCCACGGCATCCGGATGGGCAGCTCGGACATCTACCACGTCGTCGAGCAGTTCGACGAGATCGCCGAGGCCCTCGTGGTCGGGGTCGAACGACCGGAGGGAGAGTACTGGATGCCGCTGTTCGTGGTGCTCAACCCCGGACACGAACTCGACGACGCCCTGACCGGCAAGATCCGGCGGGCCATCCGCGAACAAGCCTCGCCCAGGCACGTGCCCGACGAGATCGCCGCCGCGCCGGCCATCCCGCACACCCGCACCGGCAAGAAGCTCGAGATCCCGGTCAAGCGGATCTTGCAGGGCGGCGATCCGCGCCAGATCCTGGACGCTGGTGCGGTAGACAACCCGGACGCCCTGGCGTGGTTCGCGGCCTACCAGACAAGGACGCCGATCGCATGAAGACCAGTGTGCTGATCCCCACCACCGGCGACATCGCCACCGTCCGCGAGCACGCCGTGCTGGCCGATGAGCTCGGCTACGACTCGATCAACTGCTCGCACATCGCCGCCCGCGATTCGTTCACCACCCTCGCCGCACTTGCCCACCTCGCCCCGTCGGTCACTTTGGCCACAGCAGTGGCCCCGATCTACCACCGCTCGCCCGCGTCGATGGCCCAGACGGCCGCCACGGTGGACGACCTGTCCGGCGGCCGCTTCCGGCTCGGCCTCGGCACCGGTCACCGGGTCACGATGGGCGGCTGGCACGGGCAGGACATCGGAAACCCGGTGGCTGAGATGCGTGAGTACGTCACGCTGGTCCGTGCNCTGCTGGCCGGGAGCGAGCCGCCGACCGGCGTTCGCTGGAACTCGAGCTTCGCGTTCAACGGCTTCAAGGCCCGGGCCGATATCCCTATCTACCTGGCTGGCCTGTCCCCGGCCATGCTGCGCCTCGCCGGAGAGATCGCCGACGGGGTGGTGCTATGGGCCTGCCCCGCCTCCTACGTCAAGGATGTGGTGACGCGAGAGGTGGCCGCGGGCCGGGCGCGCGTCGGCCGGGGTCTGGACGGATTCGACGTCTGCGCCGCCATCCCGAGCGCTGTCGTCGCCGATCCCGCCGTCGCCTACCACGGTATACGCGCGGAGCTGCACCGCTACTTCGGCCTGCCCTTCTACCGGGCGATGTTCGCCCATGCGGGCTACGAAGCCGACATCGCGGCCTACGACGCGGCGGCCGACGTAGGCGCCCAGCGCGCCGCGATCAGCGCCGCGTTCATCGACGACCTGTGCGCTATCGGCACACCGCAGGACGTGGCGGCGGGCGTGGCCCGCTATCGTGCCGCGGGCACCGCCAACCCGATGATCACCAACATCACCGGCACTGACCTGCGCTCCACGTTGCGTGCGGCCCTCAGCGCCTAGGCGCCATGTCGCGGACGTAGCGCCCGGGTGCGGGGTCCAGGACCGGGTGCCGTTCGCTGCCAAGTTCTCCGGGCGCGGGCTGCTGGTCGCCGGATCGCGCTGTGATCCAGTCGGCCCAGGCCTGCCACCAGCTGCCCTGGTGCCGTTCGGCGCGGGCTAGCCACTGCCCGGGGTCGGCGCCGGGCGTGCCGCCGGTCCAGTAGTGCGCCTTGGGGTTGCCCGGCGGGTTGACCAGGCTGGCGATGTGCCCTGAGTAGCTCAGCACGAAGGCGGACGGGCCGCCGAGCAGCTGGGTGGTCTGGTAGCAGCCCTTCCACGGGGTCAGGTGGTCGGTGACGGCGCCGGTGACGAAGGCCGGCACGGTGATATGCNGCAGCCGCAGGGGGGTGCCCAGCACGGTGANGGCTCCGGGCCGGGTGAGCAGGTTGCCGGCGAGGATGTCCAGGAACTGGCCGTGCAGCGCGCCGGGCAGGTTGGTGCTGTCGGCGTTCCAGGCCAAGATGTCGAAGGCCGGCGGCGGCTCGCCCATCAGGTAGTTGTTCACCCAGTAGTTGAACACCAGGTCATCGGGACGCAGCCAGGTGAACGCGCTGCCCATCTGCCGGGCGGTGATGATGCCCGCCCGCCGGGACCGGCGCCCCGCGAACGCGAGCAGCCGCCGCCCGGAGAACGCGGTGATCGGGGCGCGCAGCCCGAAGTCCAGCAAGGTGACGGCGTAGGACACGCTGTGCACGCGGCTATCACCGGCGGCGGCCAGGTGGTTCAGCACGGTGGTGGCGATGATGCCGCCGGCGCAAAAGCCGATCAGGTTGACATCCGGGCTGCCGGTGATCTCCCGCACGGCGTCGATGGCCGCCAGCACCGCCCGGGCGTAGGTGTCCAGGTCCCAGCTGCCCTGCGCAGGGCCCGGGTTGCGCCAGCTGAGCAGGAAGATCTGCAGGCCGCGGCCGGTCGCGTATTCGGCGAAGCTGCGCCCGGGCCGCAGGTCCAGGAAGTAGTACCGCCCGATGGGCGGCGGGACGACCAGCACCGGCCGCTGGAACACGGTGTCTGTGGCCGGGGCGTACTGCAGAACCTCCGCGACCTTGTCCCGGGCCACCACGGCGCCAGGGGTCACCGCCAGGTCCCGGCCCACCTCGAACGCGCCGGGCACGGTCATCGACGGCATCGCGCCGTTGCGGCGGATGTCGCGGGCCAAGTTGCGGGCCCCGCGGGCCAGGCTCATGCCGCCGGTCTCGAACGCGCGCTTAAGAGCGGCCGGATTGGTCGCCAGGAAGTTCGTCGGCGCGGCCGCGCTGGTCACGATGGTCGCCGCGAACCGGGCCTGCTCGGCCCTGGTGCCGCTGGCGCCATCGCCCATCGCGTCAACGACCCGGTCCAGCGCCTGCGCGGAGGCAAGATAACTCTGACCGATCATCCGGAACACCGGGTTCGACGTCCACGCCGGATCGGCGAACCGCCGGTCGCCCTGGGCCGGAGCCACGTCGGACCGGCCCCACGCGATGCGGGCGAGTTCCACGCCCAGCCGGGCAGCCTCCCCGGCTACGGTCGCGCCCTGGCTCAACGCCGCGGCCAGGCCGCCGGCGGCGTGCCCCAGCGAGGGCACCCCGACCGCCTCACCCCCACCCACCGACTCAGCCGCCCCGGCCGTCGTCATCGTTGCATCCGAACTGCTCACCCGCCGCTCCTCGGAATCGGTTCCGGCCACACTTATCGATATTTTACCTCTTTAGCGATATCGGNGGCGAGAGTCAAGGTGNCGGGCAGTGAATCACCGGGATCCGGCNATTACCTCTCACCTGCCGGGCGGCAACGCTGGGTCCGTCGTGATGGCTCGCATGGCCGCCGGGGGACGCGCCGACATCTGAGGGAGACCCCCGTGATATCACCAGCCTCCGGCCCTGGCCGCGGCCCGGCCCGGTCAGGATTGCCGAGCTTGATCTTGGCGGGCCGGCGGTGTCAGGTCGTCCACGCCGTGCTCACGAGCGTAGGCGATCAGCAGGGACGGAGCACGGTCGATGTGGTCGGTCAGCACCTCCATGGCTCGATGCGCGTCGCGGGCGAGGGCGAGTTCCTTGAGCTGCCGGTGTTCCCGGGCCAGGTCGCGCTGGTGATCGTCGGTGAGCACCCAGTACCACCGGCGGTAGAGCTCGGCGCTGTCCCGGAGCGAGGTGGCGACCGACTCGAGTCGGCGGTTGCCGCAGCCGGCCAGCAAGGCCTGGTGGAAGTCGCGGTGCTGAATGGACCAGTCCTCGTTGAACNTTCCGTCGTCCCGGCTGACGGGTGTCCGCTCAAGACGGTGGTGCGCGGCCAGGATNCCGGTCTCCCACTGCAGGTCGCCGCGCTCGACCGCCAGGCGCAGGGCGAGCGATTCGACCTGGATGCGGGTCTCGGTCAGCTCGGCGATGTCCTCGATCGACAAGTCGCGCACCCGGAAGCCGCGCTGCGGCGTGGCGGCCAGCAGGCCTTGCTCGGTCAGGCGGGTGAGCGCCTCCCGGACGACGGACTGGCTCACCCCGAACCGTTCGGTAAGTTCGACCATCTTCAGCTTCTGGCTGGGATAGAGAACTCCGTTGAGCAGCTCAGACCGAAGAACTTCGTACACCTGTTCGGTGCGGGTTGCGGGAGCGGCGGTCACGTCAACAGCATAGCTTATTTTCGCTGGATAACGGTTTCTTCAAATAATATCGATAAAATATTGCTCTAACGATTTTTCGCTGGTTAACTGACACAGAGAAGCCCGGCATCACCCGGTGGGTGATGCCCCGACGGTGGAGGCGGCAGATGTCGATCCTCGGTGCAGAGACTGTCGAAGTGCCCGTGCTGATCGTCGGGGCTGGGCCGGCCGGGCTCGCCTTGTCCGTTGCCCTGGCGCGGTATGGGGTGGGACATCTCGTCATCGAGCGGCATAGGGACACCGCCCACACGCCGCGCGCGCATATCATTAACCAGCGCACCATCGAGATCTTCCGGCACCTGGGGATCAGCGACCGGTTCCACGCGGTCGCCACGCCGCAGCACCTGATGGCCAACAACCTGTGGGTGACCACGCTGGCCGGCCTGGAGGTCGCCCGGTCGGAGACGTGGGGAACCAGCGCCGAACGGGCCGCCGACTACCGCACGGCAAGCCCCGAGCCGATGGCCAACTGCCCGCAGACCGTACTGGAACCGATGCTCCTGGCCGCCGCCCGGGACCTCGGCGCTGACATCCGGTTCGGCTGGGAGTTCTCCAGCCTCGCGCAGGATCAGGACGGTGTCACCAGCGTCGTCCGGGAGCGTGACGGAGATGCGACGCTGACCGTGCGGTCACGGTACGTGGTCGGCGCGGACGGCGCCCGCAGCCGGGTCCTCGGCCAGGCCGGGCTGATGGTCGAAGGACCCGACGATCTGGCCCGGGCGGCGAACATCTGGTTCCGAGCCGACCTGTCCCGGTACCTGGCGCACCGGCCCGGAGTCCTGTCCTGGAACGTGATGCCGGGGCCGCTGCCCCCGCTCCGACTCGGCACGCTGATCTGCCACAAGCCGTTCACCGAGTTCGTCCTGGCCTTCATGTACGACCCGGAGCACGTATCGCTGGACGCGCTCGGCGCCGACGACCTGAACAGGCGGATCCGCGCCTTCGTGGGCGCCGACGTCGACGCCGAGATCCTCGGGGTCGCCGGATGGCAGGTACGGGCGCAGATCGCGTCCGCCTATTCCGCCGGACGCGTGTTCTGCATGGGCGACGCGGTTCACCGGCACCCCCCGACCAACGGCCTCGGGCTCAACATGTCCATCGCGGACGCGTACAACCTCGGCTGGAAGCTGGCTCTGGTCCTGGCCGGGCGGGCGGGCGCCGCCCTGCTGGACAGCTACTCCCCGGAACGACAGCCCGTCGGGGCGCAGGGTGTCCAGCGCGCCATCACCAGCCTGCAGGAAGGGGCCGCGGTCGAGGCTGCCCTCGGGTACGAGCCGGCACAGCCTGCCGAAGCAGGCTGGAAAGCACTCAACACGTTGTACGAGCCCGGCCCAGCCGGCGACGAGCGCAGGAATGCGCTGCACAAGGCGATCGAGCTGAGCAACTACCAGTTCAACGCCCACGGCATCGAACTCGGGTACCGCTACCGAAGCGACGTCATCATCGATGGCGGCAGCCCGGACCCCACCCCGGCGCGTGAACCTCAGTTGTACTACCAGCCGACCACCCGCCCCGGCGCCCGCGTCCCGCACGCCCGGCTCGAACACGATGGCGTCCCGGTCTCCGCGCTCGACCTGGTCGACGACCTGGGCTTCGCGCTGCTCACCGGACCAGGCGGTGAGGCATGGAACGGCCCGGCGGCGGAAATCTCCGCACGCCTAGGGGTACCCGTCCGCGTCCATGTCATCGGAAGCCGGGAAGGCGTGACCGACCCTTACGGCGAGTGGGCTTCACTCCGGGAGGTAGAGACCACCGGCTGTATCCTGGTGCGCCCGGACCGGCACGTGGCGTGGCGATCCATGCGCTACACCCCGGACAGCGCGCAGCAGCTCCCCGCCGTAATCCAGCAGGCGCTCGGGCTGACAGGCCGCTGACCGTGTCCGAGGCAGTCATTGTCGCTGCTGCTCGCACCCCGATCGGCCGTGCCTTCAAGGGATCACTGAAGGATCTGCGCCCTGACGACCTGGCGGCATTCATCATGAAGACGGCCCTGGAGAAGGTGCCGCAACTGGACCCGGAAGACATCGACGACCTGATGCTGGGCTGCGGGTTGCCCGGCGGCGGGCAGGGCTTCAACATGGCCCGTGTCGTCGCCGTCCTGCTGGGCTACGACCACCTGCCCGGCGTGACCCTGACCCGCTACTGTGCCTCGTCGCTGCAGACCACCCGAATGGCATTTCACGCCATCAAGGCCGGTGAGGGCGACGTGTTCATCTCCGCCGGAGTGGAGATGGTGTCGCGGTACGTCAACGNCAACAGCGACTCACTGCCGGACACCATGAACCCGGTGTTTGCCGGCGCCCAGGCGCGCACGGCGCAGGCCGCCGAAGATGGCGCAGAGAGCTGGTCGAACCCGCGCCAGGACGGCGCCGTGCCGGACGTCTACATCGCGATGGGCCAGACCGCGGAGAACCTGGCGCTGCTCAAGGGCATCCCCCGCGCGGAGATGGACCAGTTCGGCGTCCGGTCGCGGAACCTGGCCGAAAAGGCGCTCGCCAACGGATTCTGGGCGCGCGAGATCACGCCGGTCAGCCGGCCAGACGGCACGATCGTGGAGAAGGACGACGGGCCCCGGCCAGGGGTGACCATCGAGGCCGTGAGGGCGCTGCAGCCGGTGTTCCGTCCTCACGGGCGGGTGACGGCCGGCAACTGCTGCCCGCTTAACGACGGTGCCGCCGCGGTGGTGATCATGTCGGATACCAAGGCCTGCGAGCTGGGGCTGACGCCGCTGGCCCGGATCGTGGCGACCGGGGTCTCGGCGCTGTCACCGGAGATCATGGGATACGGGCCGGTCGAGGCGTCGCGGCGAGCGCTGGCCCGAGCCGGGATGACGATCAACGACATTGACCTGGTGGAGATCAACGAGGCGTTCGCCGCCCAGGTCATCCCGTCGTACCGCGACCTGGGCATCGACATCGACCGGCTCAACGTCAACGGCGGTGCTATCGCGGTTGGTCACCCGTTCGGCATGACCGGCGCCCGGATCACCACCACGCTGATCAACTCGTTGCAGTTCCACGACAAGCAGTTCGGGCTCGAGACCATGTGCGTCGGCGGCGGTCAGGGCATGGCCCTCGTGCTCGAACGGCTCAGCTGAGGCTACGGCGAGTCCGCAGGCGCGGTTCAGCGCCCCAAGGCGACCGCAAGACGAACAAGGAGACCGACATGTCTGACCTGACCGAGACCGCCGACGTGGTTATTGTCGGCGGTGGCTCCGCCGGCGTGNTCCTCGCGGCCCGCCTTAGCCAGGATCCCGCGCGGACGGTTCTGCTGCTCGAGGCTGGCCACGTTTATGCCCCCGACGCCNACCCGCCCGCGCTGCTGGACGCGAGCAAGATCGCGGATCCGGATCACGACTGGGGCTATACCTCGCGCGGGAACGACCAGACGCCGCGGATTCCGACCCCGCGGGGCAAGGTTCTGGGTGGCAGCTCCGCGGTGAACGCTGGAGTCGCGGTCCGAGCGCGTGCCGCTGACTTCGCCAAGTGGGCTGGGCATGGAGCGGAGGGCTGGTCTTTCGAGGATGTGCTTCCGGCCTTCAGGCTGCTGGAGAACACTCCCACTGGTGATGACGCCTATCACGGGCGCACCGGTCCGCTGCCGATCCGGCAGCGGACGGACGAGGAGCTGACGCCTTCGCTGGGGGGATTCGTGGAGGCGGCGGTGGCGTACGGGTTCGAGCGGGTGTACGACCGAGCAGAACGGCGTCGACGGCTATCCGGTCAACGTGGTGGACGGAGTGCGGCAGAACGCGGCGCTGGTCTATCTGACCGCGGACGTGCGCCGGCGGCCCAACCTCACCGTCCGCGGCAATGTCACCGTTGATCGCGTGCTGTTTGAAGGCACGACCGCCACTGGCGTCGCCGCCGCGGACGGCACGGTGTACCACGGCCGTGAGGTGATCCTGTCCGGCGGCACCTACGGCAGCGCGGCCATCCTGCTGCACTCCGGCGTCGGCCCGGTCGGTGCGCTGACCGGGCTAGGCATCGGGGTCGTCGCCGACGGGGATGAGGACGGGAGGAACAGCCCTGACTCGGCGGGCGTGAGACGCAATGCCGGACTCGCCTCATTAGCGCCGGTGCTGCCGCTGTTGGTGATGATGACCGTCGGCGTGGCACCGCTGTTGCTAGCGGCGATCTCGGTGGCCCGCACGTTGGTCCCAACATTATTGGTTTCCCTGGGCGACGGGGTCCCCGGTGGCCGCGTTCGCGGAGCCGGACAGCGCCGCTCCGCTCGCGGTCGCGCCTACCACGCCGGCGAGCACCACGCCGCCCCGCGTCAGCAGTGAGCGCCGCCTGACCTGACGATCTTCATCAACCGTCCCCGCTGAGGTCTTTCGCTTCACGTGTCCACTTCTGCATTAGTGTGAGGAATCCGCTGCTTTCGGCGGATCGTCCTTCCACCACCACTCCCGCCGCGACACTCCCAGCAGCGACACGGCACGGGTGACAATCAAGAAGATCAGCTTCAACCCCACAAGCCGAAGATCATCCCACGCCTGGCAAGCGGCGCTGGGTCGAGCAGCGGTAGGCGAGCGACAACAGCACCCCGAGATGGTCCCAGCCACGCTNCTGATCCCGCAGCAAAACCCCAGCTCACGGCACGAGACCGNGTTTTCGAGCGGGACAGGATTCAGATGGGCGTAGTTGCCGGGTTATAGGAGAACAAGCCCAGAGTTGCGGCNGTCTTGCCGCTGCCGGGGCCGGATGCAGTCGACCCGTGATGTTGCGTTCCCTGGTAGCGGGATGCCAACTGAACGCCGTTGGCGCGTTCTCGCCGGGCAGCCTCGTAACGAGAAAGCGCTTCCCGAAGGTCCCGCGATTCGGCGAAGGCACGGCCAAGGATCATCCCGTCCTCGACCGCCATGCAGGCGCCCTGACCTAGGTACGGAGTCATAGGGTGGGCCGCATCTCCCAGCATCGCGACGCGTCCGCAGGTCCACTTCTCCAGCGGTTCCCGGTCTCGCAGGCCCCACTTGAACAGATCCGCCTCGGGCACTGCGGCTATGAGTTCCCGCACGGGCTCCGGGAAGTCATCAAACAGGCTTAGGAACTCTTTGACCGTGGCCGGTATCGCCCATCCCTCGGCCTGCCACTCCTCGACCTGCGCGTTGCCGAGCAAGTTCATCGTTGTCTCACTCCGCAGCGGGTAGTGGATCAAGGACCGGCCGGTTTCGACGTAGAGAACATACGGATCCTCGATGATTGCCGGGGGTACTCGCGTATAGGGAACGAGCGCCCGCAGCGCCACGTGTCCCGTGTACGACGCGCTCTGCCCGCCGAAGGTGACGTCGCGAACGGCGGAAGCTCCGCCGTCGGCACCGACAAGGGCCGGGGCTGCGAAAGCGCCGCGATCCGAGAAGCGCGCTACGACCTTGTCGCTGTCCTGTTCTACATCATCGAGACGGAACCCGAGCGTGATGGCATCCGGGTCGTTCCCGCGCACTGCGTCGGCCAGGGCGCCGTGGAGGTCAGCGCGGTGGAGGTTGCAGTACGGGGCGCCGAACTCGGCCACGAATGAACCGGGGTCGGGCCCGCGCTCCAGTTCGCGGCTGTCAGCCGCGCTGCGNACGAGATAGCGCAGCGTCTCTCCTGCCTGCTCGGTCAGAGCCGGGCCGATCCCGAGGAAGTTCAGGGCATTCATTGCGTTCGGGGTTATCGTGACTCCCGCCCCGACCTCCCTGAAGGCCTGCGCCTGCTCAAACACGCGCACCGGCACCCCGAAATGCTGCAGAGACAGGGCTGCCGTCAGCCCGCCGATCCCGGCCCCGATGATTGCGACCGGGCCGTCCAGAACAAAGGTCATAGCGCTCCCTCCCAGCACGGACCATCTCGGTCAGCTGCAGCCCAGCGCGAGCTGCTCATGGTGCTCCCACGCTAGCTNCGCACTTATCGACAAGTCAAGAAAATATCGATAGAGTGCGCNGTCCGAGTGCGCGGTCACGCCCGGGACATGGACATAGCGGGTGCTGATTTCGATGACGAAGAATACGTCCGTCCAGCCCGTCAACCACCAGCACCAGCCGCCTGAACGCCTCCTGGCGCGCGACCGCGACAGCAAGTCCAGCAGGCAGGCCTCGCGCCTGGCTGCGGGCAGGACTGCCGGCAGGGACTGGCCCAGCAGGGCGGCCGGCTGCTCCAGCAGCATCCCGGTGAACGCCTCCCGGGTGTCCTGGGCGGCCAGCCGGGCGGTAATGAAGAACGATACGATCCGCACCCGCTCGGCCACCTCGGGAGGCGGGCGCAGCACGAACGTCGACAACAGCGCCGACTTGCCCGCCCACGGCCCGGCCCGCCACCACGTGTACGGGGCACCGTCAGGATCCAGGCAGAACCGGGCAAGCTCCGCCAGCTCAGCATCCCGGTCCAGCAAGCCCGGCGGGTCCGGCGGCGCGATCCGGCGCACCTGCTCCAGGTACGCCGAGCGCGCCACCGCCGAGGAAATACCCT
>JGI25616J43925_10000423_pt1 | contig 14960 bp, 14 predicted proteins | sample GraSoi2013_100cm_FD_43925 | JGI IMG/M metagenome (IMG submission 43925) | reverse complement strand
AAGCTTCTCGCCGGGGTCAACATTCTTGCCGATGCGGTCAAGGTCACCCTCGGCCCCAAGGGGCGCAACGTCGTGCTAGAGCGCTCTTTCGGTGCGCCGACCGTCACCAAGGACGGCGTGTCTGTCGCCAAGGAAATCGAGCTAAAGGACAAGTTCGAGAACATGGGCGCGCAGATGGTGAAGGAAGTCGCCTCGAAGACCTCGGATGTCGCGGGTGACGGCACGACCACTGCAACCGTGCTCGCCCAATCGATCGTGAAGGAGGGCATGAAGTTCGTCGCCTCCGGAATGAACCCCATGGACCTGAAACGCGGGATCGACAGGGCGGTCATCGCCGTGGTCGATGAGTTGAAGAAGCTCTCCAAACCCTGCACTACGAGCAAGGAAATCGCTCAGGTCGGCGCTATTTCCGCCAACGCAGATGAAGCGATCGGCAAGATCATTTCCGATGCGATGGATAAGGTCGGCAAGGAAGGCGTGATCACCGTCGAGGACGGCAAGGGCCTGCAGAACGAGCTCGAGGTGGTCGAAGGCATGCAGTTCGACCGAGGGTATCTCTCGCCGTATTTCATCAACAACGCGGAGAAGCAGATTTCGGTGCTGGAGGATCCCTACATTCTTCTGCACGACAAGAAGATCTCGAACATCAGAGAGCTGCTGCCGATTTTGGAGCAGGTGGCCAAGTCCGGCAAACCGCTTCTTATCATCGCCGAAGAAGTCGAGGGCGAGGCGCTCGCGACGCTGGTGGTAAACAACCTGCGCGGAATTCTCAAGACTTCTGCCGTGAAGGCGCCGGGGTTCGGCGACCGCCGCAAGGCCATGCTCGAAGATATCGCCATCCTTACCGGCGGCCAGGTGATCGCCGAGGAAGTGGGTTTGACCCTCGAGAAAGCGGGCCTAAAGGATCTCGGGCGCGCGAAACGCGTCGAGGTCGCNAAGGAAGAAACCACGATCATCGACGGGGCCGGCGATCCCAAAGCGATCGAGGCGCGGGTCAAGAACATCCGCACGCAGATCGACGAGGCGACCAGCGACTACGACAAGGAGAAACTGCAGGAGCGGGTAGCCAAGCTCGCAGGTGGCGTGGCGGTGATCAAGGTCGGCGCCGCGACCGAGGTGGAGATGAAAGAAAAGAAAGCGCGCGTAGAAGACGCCTTGCACGCCACGCGCGCGGCGGTCGAGGAAGGCATTGTCGCCGGCGGCGGCGTGGCCTATATCCGCGCCAGAGTAGCGCTCGACAAGCTCAAGGGCGAAAACCCCGATCAGGACGCGGGCATCAAGATCGTGATGCGCGCCCTCGAGGAGCCGCTACGCCAGATCGTGGCCAACTCCGGTGCCGAGCCCTCCGTCGTGATGAACAAGATTGCGGAAGGCAAAGGCAACTTCGGCTTCAACGCCCAGACCGATCAGTTCGGTGATATGGTCGAGATGGGCGTGCTCGATCCGACCAAGGTGAGCCGCACCGCGCTGCAAAACGCGGCTTCCGTCGCCGGGCTGCTGCTCACCACCGAGGCGATGGTGGCTGAGCTGGTCGAAGAGAAGAAGAACGCCGGGGGCCATGCTCACGGCATGGGTGGCATGGGCGGAATGGAAGGCATGGATATGTAGCGCGCTACGCGCGTTACATATCCGGGCAGGTTTCGGAACCGGGGGACGAGGTTCCCCCGTTACCCCCTCCTCGGGTTGCTACGAGAGCCCCGCTTCGGCGGGGCTTTTTTGTTTCCGGAAAGCGGAGGCTCGCGCTTCGCTGCCGGCGAACACAACCGGGCTGTGGCTTTGCTAAACTGACCGCTCGGTGCGGCTCGAGCGTTCGGGTCGCGAGGAGGAGCCGATGCGCGTCCTGGTCGCCGAAGACAAATGAAGCGAAGCATCTAGCGGGAGGAGGAGGCCATGGCATTGAAAATTCCGCGTTGCGCAAGATGTTCCGGCGCCTGTGAACTAAAGACGCTGCAGTCGATCTCCGCGGAGCACGGGCCCCTCAAACTTACCCTACTCGAGATGCCGGTGTTCGCGTGCGCGAAGGCCCACAAGGTTCCGGTCCATGGTGACTTCATGCTCTGGCTGATACACGAGATCCGCGCGCGCGAAGTGCGGATCGCGGCCGGAAAGGAAGAAGGAATGATCTTCAAGAAGCACCTGTGCGGCGACTGCAGCGAGGAGCTTTCTTCCAAGCCCGAGCGTCGGCAGGCGTACCCGTACGAACTGAAGTACGAAGAGTTGGCGCCGTTCAAAATCCAGATCGAAATGCCGCTTTACAAGTGCAGCAGTTGCGGCAAGGAGCAACTCCGCTCAACCAAGGACCTGCACGCCCACGTCCCGATGGCCATAGTTGGCATCAACGATGGCGCAGGGTTCCCGCATAGCGGCTGATCGGGTTGTGCACCCCAAAGATAGCCCCGCTTCGGCGGGGTTTTTCTTGCTGATAGCCCCGGCGCTCGGGTCCCGTCGCCGGGAACTGCATCGGCGTGGAGGCTTTGCTACACTGACCGCTCGGTGCGGCTCGTGCGTCCGGGTCGCGAGGAGGATCCGATGCGCGTCCTGGTCACCGACGACGAAGGCCTGCCGTACTTCTCGGGAGGCTCATGATCCGCCCCAGCATTAAAGGGCAACGCTTGGCCGCCCTTTTCCTTCTGGGTTTCCTGCTTTTCAACTACCCGCTACTGACTCTGTTCGCCGGCTCGATCCACGTTTTCGGCATCCCGGTGCTCTACTTCTACGTGTTCGCCGTGTGGGCGCTGCTGATCGGGCTGATGGCGCTGGTGGTGGAGATGCGTGATGGCTGAAAGGGACGGGGGGCGCCAGCGACCCGCCGCATCCTGACGCATGCTCACCGCCCCCGTCATCGTCATTGCCTCATTCGCCTATGTAGGGCTGCTGTTCGCGATCGCCTACTACGGCGACAAGCGCGCCGACGCGGGGCGCAGCATCATTGCCAACCCCTACATCTACGCGCTGTCGCTCGCGGTCTACTGCACGTCCTGGACCTTTTACGGCAGCGTAGGGCGCGCGGCAACGAGCGGCATTGGCTTCCTGCCGATCTACCTCGGGCCCACGCTGATGGCAGCGCTGTGGTGGTACGTGATGCTGAAGATCATCCGCATCAGCAAGCAGAACCGCATTACCTCCATCGCCGACTTCATTGCCTCGCGCTACGGCAAGAGCCAGATACTGGGCGGCCTGGTAACGATCATTGCCGTAGTCGGGATCATCCCCTACATCGCGCTGCAGCTGAAGGCGATATCCAGCACCTTCCTGATCGTTCTCCAGTATCCAGCGCTCGCAACGCCCGAAAACCAGAGCGCACCCCTGTTCCTAGGCGACAACACTTTCTACATCGCGATGTTGCTCGCCGCGTTCACCATCCTGTTCGGTACCCGCCATTTGGACGCCACCGAGCGCCACGAAGGGCTGGTCGCTGCCATCGCGTTCGAGTCCCTGGTGAAACTTCTTGCTTTCATCGCGGTGGGGCTGTTCGTCACGTTCTGGCTGTACGACGGCTTTGGCGACATCTTCGGCCGTGCCGGCCAGACGCCCCAGTTGAGCGCTCTGCTGACGCTCGGAGGCGAGAGCGGCGGCTACGCGACCTGGGCCTCGCTCACTTTTCTCTCGATGGCCGCCATCATGTTCCTGCCGCGCCAGTTCCAGGTGACGGTCGTTGAGAACGTCGACGAGCGGCACCTGACCAAGGCGATCTGGTTGTTCCCGCTCTACCTGCTCGCGATCAATATTTTCGTGTTGCCGATCACCTTCGGCGGGCTGCTGCACTTTCCGGACGGCACAGTGGACGCGGACACGTTCGTACTGACGCTGCCGATCGCGGAGAAGCAGCCGTGGCTCGCCCTCTTCGCCTTCATCGGCGGACTTTCGGCTGCGACCGGCATGGTGATCGTGGAAACCATCGCGCTCTCTACCATGGTGTGCAACGACCTCGTGATGCCNGTACTGCTGCGCTTGAAGGCGCTACGGCTGACCGAGCGGCGCGATCTCTCCGGCCTGCTGCTCGGCATCCGTCGCGGGGCAATTGTCCTCATCCTGGTGCTGGGCTATCTCTATTTCTATTTGGCCGGGGAAGCCTATGCGCTGGTTTCCATTGGGCTGATCTCGTTCTCGGCGGTGGCGCAGTTCGCGCCAGCCATTATCGGCGGCATCTTCTGGAAGGGCGGTACGCGCACTGCGGCGTTCTGCGGCCTCGCAGCGGGCTTCCTGGTCTGGACTTATACGCTGCTGCTACCCTCTTTCGCCAAGTCGGGCTGGCTGCCGATCACCTTCCTGTCTCATGGACTGTTCGGCACCGACCTCCTCAAGCCGCAGCAGCTGCTTGGGCTCCAGGGACTGGACGACATCACTCACTGCCTGTTCTGGAGCATGCTCGTCAACATCGGCTGCTACGTCGCCATTTCGCTGATCAAGGGGCCCAATGCGGCCGAGCATGGGCAAGCCACCGTATTCGTCGATGCTCTCAAGCACCCGCTGGCGGCCCCCAGTTCGCGCTTCTGGCGCGGCAGCGCCTCAGTCAACAACTTGCGGCTGCTGGTGGGCCGTTTTCTCGGTCCGGAGCACGCGCACGAGGCGTTTACCGCCTACGCCCGCGGCCGCGGCTCAAAATCGGTCGAGGCGCTCTCGGCCGATGCCAACTTGGTGCACCACGCAGAATCGCTCCTCGCCGGCGCCATCGGCAGTGCCTCGGCCCGCGTCATGGTCGCTTCGGTGGTCGAGGAGGAGCCCCTGGGCATCGACGAGGTGATGAACATCATCGATGAAGCCTCGCAAGTTCTGGCCTACAGTCGGCAGCTGGAGCAGAAATCGCGGGAGCTGGAGGCGGCGACGAACGAGCTGCGCGGCGCGAACCAGCGGCTGCAAGACCTCGACCGCCTGAAGGACGACTTCATCTCCACGGTGACGCACGAACTGCGCACACCGCTCACTTCGATCCGCGCGTTTTCCGAGATCCTCAATGACAATCCCCGCCTGGACGAGGGCGAGCGCACCAAGTTTCTCGGGATCATCGTCAAGGAGTCCGAGCGGCTCACCCGCCTCATCAACCAGGTGCTGGACCTCGCCAAGATCGAGTCCGGCGCCGCGGAGTGGCATTCCAGCGAGATCGACATGCGCGAGGTGCTCGAGGANTCGGTCACCGCAGTGAGCCAGCTGTTCAAGGAGCGGAAAATCGAGCTGACGGTCGAGCTCCCGCAGAAGCTACCGGGCATCGTTGCCGACCGCGACCGCCTGATGCAGGTGATGCTCAATCTGTTGTCCAACGCGGCCAAGTTTTCCGAGCGGACGCCCGGAAGAGTTGTAGTATCGCTCGCGCAGCAGAGTGGTTTTCTGCGCGTGGAGGTGAGCGACAATGGTATCGGCATCAGCGCCGCTGACCAGGAGGTCATCTTCGAAAAATTCCGACAGGTGGGCGACGTGCTTACCGGCAAGCCGCAGGGCAGCGGGCTCGGCTTGCACATCAGCCGCCGGATCGTCGAGCACTTCGGCGGCCGCATGTGGGTGACGAGCCGCCCCGGCGAGGGAGCCTGCTTCGCGTTCACCCTACCGATCGCGCGCGAGCTCGCGCTGGTCAAGGCGGCCTGAAGCGGACGCCGGGAGGTCATCATCCGCCGCGTTCTTATCGTCGACGACGAACCGAACATCGTTACCTCGCTCGAATTCCTGATGCGCGGAAGCGACTACGACGTGAGGGTGGCGCTCAACGGCGGCGAAGCCCTGCGGCTCGCAGAGAGTTTCCGGCCGGATGTGGTCGTGCTCGACGTGATGATGCCGGAGAGAAGCGGGTTCGAGGTTTGCCAGAAGATCCGCGAGAACCCGATCCTCCGGGACGTGAAGATCATCATGCTCACCGCCAAGGGCCGCGATGCGGAAAGGGACAGAGGACTCAATTTGGGCGCGAATGCGTACGTGACGAAGCCGTTTTCCACGAAGGAGCTCATGAGAACGGTGCGCGGGTTACTGCCCGACGAGTAAGCGAAGTCCGGCCTCCCGATGAATGACATCAATACCAATCGACTTCCCACCGCATATGTCGTCGACGACGACGAGTCGATCCGCACGCTTTGGCGGTGGCTTATGGAGTCGAACGGAGTCGCCGTGAGGACGTTTGCCACGGCAACAGAGTTCATCGAGTCCTATCGGAGCGGAGACGCCGGATGCCTTGTGCTGGATCTCAAGCTGCCCGGCATGAGCGGTCTGGAGCTGCAGGAGTATCTGAATAGCAAGGGCATCGAAATCCCGATCGTGTTCGTCACAGGGCACGGCGATGTGCCGGCTGCGGTGAGCGCGCTCAAGGGCGGCGCGGTCGATTTCATCGAGAAGCCCTTCAGCCACCGGGAGGTCCTCTCGATTATCGAGAATGCCCTCCAGCGGGATGCGGAAAATCGCGAAAAACGCGTGCGGCGGTCGCGCATCGCGGGCCGCCTTGCGATGTTGACCGAGCGCGAGCGCGAGGTGCTGCAGCGCGTCATCGAGGGCAAGCCGAACAAGATCATCGCGGCCGACTTGGACATTAGCATGAAGACCGTCGAATTCCATCGCGCCAAGGTGATGGAGAAGATGGGTGTAACCTCCGTGGCCGAGCTGGTTCAGTTTGCAATGCAGCAATCCGAGTGAACGCCTGAACCTAGGGTTTTCCCTAATGGAAGTGCCCGGGTCGCCCGGCTAGCATCTCCCGGACCGTCAGGGAGTCCGGCTCGCGATTTGCGCTTCGGGATTCCAAGGCAGTCGTCAAGAGGGGGGGCCGATGCAGCTCACCGAAAAGCACCACGAGTACTGGCGCAAGAACCTCGTCATTACGGCGATCTTGTTCGCCATCTGGTTCGTCTTCACGTTCGTCGAGATCTGGTTCGCACGCGAACTGAACAGCAGCATTACCTTCCTCGGCTTTCCGCTCGCGTTCTACTTTTCAGCGCAGGGTTCGCTCGCGATCTACGTGGCCCTCATCGGCATCTACGCGGTGCTGATGAAGAAGCTCGACAAAGAATACGGCGTGGATGAAGGAGATCTCGAATGAGCACCCCGGCCTTCTCGCAGTCGACCTTCAACCGTAACCTCAAGAAGTACTACACCTTCTACACCGGAGGCTTCATCGTCTTCCTCCTCGCGCTCGCGGTTGCCGAGCAGATGGGGCTGTCGCGGGCCTGGATCGGCTACTGGTTCCTGTTCGCGACCATCGCACTGTATGCCGGCATCGGCTGGATGACGCGCACCACGGACGTCGCGGAATATTACGTCGCGGGACGCCGGGTGCCGTCGTTCTTCAACGGCATGGCGACGGGCGCCGACTGGATGAGCGCGGCGTCCTTTATCGGCATGGCGGGCACGCTGTTCCTGTCGGGCTATGACGGCTTGGCCTGGGTCATGGGATGGACCGGGGGCTTTTGCCTGGTGGCCCTGTTCCTCGCGCCCTATCTGCGCAAATTCGGCCAGTTCACGATCCCGGATTTCCTCGCCGAGCGCTACGGCGGCAACATCGTGCGCTTCATGGGCGTCATCTGTGCGATCACCTGTTCTTTCGTCTACGTCGTGGCCCAGATCTACGGCGTCGGCCTGATCGTGAGCCGGATGACCGGCCTCGAGTTCGGCGTCGGCGTGTTCGTCGGTCTCGCCGGGATCCTGGTGTGCGCGATGCTGGGCGGCATGCGGGCGGTGACCTGGACCCAGGTGGCCCAGTACATCGTCCTCATCATTGCCTATCTGACTCCCGTCGTATGGCTGGGCGTGAAACATACCGGCATACCGGTTCCGCAGTTCGCCTATGGTTATACGCTGCAGAAGCTCGGCGACGTGGAGAAGAAAATCACCGCCGACCCGAAAGAGATTGAGGTGCGAAAAATCTTCGCTGACCGGGCGGCGGCAGGCAAGGCCGCACTCGCCACTCCCGACAAGTCGTACGCGGAAGGCAAGGCCAAGGTCGAGAAGAATCTGGCCGACCTGAAGGCGGCAAACGCGCCCGCGGACAAGATCGCGGANGCCGAAAGAGCGGTTGTGGCCTACCCAGCGAACGTGAACGCCGCGCAGGTTCAGTGGAGGCGTGAAGCAGGCCTTGCCGCGCGTGCGGCGCCACCCCGGCCGCACGCCCAGGCCTTCCCTGGAGCGGATGAAGCGGCGCAGAACACCGCGCGCCTCAACTTCATCGGCATCGTGTTCTGCATGATGTTCGGCACCGCGGCGCTGCCCCACATCCTGATGCGCTACTACACCACGCCCAGCGTGCAGGAGGCGCGCACGTCAGTGTTCTGGTCGCTGGTGTGCATCTTCATACTGTACTTCACGGCGCCCTGCCTCGCGGTGCTGGCGAAGTACGACATGTACACGCACCTGGTAGGCAGCTCGTTCGCCTCGCTTCCGGCCTGGGCCTCGGCATGGGCAAAGGTGGATCCGTCGCTGCTCAGCATCGTCGACATCAACGGAGACGGCATCGTGCAGCTGGCCGAAATCGTGATTGGCGGCGACCTGATCGTGCTGGCGACGCCCGAGATCGCGGGCTTGCCGTATGTCGTGTCGGGCCTGGTTGCGGCCGGTGGTCTTGCCGCGGCGCTCTCGACCGCGGACGGGTTGCTGCTGACCATCGCCAACGCCTTAGCGCACGACTTCTACTACAAGTTGATCGACCCGACTGCGACTACCGCGAGGCGCGTGTTTCTTTCCAAGTTCTTGCTGGTCTGCGCCGCGATCACGGCGGCCTACGTGACTTCGCTCAAGCCCGGGGACATCCTGTTCCTGGTGGGGGCCGCGTTCTCGCTGGGGGCATCCTCGTTCTTCCCGTGTTTGGTGATGGGCATATTCTGGAAACGCGCCAGCAAGTGGGGGGCGATCGTCGGCATGGCCGCGGGGCTTGGGATCTGCGTGTACTACATGGTTACGCGCTACCCGTTCTTCGGCATCAATATGCCGCTTTGGTTCGGCTTGAGCCCGGTGTCGGCGGGCATGTTCGGCCTGCCGGTAAGCATGATCACGATCTACATCGTGAGCTTGCTGACCCCCGCGCCAGCGAAGGAGGTGCAGGAGCTGGTCGAGCACGTGCGCTACCCGAACCTGGTGGGCGATACGATGGTTACCGAAGGCAGATAGCTTCGGGTCGCTGATTCAGACGGGGCCCGCTTCGGCGGGCCCTGTTTTTTTTGTAGAATCTGTTTTTCTCTGCAGGGAGATCGGAGATGAAAGCATTCATGGTTGCCGCGGCTTGCGGCATCGTGCTAACCCTGACCGGCTGCTCCGGCCAAGTCAGCGGAACGGCGCGAGGCCTGTTCACCGGCTACGTGACGGACAAGACGGAAGAGGAAGTGGTCGCCAAGGTCGGCAAGCCCGAATCCGTCGACACCGCAACGTCGAATACGCTGCGATGGACCTATAAGAGGAAGACCTTCGACCCGGACAATCAGAGCCTGGTTGATAACGAGACCATCCTCATCTTCCAGAAGGATGCCAGCGGGAAGTTCAAGGTTGTCCAGGTAATTTTCGGCTGACCGCGTCGCCGGCGGCCGGGCCGGTCAGACCCGCTGCTCAGACTACAAGGTGCTGCACCAAGTGGGCGAGGTCGCTGCGCCCGGTATCCACGATCAGCCGGCGCGTCATTTTTGGATCGAAGCGCAGCAAGTGCATGACGACCTGCATGAACCGCTCTGCATTGCCGGTTAGGTGGAGCGCCATGCCCAGCTGGTACCAGGCGTGGGGGTTCATGGGCTGAAGCGTCGCCGCCTGCTCCAGCGCCAAGGCAGCTTCGCGGTGCTGCCCGAGTTGGGCGTGAGCGAGGCCCAGGCCATACCAGGCGCGGTCGATCTTGGGGTTGAGGCGAGTGGCTTCGCGGAACTCGTGGATTGCCTTATCGTAGTGCCCGCGCCTGTCGAGCGTGTAGCCGAGGTTGAAGTGCGCCACCGCGTTGCCGGGGTCCGCGCGCAACACCGCCTGGAAATAGGGTTCGGCATCGGCGAAGCGATCCTGCAACGCCAGCAGGTAGGCAATGCGGTTCGCAGGCCTGAGGAAGTCCGGCTTCACGCGCATCGCCGCGCGGTAGGCAGCAATCGCTTGCGGCTTGAGCCCGAACAGTTCGAGCAGGCGGCCACGCAGGTAATATCGCCAATGTTCCATGGAAGGATAACGGGTTGAGCGGATGTACGAGCTTATCGTAATTCTGAAGGCGCTGACCGAGGTGGCGGGTGTCGCATTTCTCGGCCAAGGCGTGCTCTGGGTGATTGCAGGATCCAAGCGCGACCAGAACATAGTCTACAACCTGTTCCGAACCGTCACCTCGCCGATCACCAAGTTCACGCGTGCCATCACGCCGCGCGTTGTCATCGACCAGCACATCGGTCTGGTGGCCTTTTTCCTGCTGATGGTGCTGTGGGTCGCGCTGACGGCGTTCAAGATCAAGCTGGTACTCGATCAGGCCGCTCCCGCCGCCTGACTGCCGGAACTCGCGTCTGCGCCGGAATCCGGGGAGATGGCCCGGCAGCTTGAGGCGTACTCATGGAAAGCCTGTGTACGCTAATCACGTACTGTGGGTTCGAATCCCACTCTCTCCGCCACCAGCGCGTCCCTTATTCGGGTTGACGGGGCTGAATCAGGCACCATTCGTTGTCGCACTTACAGCGGACCCGCGAGGGCGAGATCAGCTTGAAGCGCGCGTAGGCGCCGCAGGCGCCGCAGGTGGCGTGCTCGCCAAGCTGCTCGGCCTCGGTCAGGATCTTCTGGTAGCGCAGCATGCCGTAGATCCCGGTCGCGACCGAGGCTGCCACGAGCGTAACGTAGGCGAGCAGGCGCGCAACCGAGCCGCGAAAGGCCAACTCCTCCATGCAAGCTGCGATCGCGATCATGCAGAAAACAACGCTGATGAACCAAGCGTGGCCCTCGATCAGGCGGCGCTCGTACCAGCGCACGAAGCCAAGACGGCGAATGCTGTCGGCGGGTTCCATGCAATCATGATGATCTCCCCATCGGAGGCTAATCTCAAGGCCAGCTGACTTACAATAGACGCGGCGGCGCCCCCGAATTGCAGCCTGGTGAACGTGATCAGGTCCGGACGGAAGGAGCCACAACTGGACACTGCAAGTGCCGGGACTCTAGCCATCTTTCCCTCGCAGGCGGGCATGGATACAGAGCTGCTTATCGTCACTGTCGTAAAGGCGCTGGTCGAGCTGGCAGGCTTCTTCCTGCTGGGTCAGGGCCTGCTCTACCTGCTCGCGGGCGAGAAGCGGGAGCAGAATCTCGCCTACCAGATCCTGTGCGTGCTGACCGGTCCGGTCACCAGCCTTACCCGTCGCATCACTCCCAAGGCCGTGATGGACCGTCACATTCCGCTGGTGGCTTTCCTCATCCTGTTCTGGATCTGGGTGCTGTTGAGTTGGGCGAAAGGCCAGATTTGCAGCACGGTAGAAAACCGTTGTACGTCCGACGCGAGCCCGGCCGCAACGGTCGAGTTCGGTGTCGTGTCGTACTTGCGGGCGAGCGGCGCGGATTCGCCGAGCTGACATCCCTCCGCAGCCGGGACGAATAGCGAGTCGTGCCCGATGTCCCGCAATTGTCGGCNGACGCGCCCATCGAAGCTCTGCGGCGCCAGCGGGATCGGTGAGCCCCGTATGGGCGTGGCCGGTCAGGCCGTTTCCCCCTATAATTCGCGCTCCGTTTCGGCGCGCTAGATCGTGGCGCGCTCCGGAAGGCCAAGTAGCTCAGTTGGTAGAGCAGCGGACTGAAAATCCGTGTGTCGGCGGTTCAATTCCGTCCTTGGCCACCATCCACCCGACCACGTCCATCCGGCTCAGCGCTGGTGGGTTTTGGTTTCTTCCGCGGCAATGAGGGAGTCGAAAAAACTCACGCGGCTCGCAGCGACCGATCGCCGGAACTCTTCGTAGCCGGCCTTATGCCGCTGTTGAAGGCCCTCGATTTCACGCCTGAAATCCTCGGTTCGGCCCAGAGAGGAGAGTTCTTCAAGCACCTCGCTTGCGGAGCCGTACGGCCGCAAGGAATCGCGGTCGTAGCGTTTGAGCAGCAGATCGAACACGGTTTCAATGCCCGCAGCCCGGTCGCAAAGGTCGAAGGATAGGTGCAGGGAATAGTCGCCGACTGTCTCGACCTGCGGCGTGCCGCTGCGCAGGAACAACACGTCTCCGGCATGCATGACCACTTCGGCATCGAGCGGCCCCATTTCCGATTCCCCTAGTTCGACCAGATGGGCCCGGCGAGGCGGCTGGCGCCGGTGCAGCCGCCATTTCTTCGCCCCGGCGAGGTGAATCGCGAGCACGTCATCCGTATCGAGATGGCCCCGGTACGCCTCGCTGCCGCGCAGAGAGAAGAACACCCACCGATGCTGCTGCAGAATAAGACGGTTGACGAACTTGATCTGACGCCGCTGCACGATCTTGAGACAGCGCGCCGCGCGCAGATCGACCAGTTGACCGCGGTCGATAATCTGCGCGAAGTCCAGATCCAGGAAAGGGTTGTTGAGGTGCTTGCGGAGATNCTCGAGCCGGAAGATCGTCTGGTTCTTGATGAGCTCCGGCTGGTGAAGGTAGGTGCGCTCGGGTGNAAGCGCCAGGGCCTGCTTGAAGAAGAAGTCCCGGACTTGTCGCAGCTGAAGTGGAAGCTCGGTCACTTTCGCTCCTCGCAACGCAAATTGTTTGGGCCGAACACTCTTGACTGCAGTCCTGCGGACCTCCGAACTTGCTAGCTTATAATAGCGCGTTGCGTAAACCGCTCTCGCCATGCAGCTTTTCGCCCTCGGATTGAACTACCAGACCGCTCCGCTCGCGATCCGCGAGCGGGTGGTGTTTCAAGCCGAGCGCCTTCGAGCGGCGCTTGCGGAGCTGACTCTGCGCGAACCGGTCAAGGAAGTTGCAATCCTTTCGACCTGCAATCGCACCGAGCTCTACTGTGCGCTGGGCGAACCGCAGGCCGCGCTCGAGTGGCTCGCCGGCTATCACCGAGTCCAGCCACAGGAGCTGAAGCCCTATCTCTACACCCTCCCGCACGGCGAGGCCGTGCGGCACGCGTTCCGCGTCGCCTCCGGCCTCGACTCTATGGTGGTCGGCGAACCGCAGATCCTGGGCCAGATGAAGGAAGCGGCTCGCGTCGCCGAGTCCGCCGGCACGCTCGGAACGCTCCTCAACAAACTCTTTCAGCGCTCTTTTGCGGTGGCGAAGGAAGTACGCAGCAACACCGGAATCGGCGCCAATGTCGTCTCGATGGCCGCCGCCGCGGTGAGGCTCGCCGGCCGGATATTTCCGAGCCTCGCCGAGCAAAAGGTGCTGCTGATCGGCGCGGGCGAGATGATCGAGCTTGCCGCGACTCATTTTGCCGCGCAGCAGCCGCGCGGCATGGCGGTGGCGAATCGCACGCTGGAACGGGCCGAATCCCTCGCGCGCCGTTTCAACGCGGAGGCGATCGAGCTGCGCGGCCTGCCCGAGCGCTTGCCGGAATACGACATCATCATTTCCTGTACCGCGAGCTCGCTNCCGATCATCGGCAAGGGCACGATGGAGCGCACCGTTCGCGCTCGTCGCCATCGCCCGATATTCATGGTCGACCTCGCCGTGCCCCGGGACATCGAAGCCGAGGTGGCGGAGCTGGACGACGTATTTCTCTATACCATCGATGACCTCGCAGCGACGGTGCGCGAGGGCATCGACGCGCGCCAGTCCGCCGTCGCGCAGGCCGAGGTGATCATCGAATCGCAGGTGGGGTCGTTCCTGAACTGGATGAAGACCCGGGAAGTGGTGCCGCTCATCCGCGAGTTGCGCGAATCCGCGGAGGAAGCGCGGCGTCACGAGGTCGAGCGCGCCGTGCGGATGCTCGCCCGAGGCGACGATCCAAAGACAGTGCTTGAAGCGCTTTCGCACGGCCTTACCAATAAACTGATGCACGCNCCCACCGAGACGCTCAACCAAAGCGGCGANGGGGACGAGTCGCTCAAGGCGCTCGTAGCACGGNTGTACCAGCTTCGCGGGCGCGATTAACTCGGGCTCCGCTCGTGAATCGATGAAGACCAGTATCGCGGCAAAGCTCGATCAGAAGCGCCAGCGNCTGGTCGACATCAACGCGCTTCTTTCTTCCGAAAACGCGACACGCGATCTGGACCAGTATCGCAAGCTTTCGCGCGAGCATGCGGAGCTAGAGCCGGTTATCGACCTTTTCAACAAGTATCGCGACACCGAGCGGCATGTCACCGAAGCGCAAGCGCTGCTCGACGATCCCGAGATGAAAAGCTACGCGGAGAGTGAGATCAAGGCCGGGCGCGACCGGCTCGCCGCGCTCGAATCGGAGCTGCAGAAGCTCCTCCTGCCGAAGGATCCAAACGATGAGCGCAACATCTTCCTCGAGATCCGTGCCGGAACCGGAGGAGACGAATCGGCGCTCTTCGCAGGTGACCTGTTCCGCATGTATTCGCGCTACGCGGAGCGCCAGGGTTGGCAGGTGGAGGTGATATCCGAATCCCCGGGAGACGTCGGCGGCTACAAGGAGATCATCGCCCGCGTCATCGGGCAGGGCGCGTACTCCAGGCTCAAATTCGAATCCGGCGGCCATCGCGTCCAGAGAGTCCCTGCTACCGAGACCCAGGGCCGCATTCACACGTCGGCNTGCACGGTAGCGGTGCTGCCCGAGGCGAGCGCAATCGGTGACGTCGTACTGAATCCCTCGGATCTTCGAATCGACACCTACCGCGCCTCGGGCGCCGGCGGCCAACACGTCAACAAGACCGACTCCGCCGTGCGAGTCACGCATCTACCGACCGGCATGGTCGTGGAGTGCCAGGACGGGCGCTCCCAGCACAAGAATAAGGAAAAGGCCCTCGCGGTGCTGGCGGCACGCATCAAGGACAGGCAGTTGCGCGAGCAGCAGGCCAAAGAAGCCGCCACGCGCAAATCGTTGATCGGCTCGGGGGACCGTTCCGAGCGCATCCGCACCTATAATTTTCCGCAGGGAAGGGTCACCGACCACCGCATCGGTCTCACCCTCTACAAGATCAA
>JGI25616J43925_10000420_pt1 | contig 14969 bp, 16 predicted proteins | sample GraSoi2013_100cm_FD_43925 | JGI IMG/M metagenome (IMG submission 43925) | reverse complement strand
CCATGACCTTGCCCGACGCAAGTCCGCCGGCTATTGCCCTATCGACTCCAGGTACGAGCGGTGGTTGCGCTCCAGCTCCGGCATCGAATCCCCGCCGAACTTTTCTAGAAAAGCTTCGGCGAGCGTCAGCGCGACCACCGCCTCACCGATCACCCCCGCCGCAGGAACAACGCACACGTCGCTGCGCTCGTAGTGAGCTTCCACCGGTTCCTTGGTGACGAGGTCGACCGACCACATTGGTTTCTTCATCGTCGAGATCGGCTTGATCGCGACGCGGAGGTCGATCGGCTCGCCATTCGTCATGCCTCCCGTCAGGCCCCCCGCGCGGTTCGTCAGGTGCCGGAAACGTCCACCCGAGTACTCGATCTGGTCGTGGAAGTCCGAACCGTGACGCGCCGCTCCCTGGAAGCCGGCGCCGAACTCGACGCCTTTGATCGCGTTGATGGAAAGGATCGCCTGCGCGATGCGGCCGTCGAGCTTGCGGTCCCAGTGCACATAGCTGCCCAGGCCGGGTGGCACTCCGCGCGCCACGACCCGAAACGTGCCGCCGATCGTGTCGCCCAGCTCCGCCACGTGGTCGATCTCGGTGACCATCTGGGCCGAGGCATCGGCGTCGGGGCAGCGCACCGGCGATTCCTCGATTTCCTTCGAAGTCACGGCCTCGGTGTCGACGCCGTCGTACCCGATGTCCACGCTCCCGATCGACTGGGTGAAGCTCAAGATCTCGATCCCGAAATGCGCCAGCAGCTTCCGCGCGACGCCGCCCGCCGCCACGCGGGTCGCGGTTTCACGCGCGGAGGAGCGCTCGAGCACGTTCCTGATGTCGGTGTGCCCGTACTTCAGCGCACCGGCGAGGTCCGCATGGCCTGGTCTCAGGCGCGTGACCGGCTTGGGCTCGTAGCCCTCCTTCGCCGCGGTCATCTGCGCCGTCCAGTTCGCGTGGTCCTTGTTTTCGAGGACAAGGGTGATCGGGCTTCCGATCGTCACGCCGCCGCGCACGCCGCTCACGATGCGCGCGACGTCGGTCTCGATTTTCTGGCGCCCCCCGCGTCCATGGCCGCTCTGACGCCGCGCGAGATCGCGACGCAGGTCCTCTTCGGAGATCTCGAGTCCCGAGGGAAGTCCGTCGATGATCACAGTCAGCTGCGGCCCGTGCGATTCGCCCGCGGTCAGCCATCTCAGCATTGAGGGGATGATAGGGCGAAGTGAGAAACGCCCTTGACGCCGCCCTGATCGACGTCGGCGGCACTCTGTGGCCCAACTCGTGGCCGTTTCGCAAGACTGACGGCAAAGGCAGACACCTGCGAGTGGCTGCCGCGATGCCCATGCTCGAGACGGCGGCGATCGATGCCCTGGTCGCCGATTTGATCGCAAGCAGCCGCGTCGGCGACGAGGCTCGGGCCATCTCGACGGAGACCCCGGACACGATCGCCGCGGCCGAGGTCCTGATCGCGGCGTCGCTCGCGCGGCAGGGTCTCGCCGGGGACGCCCTGAGCATTGCGCGGATCCGGCGCGCGATGGCCTTGCCGGTCGCGGACCGCATGAAACCGCTGCCGGGGGCGGTCGAGCTGCTCGCGGACATCCGCGCGCTCGGGATGCGCAGCATCATCGCCAGCAACACGTACTGGCGCGACGCCGAGAGCTACTGGCAGGACTTCCGCCTGCTCGGCATGGCGGACGGTGTCGACGCCATCGTCACGTCGGTTGACGCCGGCCACCTCAAGCCGCACCCCGCGGTGTTCGAGATGGCGATGCGTGTCGCGAAGAGCCCGCCCGAGCGCTGTGTCGTGATCGGCAATCGCGAGGAGAACGACATCGAGCCGGCGCTGGCGCTCGGGATGCGAACGATCCTCGTTTATCCCGACGACCCCAAGCCCGCCTCGAGCCGGGCGCACGCCGTGGTCCCAGACCTGTGGGAATGCGCTCGGGTCTTGAAAGCTATGCTCCACGGCGAATGAAGCAGGAGATGCTTCGCGACGTCGAGCGGGTGGTGCTGACACTCGACGTCAATGGCGAACCGAGGGAGCTGCTGCTGGCCGTGCACAAGACGCTCCTCGAGGTGCTGCGAGAGGACATGCAGCTGACCGGCACGAAGCACGGCTGCGAGCTCGGCGAGTGCGGAACGTGCACCGTCCTCGTCGACGGCAAGCCCGAGCTCAGTTGCCTCCTCCTCCCCATCCAGCTCGAGGAGCGGGCGATCACCACGATCGAAGGGATGGCTCGAGGGGCCGAGCTGCATCCGCTGCAGCAGGCATTTGCGGAGTTGGGCGCGGCCCAGTGCGGTACTGCACGCCGGGCATCCTGCTCTCCGCGAAATCGCTGCTCGAAACCAACGCTCGACCGTCGCGCGATGAGATTCGCGAGGCTCTCGCCGGGAATCTCTGCCGCTGCACGGGCTACATCAAGATCCTCGAAGCGATCGAGCTTGCCGGAGGTCGCATGTCATGAGTTTCGACGTGGTCGGCAAGCCTCTGCAAAGGGTTGATGCGGTGACCAAGGTCACCGGGCGCGCCATTTACGCGGACGACATGCTGCCCGCACGCACGCTGCACTGCCGGATCCTGCGCAGCCCTCACCCCCACGCGCGCATCTTGTCGATCGACACCTCCGCGGCGCGGCGCATCCCCGGGGTGCAGGCCGTGATCACCGGGGCCGACCTGCCGGTCAAGTTCGGCATCCTTCCCGTGACGCAGGACGAGCGCGCGCTCGAGCACGAGAAGGTCCGCTACGTCGGCGATCCGATCGCCGCCGTGGCCGCGACCGAGGAGGAGATCGCGGCCGCCGCATGCGACGCGATCGCCGTCGAGTACGAGGTCCTCGACCCNGTCATGTCGATCGAGGATGCGCTGGTCGCTCCGAAGGACGAACGCATCCAGGACTATGGCGGTCCTCACAACATCCACAAGCTCGTCGCGCTCGAGTTCGGCGACGTCGAGGGAGGCTTCGCGCGGGCGGACCACGTGCGGGAGGACGTCTTCTTCTTCCAGGGCAACACGCACCTGCCGATGGAACAGCACAGCGCCATCGCGACATACGTGGACGGGCGCGTCACGCTGTGGTCGTCCACGCAGGTCGTGCACTACGTGCACCGCGCGCTGTCCAAGGTGCTCGAGCTGCCGATGAACCGCATCCGCGTCATCGGCGCCGCGCACGGCGGCGGCTTCGGCGGCAAGACCGATCCCTTCGCGCACGAGATCATCGTGAGCAAGCTCGCGATGCTGACCGGCCGCCCGGTCAAGTGCACGCTGACGCGCGAAGAGGTCTTCTACGCGCACCGCGGCCGGCACCCTGTGCTGATGTGGGTGAAGAGCGGGGTCACGCGCGATGGCTTGATTACCGCGATGCATTTCCGCACAGCGCTGGACGGGGGCGCCTATGGCTCGTACGGAGTGGCGTCCACCTTCTACACCGGCGCGCTGCAGACCGTGACATACGACATTCCCGCTTATCGATTCGAGGGCTGCCGCGTCTTCACCAACAAACCGCCGTGCGGACCCAAGCGCGGCCACGGCACCCCCCAGCCCCGTTTCGCGTTGGAGCTTCATCTCGAGAAGATCGCGCACGACCTCCACATCGACCCCGCGGACCTGAAGCAGGGCAACTTCGTGAAACCCATGACCCGAACGGTCAACTGGCTGCGCGTCACGTCGTGCGGCCTCGATGAATGCACCGCGCGGGTGTTGAATGCCTCCGGCTACAAGAGTCGCGTGCGGCGACCAGGACATGGCATGGGGTTTGCGATCTCCAGCTATCTGTCCGGGGCAGGCACCGCCATCTACTGGAACGACATGCCGCACTCCGAGGTCCAGGTCAAGGTCGACCGTGGCGGCGTGACCGTTTACTGCGGCGCGATGGACATCGGACAGGGCTCCGATTCGGTGCTCGCCACGATCGTTGCCGAGGAGCTCGGCCTCCAGCCCGCCGACATCCGCCTGGTCACCGCGGACACCGACACCACGCCGATCGACCTCGGCTCGTACTCGTCGCGTGTCACGTTCATGGCCGGCAACGCGGCGATCCAGGCCGCTCGAAAGATGCGCGCGACGCTGGTGGAGGCGGTCGCCGCGAAAATGCAGCGCGCGGAGTCGGCGGTCGAGGTGGGCGGCGGCCGCATCGGGGATTTCAGCTTCGAGCAGGCGGCGAGCTTGCCGAGGCGAAGTTCGGCACGCTGACGAGCGCCGGCAGCTACACGCCGCCCAAGATCGCGGGGCCTTACAAGGGCTCGGGCGTCGGCCCCAGCCCGGCCTACAGCTACTCGGCGTGCGTCGTCGACCTCGACGCCGACGCGCGCACCGGCCTGGTGCACGTCAACAAGATCTGGATCGCGCACGACGTCGGACGCGCGATCAACCCGCTGCTCGTCGAAGGCCAGGTGGAGGGCAGCGTCTACATGGGCCTGGGCGAAGCTCTCATGGAAGAGCAGGCGTTTCGCAAGGGCCTCCACAAATGGCCCTCGATGCTCGAGTACAAGTCGCCGACATTCCTCGACATGCCGGACGTCGAGACCTTCATCGTCGAAACGGTGGATCCCGAAGGGCCGTACGGCGCCAAGGAAGCGGGACAGGGTCCCCTGCTGCCGGTGCCGCCCGCGGTGTGCTCCGCGGTCTTCGACGCTCTGGGGGTCTGGATCGACGAGGTGCCGGTCACACCCGAGAAGATCGTCGAGGCGCTGCGGCGCAAAGCAAAAGGCGAACCGGCGCGTTTCGGCCCCATGCGATTTCCGGACATCCCGTACCCGACGACGATCAAGGTCGAACCGCCGGCCAAGGAAATGGACCGTGCTGCGGCTGCCTCGATTTAGATACCTGCGTCCGAAGACCGCGCGAGAAGCGGCGCGCATGGCCGCGGACCTCGGACCGCGGGCCATGTTCGTAGCCGGAGGCACAGATCTGTTTCCAAAGCTCAAGCGGCGGCAGTTCGAGGTCGAGGCGCTGATCGGGCTCGACTTCCTGCCGCGCGAGATTCGCAACGGATCGAGCGAGTGCGTGGTCGGGGCCGGCGCAACTCTTCGCGACTGCCACCGGCGACGCGCATTTGAGCGACAGGTTCACCGGCTACGCCGAGGCCGCGGGTCTCGTGTCGTCTCCTCCGCTGCGCAACGTTGGCACCATCGGTGGAAACCTCTGCGTCGACACGCGATGCAACTACTACGACATGACGTATGAGTGGCGGAAGGCCGCCGGGTTCTGCATGAAGAAGGACGGGGACATCTGCCTCGTGGCGCCAAGCAGCTCGCGATGCTGGGCGGTTTCTTCATCGGACACCGCGCCAATGGCAATCGCGCTCGATGGCGTCGTGACGCTGGCCGGGCCCGACGGCGAGCGCGAGCTACCCGTGTCGGCCCTGTATCGCGATGACGGAATCGACTACATGGCCAAGCAGCCAAGCGAGGTCGTCACGTGGCTCACGCTGTCTGCCGATGCCAAGACGAGGACGGCTTACGTGAAGCTGCGCCGCCGCGGGTCGATCGACTTTCCGATCGCCGGCGCTGCGGTCGCCATCCAGCTCGACGGCGACGAGGTCGTCCAGTGCCGGATCGTGCTGTCCGCCGTGGCCTCACATCCACTCGAGGCGACCGCGGCTGAAGAGTTCCTGAAGGGAAAGCGAGTGAGCGAGGACACGATCCGCGAGACTGCTGAAATCGCAGCCAAGCCGGCCAAACCCCTGGACAACGCGGACCTCAGCCATTTCTGGCGCAAGCGCATGGTTCGCGTCGTGGTGGAGCAGTCGCTGGCGCGGGCAACGACCAGTACGGCGGGCTCGACGGTTAAGCTTTCAGGTCGAAACCGAGAATGAAGCAGTCCCGAACACGGCAATCAGGACAGGGCATGGTCGAATTCGCGCTCATCCTTGCGCTGGTCGCTCTCATCGTGATCGTCGCCCTGATCGCCACCGGAGGCCAGGTCGTGAACCTGTACTCCGACATCGTCCGGACGATGTGCCTCTACCACGCAGGCTGCTGACGAACTGATCCGTCGTTACGACGCCTAATCGGCGACCGCCGCCGCCGCCGCTGCCGCAGCCCGCTGTGCGTTGGCGCGTATCAGCTCGAAGTCGCGGCGCGCCAGCGCCTCCGGCGGAAACAGCGACGCGGTCAGCCCGACCGCCCTCACGCCCAGTCGCAGGTACGCCGCGATGTCCTCGATCGGCACTCCTCCGGAGACCCAGAACGGCACGCCGCCCATGGGCCCGTTCAGCGCCCGGACGTACTCGGGCCCGCCGACCGGTCCGATTGGAAACACCTTGACGAGCGCGGCGCCGGCGACCCTGGCCTGGTAGATCTCGGTCGGCGTCAACGCCCCCAGCACGCACAGGATGTCCTGCTCGCGGCAAGCGTCCGCCACCTCGGGCAGCAGCACTGGCGTCACCACGAAGGAGGCGCCCGCTTCCTTCGCCTCCCGGACGGCGCCTGGGTCCCAAATCGTCCCCACCCCGATCGGGTAGCGACCGCCCGTGGTGGCGATCAGCCCGCGGATCATCTCGAAGCAAGACGGCACCGTTTTGGTGATCTCGATCGTTCTGACGCCGCCTTCGAGGGCGGCGAGGCACGCCTGGAATCCCGCGTCGGAATCCTCGGTGCGCAGCACGCCGCAGATCCGATTCGGGAAAACCTGCTCGATGCTCCGCACAGCCGCGTGAATTATCACCTGAACCGGGGGAACCACCCCACGCCGCTCCCAGGCATGTGAATTCAGAAAAGTCCCATCCTGGTCGCGCTAGCGCGCTAAGGTAGTACATACGTATGACCGGGGCTACAGCGACGGAGAGCTCTCGGGACCTGATCATCCATGCGGCGGCCGATTCGCTGCTGGAAAACGGCTACTCGGGCACCAGCGTCCGGGCCATCGCCTCCAAAGCCGGCGTCGCAATCGGGAACCTCCAGTACTGGTTTCCGACTAAGTCGGAGCTCCTTGTCGAGGCATGGCGGTACCTCACGGCCCGCTCCGTCAACGAGCTGCGCCGCACCCTTAACCAGCTCACGGACCCCCTCGAGGTCCTCGAGATCGGCGTTGAGTCGCTCTGGGATTCGCTGCGACAGCTGGGCGACGTCCAGCTGGCCGCTTTCGACCTCCTGGTCCAGGCGCCGCGCACCGAGCGCCTGCGGGCGTACCTGCCCGAGCTCTTCACCAGGTACCGCGAGGTCATCCAGGAGCAGCTCGACCGGCTCGAGGAGGACGGCAGGATCCGGCTCACCGTCCCCCGCGACGTCCTGGTTCCCCTCGTCCTGAATACGGTCCTGGGTTTCGGCCTTTACTACGTCGTGACGCGAGACGACGAATCCTGCCTCAAGGCGCTGTCTGCCTTCCGGCAGCTGGCCGGCTCGCTCGTGGAGTCCGTCTGATGTCGGTTCAGCTCCTCGACCGCGAGCTCGACCGGCTGGAGAGCCTCTGGGAAGACGGCCTCTCGGAGGCTTACCGCTCGTACCTGGACGCGGTCGGCGCACAGGCGCCGGCAACCCGGCCCAGGCTGGCCCTGGCGGCAGCGCTCGTCGAGGTCGCGATCCGGCTGCAGGGCCTCGGCGGCCGGGCAGCCAGCCCGCCCACCCTCCTCATGGGCGACCTCTGCCTGGCACGCTCCTCGAGAATCCTGGCCGGCGCCGCCACCCAGGCCGTCCAGATCGCCTTTGCGCTGGCGATCGAGGAGATGTCGGCGGCGGCGGCATCCGGCGTGGCAGCCCCGGCCACGCGCGACCTCTTGCTCCGCGCCCTCGAGGCGACCTGATGGTCGGGCAACGCCTTCGCTTTGATACGAAGCACGCGACCGAGTTCGTCGACATCACCGACCTGCTACGCCAGGAAGTAAGGCGGGCCGGCATGCGCATGGGGCGGCTGCACCTGCAGTCCCTGCACACGACTCTCGGGCTCGCAGTCAATGAAAACGAGCCGCTGCTCCTTCGAGACTTCGGCAACATGCTCGAACGCTTCGCGCCGGTAGGCGCGGGCTACGAGCACGATGATTTCGCACGGCGCATCAATGTCGCGCTGGACGAGCCGGTCAACGGCCACGCTCACGTCCGGCAGCTGCTCCTGGCCGGGTTCGCCACGCTCCTGGTCGAGGAAGGCGACCTTGTCCTGGGCCGCTGGCAATCGGTGTTCGCGGTAGAGCTGGATGGCCCGCGCCACCGAGAGCTGGCGCTGCAGCTGGATGGAGACTTCTCCCCCCTCCCCCGCGCAAGCGGGGGAGGGTCGGGGAGGGGGCGGTCCGCAGCACTTTCGTCCGACCTCGTCGAGCTCGAGCTGTCCCGCCAGCTCCTGGTCGACCCCGAGCCCGTGTCCACACCGATGCGCAGGCTTGTCGAAGCAGGCGGCAAGCGCCTGCGCCCCAAGCTCGTTCAGCTCACGGCGGCGATCGGTCCACGCAACGAGCCGCTCCGCACGGCTGCCCTGGCCACCGCTGTGGAGCTCCTCCACAACGCCACCCTCATCCACGACGACTACGTCGACGAGAGCACCCACCGCCGCGGGCGTCCGACCGTTGCGGCAGCCGAAGGGCCCGAGAGAGCGATCGCGGTCGGCGATTACTACTTCGCCAAGGCGACCCGCCTTATCGCCGAGATCGGCAATCCCGAAGTGACATCCACGATCGCAGAAGCTCTCGAGGCTATCTGCGCCTCCCAGATCGACGACGTCGCGCTCCGTGGAGCTTTTCCCGGTGACCACGAGTCCTACCTGCGCGTCGTGCGCGGCAAAACGGCGGCGTTGTTCGCGGCGGCGTGCGCGTCCGGCGCCCAGCTGTCCGACGCGAGTCCTGAGATCGTCGAAGCTCTGCGCCGGTACGGGGACCTGCTTGGCGTCGCGTTTCAGATGGCGGACGACATGGTCGACTTCAGCCCAAGCTCGGGAAAGCCGGTCGCGCTCGACATTCGCCAGCGTGTCCTCTCCCTACCTCTTATCTATGCGGCGGAGGACCGCACGGTCGGACCTGAGATCCGCCGCCTGCTCGCGGGCTCGCTCGGCGANGCCGAGGTCGGCCGGGTCGCAGACCTGGTCACTTCGAGCGATGCGCTGCAGCGCGTGCGCGCCGAGGCCCAAGCGCTGGTCGACGCCGCGGTGCACGAGCTCGAGACCATCGAGCTGGACGGCCTGCGCNCAACCCTGATCAGCCTCGCGCACTCTGCGGTAGATCGAATCTCCTAAACACCGAGTTCTCGGAACGTGGCCGGGTGGCTATTCTCCGGCCATGGCGGTGCGGAAACCGTGACGCTCGCTGGCCGAGGCCGCGTGATTGCTGAAGCCGTGATCGGCCTCTGCCTCGCAATCGTGGCAATTGGCCCGCTTGCCGCCTGCACTGCCCGCGGCACGTCGGTTGCCAACCTGGGTGCCCAATGCGCTCCGGCGTCCACGGCCAACTCACAGGCTGAGGTCGCGGGATCGTTTGGCACACGCGTGGCCGCAATCGGGCAGCCGGCATGCATCGCGGGCCATGGCTTCGGCGCCAAGAGCGGGCAGGTCCTGTTCTTCGCCCCGCCCAATGATCAGGTCAGTGGCCGCATCGAGTCGTGGAGCAACACCATCATCAAGGTCGTGGTGCCGGCATCGGCGGCAACCGGGCCAGTGCAGGGAGTGACCGCCACCGGCGAACTTTTCTACGTTGGACCACTGATCATCGAAGGCACGCCCAACGGTGTCAGCCGCATCACCTACCGGCCCATCTCTCCTGCCGTCGCGAGCCAGACCGTCACCGTGACTCTGACCGCAATCAGTTCATCAGGCCGCCCAGTGCGCGACGTTGTCATTTCTTTCACCGACGGGCTTGGCACGCTCTTCTGCACGAGTGACACGACCGGCACCTGCAGCCTTGCTGTGACGGGCTACGCATCGGACAAGTTCGTAGCACTTTCGGGAACTGCCTGGACCGAAGTTTCGATCACCTGGCTCCAGCCACCGAACCAGACGATGTCGCTCACGAGCAGCTCGTCCGCCCTGCTCGTCGGCGGGACTGTGACGGTCACCGCCACCGTCAAGACCGAGCACGGCGATCCGATCCCGAACCAGGCCGTGACCTTCAGCGCCGGTGCGCCGGCGACACTGAGCGCGGCTGAGGCCACCACCGATGCCTCAGGAATGGCAACGATCACCGCAACCAGCGCAGCTCCTGGGTATGTGGTGATCGACGCAGAGACCAACTACTACGCCAATGGGAAAGCCATTGGGGTCGACTGGGCGCCCGCTTTGGTGACCGGCGTGTCTCCGAACCACGGGCCCAGCGCGGGAGGCACTCACGTTACCGTCTCGGGAAGCGGGTTCACCAGTTCCGCGACCGTTTACTTCGGCACCAAACCGGCCACGAGTTTGACCCTGGTCAACTCGTCGACCCTTATCGCGGTGGCCCCCGCGGGCAGCGGGCAAATCGACGTGCGCGTCGTGCTCGACAACTGGGGCAGTCCACCGGTGCCGGAGGACATGTATTCCTACGGGGGTTAACGCCTTGAGCGAGCCTGCCTCATTCGGCGCTCCGGTCCAGGATCGCGACCAGGTTGCGGGCGGAGACGAGGCCAACCGGCTTTCCCGCCTTGTCCATGACCGGCAGATGCCTGATGCCCAACCTCATCATCTTGACCGCCACCATCGCTACATCCTCATCGGCGTCGACGGTCGCCGGGTCCGCCGTCATCACGACGTCCGCCCTGGCTTCCCGAGGGTCGATGCCGTCCGCGATGGCCCGCACGAGGTCCCGCTCAGTGATGATCCCCACGAGGCGACCCTGAGACATGACCGCCACACAGTCGGAGTCGGCCTGTCGCATGTCGCGCGCCACCTCCGCGATCGTCGTCACAGGTTCGACCGACAAGAGATTTCCGGGCGGCAAATCTCTGACTTTCACGATTCCACCTCGTACTTCAACGGCACCATCCGCTGGGAGCTCCTGGGAGGTCTGCTGTAGCTTCGCTTCTGGCGCGGGGGCAGCTTGATGTCCTCATGAGGAACTTCTTTGTGGGGGATGAGGGACAGGAAGTGGCTCATCAGGTTGAGGTGCGCGGCCCGCTTGTTGTCCGTCTCGACCACGTACCAGGGAGCCTCCTTGATGTCGCAGTACGCAAACATGTTGTCCTTCGCTTCCGAATAGTCGACCCACTTCGCGCGCGCCTGCATATCCATCGGACTCAACTTCCAGCGCTTGCTCGGATCGTTGATGCGCGACAGGAAGCGCCGCTCCTGCTCTTCATCGCTGACCGAGAGCCAGTACTTGATGAGGACGACGCCTGAGCGGATCAGCATCCGCTCGAATTGAGGACAGGTCCGCAGGAAATCCTCATATTCCTCATCCGTGCAGAAGCCCATGACGTGCTCGACGCCTGCCCGGTTGTACCAGCTGCGGTCGAAGAGAACCATCTCACCCGCCGACGGCAGATGAGTTACGTAGCGCTGGAAGTACCACTGCGTCCGCTCCCTCTCGGTCGGGGCGGGGAGCGCGACGACGCGCACGAAGCGCGGGTTCAGCAGAGCGGTCATCCGCTTGATGACACCGCCCTTGCCGGCCGTATCCCTCCCTTCGAACAGGACCACCACCCGAAGGCCGCGATGCCGGATCCATTCCTCGAGCTGGAGGAGGTCGACCTGGAGCCGGCGCAGCTCCTTGTCGTAATCCTTTCGAGAAAGCACGGCGCCGCGCGACGTCCGCTGGCCGTTCTTCTTGTGCTTTTCCTTCGTGGCCTGCGCCATATGGCAGCCGCAATGTAGCAGCGCCACCACAAAAGCTCAGGACATTCTTGTTCCTGACAGAAGCCCTACGGTGCCTGCGGCCAGCGCCCGATAGCGCACGTCGGCCCATCCGGCCGCGGCGGCCATCGCCTGGAGCTCTTGCGGGCTGCGATACGAGTCCACCGTGTCGCTGAGGTACCGGTAGGCCGCCGGCTGTCCGGAGATCGCCCCTCCGATTGCCGGCAGCATTGTGCGCAGGTACAGGCGGTATGCGCTCCCGACCAGGTTCTTGGGNGGCCGCACGAACTCCAGCNCAACAGCGCGGCCGTTCGCCTTGACGATCCGCAGCATCTCCTGTAGACCGCGTACGGGATCGGACAGGTTGCGCAGGCCGAACGCGATCGTCGCCGCGCCGAAGCTCGCGTCGTCGAACGGAAGGCTCAGGGCGTCGCCTTCCAGGAACTCGAGTCCGGGGTGATCGCGCCGCGCGATCTCAAGCATCTGCGGGCTGAAGTCCAGTCCAATCACGCGACCCCGCGGACCGGCGATGCCGGACAGCACGGCGGTCAGCNTGCCTGAGCCGCACGCGACGTCCAGCGCGGAGCCACCCGGCTTCAGACCTGTCGCGCGCGCCGCGCGCCGGCGCCAGCCGCCGTCGATGCCTCCCGAGAGAATTGTGTTGACCAGGTCGTAGCGGTGGGCGATGCGATCGAACATCGCCCGCACCTCCTGGGGATTGCGTTCGCCGATCACTTCACCCGTTGCCAGATCGAGGCGATGCCCTGTCCTACACCGATGCACATCGTCGCCAGGCCGTACTCGACATCGCGGTGCGCCATCTCGCGGACCAGGGTGCTCACCAGCCGNGCGCCGCTGCTGCCGAGCGGGTGCCCGAGCGCGATCGCGCCACCATTCACATTGACCTTCCCTTCGTCGAGCCCGAGCAGGCGCACGCACGCCAGCGACTGGGAGGCGAACGCCTCGTTCAGCTCGACGACGCCAAGGTCCGAGGGCTGAAGGCTTGCCTGCTCCAGGGCTTTGAGTGAGGAGGGCACCGGGCCGATGCCCATGTAGTCCGGGTGGACGCCTGCCGGCGCCGCCGAGACAAGGCGCGCCAGCGGCTTCAATCCACGTTCCCTGGCTTTCNCCGCCGACATCAGGACCAGCGCGGTCGCCCCGTCGTTGAGAGGTGATGAGTTGCCCGCCGTCACCGAGCCTTTCTCGGAAAACGCCGGCCGCAGCCTGGCGAGGGCCTCCAGCGAGGTGTCGGCTCGCGGTCCCTCGTCGAGACTCATCTGAATCGCCTCGCCTTTGCGCTGTGGAACCATCAGCGGGACGATCTCNTCGGCCAGCCGGCCCGACTTCTGCGCCGCCACGGCCCGCTGGTGGCTGCGCAGGGCGAACGCATCCTGGTCCTCGCGCGATACCTCGTACTTCTGAGCCACGCGCTCGGCGGTCTCCCCCATCTGCAAGGTGCCGTACAGCTCGGCCATCTTGGGATTGATCAGCCGCCAGCCGAGCGCCGTGTCGTAGGCCGTTTGCGGGCCGCGGGGAAATGGTCCGTCCGGCTTGGGCATGACCCACGGGGCGCGGGTCATGCTCTCGACCCCGCCGGCGATCATGATGTCGGCGGCCCCGGCCTGGATCTCACGCGCCGCCGCGATGGTTGCCTGCATTCCAGACCCACAGAGCCGGTTCACGGTCTGGCCGGGCACCTCGACCGGGAAGCCGGCGAGCAGGAGCGCCATGCGCGCCACGTTGCGGTTGTCCTCGCCTGCCTGGTTGGCGCAGCCGAGGATCACGTCGCTCACCTCGCCCGGCTTGATCTGAGCGCGCTCGCAAACCTCCTTCAGGACGATCGCCGCGAGGTCATCGGGACGCACGTCCTTCAGCTGCCCGCCGTACCGGCCCATTGGGGTTCGCGCGGTGGCGACTATTACCGCTTCCCGGAGGTCTGTCACTTCTTGGCGCGTTTGGCGAGGAAGGCCTGGACACCCTCTGCGAACTCTGGGCTCGCTGCCTGCGCTTCCTGCAGGTAAGACTCGAATTCCAGGGCTTCCTCGTAGCTCGACTCGAGCGCGTGAGTGACGGCACGTTTGGCGCCCGCCATGGCGCCCCTCGGCTGCGCGGCCAGCTGAGCGGCCAGCTCGCGGACCTCGGCCTCGAGCCTGTCCGCCGGAACGATGCGGTTGATCACGCCAAGCCGGTGGGCGTCCACCGCCTGCAAGGGCTTGCCGGTGAAGAACATCTCGTACGCGATACCGGTGCCGGCGAGCCGCGGCAGAAGCCAGCTCACCCCACCATCCGGTGCGAGCCCGATGTTGACGAAGGCCTCGAGGATGTAGGCCTCGGGCGTGGCGATCCGGATGTCGCACGCGAGCGCGTAGCTCGCTCCGATGCCGACCGCAGGGCCGTTCATCGCCGCGATCACCGGCTTCGGCATGGTGCGCAGCCGCGTGAGCATCGGCATGTACTCGTTGCGCAGGACGTTGCCCACGTCCTCAGGCGTCCGCAGGCCGCCTTCCTGCGCCATCTCGGTGACGTCNGCGCCCGAGCAGAAGGCACGGCCCGAGCCGGTCAAGACAACGACCCGCACCTTATCGTCGCGCTCCACCTGCTTGATCGCTTCGCTGAGCTGCTTGCGCGTCAGCGCGCCGATCGCGTTCATCTTTTCCGGCCGGTTCAGCTGGATCAAACCCACGCCGTCATGGGTGCGAACCACCACGTGCTGCTCGACTTCAGTCGTTGCCATCTTTGTTACCTGCCTTTGAATACGCCCTTCCGTTTCTCCAGGAATGCGTGCATGCCTTCTTTCTGNTCTTCGGTCGAGAACAGGAAGTAGAAGCTCTTCCGTTCGGCGGCCAGTCCTTCGGTCAGTGGCGAATCGAACGCCTTGAGCACCGACTCCTTGGCCATCCGGAGCGCCAGCGGCGGCTTCTCGGCCAGCCCGCGAGCGGTCCGCTCGGCGATCTTGATCGTCATATCGGCCGGCACGACCTTGTTCACAAGGCCGAGCTCGTAGGCGCGCCTGGCGGTGATTGGGGCGCCACTGAGCATCGCCTCCATCGCGACGTATTTGCCGACCGTGCGCGGCCACCGCTGCGTGCCGCCGGCGCCTGGGATGATGCCGAGGTTGATCTCGGGCTGGCCCAGTCGCGCCGTGTCGCCCGCGATGATCAGGTCACACATCAAGGCCAGCTCGCAGCCGCCGCCCAGCGCGTAGCCGTTGATCGCTGCAACAAGGGGCTTCGAGAAGGCGATGATCGGGGCCCAGCGCCCCGTCTGGTCCCGCCGCAGCTGTTCGACCGCCGTGCGGTCGGCCATGTC
>JGI25616J43925_10000416_pt1 | contig 15021 bp, 15 predicted proteins | sample GraSoi2013_100cm_FD_43925 | JGI IMG/M metagenome (IMG submission 43925) | reverse complement strand
ATAGAATAGCCTTTATGCCGGATATAGCCATCCAGGTGCATAAGGCAGGAAAGATCGGTAGAAATAATATAATCGGCTCCTGTCTGGAGTGCATTATTAACTTTCTGGTCTGCCATGGCAATGGAGATCGGCTCGAATTTCACGGCAAAACTACCGCCAAATCCACAACAGGTCTCCACCTCATTCATCTCGAGCAACTCCAGTCCTTTTACCTTCGAAAGCAGCTTGCGGGGTTCCTCCTTAATTTTGCATTCCCTCAGCGCCGCGCAGGAATCATGATAAGTCGCTTTTCCGTGCAGGGTGGCCCCTGTATCTTCGACGCCCAGAATATTGACCAGAAAATCGGAGAATTCGAAGATCCTTTTGTGAAGGTCCTTTACTTCATTATGGAGAGAGGAATTATCGAACAGCGTAGAATAATAGTTCCTGACAAATCCCACGCAGGAGGCGCTGGGAGCTACAATATAATCCGTGCCGGAAAAATCCTTTATGAACTTCGAGCAGACGTCCCGGGCCTCATCCCGGAAGCCGGCATTAAAAGCAGGCTGGCCGCAGCAGGTCTGCTCCGTATTATAGGTCACCTCCACACCCACCTTCTCCAGCACCTTGACCATATTGAAGGCAGTCTGGGGATAGAGCTGATCTACAAAACATGGTATGAATAGCTGGACTGTCAGGGGGCTGTCGAAGGTTTAAACGACGTGAATAAAGCAATCATCTTCAGGGCCGTGATCGCGGCCTCCTCTCCTTTATGGCCATGCTTGCCGCCGATCCTTTCATCAGCCTGTTGCTGGTTGTCTACCGTCAGCACGCCAAAAATAGTAGGGACGGGCAAGGCAAGATTTAACTGGACGATCCCATCGGTCACCGCTCTGCAAACATACTCGAAATGAGGAGTGTCCCCCCGCAATACACAACCCAGCGCGATAAAAGCCCAGGGCCGGTCATCCTTATACTTACGGGCCTCCCAATAGGCTTTGATGGCAAAAGGGATCTCAAAAGCGCCGGGCACATTGATCACCTTCCAGTTCTTCACACCGGCCTGCTCAAGAGCTTTCCGGCAGCCGTCTTCCAATGCATCCACGATCGCTGCATTCCATTCCGTACGCACAATAACTACACAGGCATCCTGACTATTCAGGATGCCTGTCTTTGTCTGTAATAAATTACTATTGCTGATCTCAGCCATACTTTTCGGGTTTTTATTGGATCACACCGAGTCTCGCCAGGTACTTATCGATATCGGCCCCTCTTTGAGAAGCAGGATACTTGTCCTTAATCAACTGGTACATAGTAATGGCATCCTGTGTTTTACCCATACTCTCATACAGGTAGCCGGAGCGGAAAAGATATTCAGGAGAGAACAGCTCATCCTTTTCAAAATACGTTCCTGCTTTTTTATATTCTTCTGCCGCTTCCTCTTTCTTATTCTGTTCTGAATAGGCATCTGCCAGCAATCCATAAGCCCTGCCCTGCAGCTGCTTTACCGAAGTGGAGAAATCCTTCAGATACTTCACGGCATTGTTATAATCACCCATTTTCAGGTAACAGCTGCCGGCATAAAAAGAAGCCAGGTTAGCAGCCTTGGTCCCGCTGTATTTTGAAAGGATCTTCAGGAAACCTGCATTGACATTGTCCCCGTTCAGGGCCAGCCTGGCCGAATCCATACGATAGTATTCCTCGGCCCGGAACATAGCTTCGATCGCCTTCTTTTCATTGGGCTCGCTGATCAGGTTCTTATAGGCGAACAATCCCCCTACGATCAGTACGATTGCCAAAAGGGCATAACCAGCCTGTTTGCCCCACCTGTCCCAAAAATGTTGTAACTGGTCTATCGGGTTCTTTTCTTCTTCCAGATGAGCAGGATGTTTGATCTCTGACATTGTTTTTTTTGTCGTTTATTTTTTAGATAAAAAGGAACTTCTTTCTTGTTGCATCTATTAATCGACGATGAAGGGATAATTCTTATCCATATATACATCCTTCAACACTTCGGAATCATCCGGCCAGGGAGATTCTTCTGCAAATTTCACCGACTCTGCTACCGTATCGTTCACCCGCTGGTTAATAGCATCGATCTCCTCTTGTGTAGCGTACTTCTTAGTGAGGATCGTGCTTAACACCATTTGAATAGGATCTTTTGCCTTATACTCCTCCACTTCTTCCTTGGTACGGTATTTCTGCGGATCGGAGATAGAATGGCCTTTATAACGATAAGTCTTGATCTCCAGTAAAGTAGGACCATCTCCCTGCCGGGCCCTTTTCACGGCACGGGCCACGGCCTCATGCACGGTTTCAGGACTCATGCCATCGATGGAATCGGCAGGCATCTCATAGGCATCGGCCAGTTTATAGATATCGACCACATTGGAAGTTCTTTCAACAGAAGTTCCCATAGCATAATGGTTGTTCTCGCAAATGAACACGACGGGCAATTTCCACAACATGGCCAGGTTGAAGACCTCGTGCAGCATTCCCTGACGGGCGGCCCCATCTCCGAAAAAGGTGAGCACAGCATTGTCCGTGCCCTTGTATTTCTCCGCAAAGGCAAGGCCTGCTCCCGTTCCGATCTGCGCCCCTACGATGCCATGTCCTCCGAAGAATTTTACATCTACCCCGAAAAAGTGCATACTGCCTCCCTTCCCTTTCGCGGCGCCAGTGGCTTTCCCATATAATTCGGCCATACAGGCATTGGCGCTGACACCCTTCGACAGGGCCAGACCGTGGTCACGGTAGGCTGTGATAAAGGGATCGTCTGGCTTGGTAGCGGTCATACAACCGGCGGCAATCGCTTCCTGCCCTACATAGGCATGAAAAAATCCCCGGATCTTACCGTCCATTTTATACTTTTCTTCTGCCATCAACTCAAACTGGCGGATGAGTTGCATTAGTTCATACCAGTACAGGTAGGTCTCTTTTGAAAACTTAGTAGCCACTTTTTGAAAATTTGAAGTTTCTGCCGCCGAAAACCCGGTCAAAGCGGGTGCAAATATAAGGGGGAAAAGGCAATTTACCCTATACTGACGCTCCTGGCTGATTTTATTTCCCCGATCTTCGGAGTATCTTGCGCCCCAATAGACCCAATTGCTTTCACTAAAAGAGATATCGCTCGTACAGTTCAAAAATTACGAACAGGCAAATTTCCAGTTCCGGGAACGGATCATAGGCATTTGCGGCAACAATGGCGTTGGCAAGACCAACCTGCTGGATGCGATCTATTATCTCTGCTTCACGAAAAGTTACTTCTCCAAATCCGACCAGCAGAATGTATACAAAGGGAGTGCCGGCTTCCGCATAGAAGGGCATTTTGAAAAGCAGACCGCGCCGGAAAAAGTAGTCTGCATCCTGCGGGAGACAGGCAAAAAAGAATTCCTCTTCAATGAGGAAGCCTACGAGAAATTTTCGCAGCATATCGGCCGGTTCCCCGCCGTAATTATCGCCCCGGACGACGTCCAGATCATTACCGGGGGAAGCGAGGAACGCCGCCGTTTCCTGGATGCCCTCCTTTCCCAGCTCGATGCTGGCTACCTCCAAAGCCTGATCAACTATAACAAGATCTTGCAACAGCGGAATGGATTTCTTAAATCATTGACAGACAGGAGAATACAGGACAAGAACCTCCTGGATGTCTATGATGAGCAACTGATCCGGCCGGGTACCTACGTTTTTGAGAAAAGGAAGTCCTTCCTCGACATGCTCCTGCCCCTGGTCGGGCAATTCTATACCCAGATAGCCGGGGCCAGCGAGCCGGTGGCATTCACCTACGAAAGCCAGCTGCTCAGGACCTCTTTCAAAGACGGCTTACAGCAGTCCCGCGAAAAAGACCTCTACCTGCAACGTACCAATACCGGAATACACAAGGATGACATCGATATCAGCTTTTCCGCCCAGCCTTTTAAGACCATCGCTTCACAGGGACAGCGTAAAAGCATGCTTTTTGCGCTAAAACTGGCGGAATATGAGACCCTTAAGCAAGACAAGGGCTTTCCCCCTCTCTTATTGTTGGATGATGTCTTCGAGAAGCTGGATGAACATCGCATGCACAACCTCCTGGACAAGGTATGCCTGCGGGGCCAGGGGCAAATATTCATCACGGACACCCATCCCGGGCGTATCCGCCAGGAAATGGACAAATTATCCATTCCTTGCCAAATTATTGAATTGGGGACCTAGCCTGATCCGGCCTCCCCTTATTCGCCTCCCTGCCGGAATAATTACGGTTATATTTCCCCAAAAGAGGCAAAATTTGGTAAAATATTTTACATTTATTTAACTAACCTTGAATGGAGAACATAAATCGAATGCTATGCCCCCTGACCTGGAATCTTCTATCTCATTTTTAGAAGAAACGAATAACCCNGCGAATGCCTATTTTTCCTTCACCGCTGATAATGCCGGAGAATATGGGATCATCAAAGCCAATAAAGAAGGACTTCGTCTTTATGCAGCGGAAATGCTGAAAAAATCCCTGGAACTGGAGCAGCGGCAGGATGGAGAACCCCTGTTCTTCGGCCACCTGGAATGGGTTGTCAGCGATGCCGGCTATGACCTGATCGCCGGGATACAGCCCCAATACCAGAACAGACTGGAAATACTAGCCTCGAAGACGGAGGAACAGGCCGAAACCCCTGACCCCGGAAATATTCCAGGGAAAAAAGAACAGGCTCCGCGCAAAGGCTGCCTTTTCTCCCTGATGTGGGTAATCGGCGGGCTGATTTTACTGGTCGCTTTCGTAGCATTGACTACCTTGCACCTATGGGGGAATATTCATTAGGAGACGCCTTAAAGAAATTTCTGAATCAGAGCCAGCTGAAAGGCTCTATTCAGGCGCTGCAGATAGAAGAGATCTGGGAACAGATCATGGGAAAGACCGTTGCCCGCTATACCGATAAGATCCAGATCCACGGACAGACCCTATACATCAATACCACCGTCGCTCCGCTCCGGCAGGAGCTGCTCTACCAGAAAGATAAAATAATAGCCCGTGTCAATGAAGCGCTGGGAGAGAAAGCCATCCGGGACGTGGTGATCAAATAGTTCGTATCGGATCCTTCAAATAGTTCGTACCCGGGGATCGATCAACCCGTATAGCAGGTCTGCCAGCAGACCGATCAGAATAAAGAAAAAAGAAGAGACCAGCACCGATCCCATTACCACCGGGAAATCCAGCTTTTCCAGGGCGTCGACCGTGACTTTACCGATCCCCTTCCAGCCGAAAATATATTCTACGAAGAAGGCGCCGGCCAGCAGCTCCGCAAACCAGCCGGTAATAGCGGTGATCACCGGGTTCAGCGCATTGCGTAATCCATGCTTCCAGACAACGGTCCTCTCAGGAAGGCCCTTCGCATAGGCGGTCCGGATATAATCCTGGTCCAGCGTGTCCAGCAAAGATCCCCGGGTCAGTTGCGCAATAATAGCCAGCGGACGTATACCCAGCGTAAGCGCGGGAAGCAGCAGGTTACGCAGCTGTAACTGCCTCCCGGCAAAAGGATCCGTATCGAACAGGCTGCCGGTCATATGCAGTCCGGTATACCCGCTTAACACAAATCCAAACAGGTAGGCAATGACAATGCCCATAAAAAAAGAAGGCGCCGAAATACCCAGTACGCTGGTTAAAATCGCCGTCGTATCCATCCAGGTATCTTTTTTGATCGCTGCGAGCACTCCCAGCAATACGCCGAAGAACGTGGCGATGGCCATCGCCGCTATAGCCAGGATAATCGTACCCGGCAACGCTTCCATCAGGATCTCCCACACGTCTTTTTTTGTCTGGTAAGACCGGCGCAGATAGGGCCATTTCAGGCCCAGCCGGGTATCGCCCCCGATAAAAAATCCCCTGAGCCCCTTGCTCCGGATCTCTTCCCTGGAGTGAATGCCGATCGGGGACACATCGTCGAGATAAAAAAGAAATTGCTTCCAGCGGGGCTGATCGAGATACAACTCCTTACGGATATTATCCTGTGTAGCGGCATCCGCCCGCTGCCCCATCACCAAACGTGAAGGATCTCCGAATCCCTGAAAGAGAAAAAAGACGGTTATTACTACCCCCAGCATGACCAGCAGTCCGTAAAAACTCTTTTTTATCAGGTAGGAGATCATTGTGCGGGCAGTGCATTGAGATCCGGTAAAGCGAGCCCCAGGTCTGCATAACTCCACTTATGAAGGATCACTCCCTTTTTAAGCAGGTATAGCGTAGGGTTAGCGCGGGCCGCCGTCTTAATCGCCGTGGCATCGCATTTCAGGATGGTAACGGCCTGGCTGATCCCCGCCTTGTCCGTCCAGGCGGCCACATTATCGTAGTCCCCGGTAATAAAATAAACCGGGATCGCCTTCGCCCTGGCCATCGTAAGGATCACACTAAACTCCCGGGTCCAGGAAGGAGGATATTCCGAGAGCCCTTTGGTGAAGAGGAACAGCTTAAAGCCTTTTCTATCCAGCAGTTCCTGCGTCGTATCCGTCCCTGCCGCGCTGAGCAGGTTGAAATCCTTGATGGCCGGCTCCGCATTCCCTTTCCGGATCAGTTTATCATAACGGGTGATGAATTTGTAGCTATCGTCGAAATCAGCGGGGAACTTATTGCCGGAAAATTCGATCTTTTTCCCATTCTTCTCATAGACCATCGTGATCACCGTACTGTCAGGGATGGCTCCGGGNGGAGCTTTCATTTTNTCCGGAATATTCGCCCCGACCCGGTATGGCAGACAGTCCACCACCGGCAGATGGATCAGCACATACCATTGAAAAGAAAAGGACAGGATCGTAGCCAGGATAAGAAGAGACAGGCTGACCGGCTGGGAGAGATAGGTCCGGATCTTATCCCGGAAGAAGAACAGGAACAAGATGAGGACCAGCAATACCAGGTCCTTGGCGAATGACTGTCCTGCCGTCAGCGGTATACAATCCCCAAAACAACCGCATTCCCTCACCTTTCCCGATAAATAGGCATAGCCGGTAAGAAAAGTGAAAAAAACGATCAATACCAGCAAAAGCCAGCTGAATAACTTCATTCGCCAGCCAAGCAGGATCGCCACCCCCGCTACGATCTCGAATACGATCATAATAATGGAAAAAGCCAGGGTGAGATTATCCAGCCAGTGAAAATTCCAGACCTCGAAAAACTCCTGCATTTTATAACTCAGCCCGAGGGGATCGTTGGCTTTTACCAGGCCGGAAAAAATGAACAAAACCCCTACGATGAACCGGGCGATCTTGATGAGACTCTTCATGTTATTTTTCATGCTTCCCTTCTGCAACCAGGATCAGCGCAAAAAGAGAATAATTAATAATATCTATAAAATTAGAATCGATGCCTTCGCTGACCAGCGTCTTTCCGTCATTGGCCACGATCTGCCGGATCCGCAGTATTTTCATCAGGATAAGATCTACAAAACTTTCCTGGCTCATGGACCGCCAGGCTTCTCCGTAATCGTGATTTTTATCCAGCATGGTAGCCCTTGCTTCCGCGATCTTTTCATCATACCATTGCTCTGTCTCTTCTACGGTCAGCTCTTCCACCGAATCGCCGTGCAGCGATAACTGGATCAGGCCGATCACTCCGTAATTCGCCATCGCCCGAAACTCACTGGCCTTGTCATCCCCTACCCTTTGCTCTTTCTTTTGCTGAAGCGTGCGGATCCGTTGCGCCTTGATGAAAAGCTGATCGGCGATGGAGATGGTGCGCAGGACCCTCCAGGAAGTGCCATAATCCCTGGTTTTTTTTAGAAAAATATCCTTACAGGACCTGACAGCCTGGTCATATTGTTGGTTCGTAGAGCTCATTTCCGGAATTTCTGCTATTTTCAATTTTATTGCCCGAATTTTATCGGGTGGAATGGTTGAATTTTACTGATTCATTGTAAAAGTAAAGATTAGCGATCAAAATGTTGACTTTGAATTGTAAGGGCAGAATACTGCTGGCGGAGAGGCCCCTGGTCATGGGCATCATCAATAGTACGCCGGACTCCTTTTTTGAAGGCAGCCGTTTTATGGATGAAACGGCGCTTATCCGTCATGCTGACCAACTGCTGCAGGATGGGGCCGATATCCTGGATATCGGCGGACAGAGCACCCGTCCTGGTGCGGAGCAGGTGGGAGCGGAAGAAGAAAGCAGGAGAGTGGTCAGCGCCATCGCCCTGTTACACCGTCATTTCCCCGGGGCCCTTCTTTCGGTGGACACCTGGTATGCCCGAGTCGCCCGGGAAGCAGTAGCCGCAGGCGCCTCCATCGTAAACGATATCAGCGGAGGACTGCTCGATCCGGATATGCTGGATACCGTAGGCCGGCTGGGAGTTCCCTATGTCTGTATGCATATGAAAGGGACGCCCGCCACCATGAATAAAGAAGCCGTCTATGAAGATGTGACCACTGAAGTATTGGACTTTTTCATACGCAGAGTGGAGGATTGCCGCAGAGCAGGTATCCATGATATTATCCTGGACCCCGGTATGGGCTTTGCCAAAAACAGAGCCCACAACCTTGAACTGCTGCGGAACCTGGCTGTCTTTAAGATCCTTGACCGGCCCATTCTCCTGGGCATCTCCCGTAAATCCGTTATCTATAAGACGCTGGGCATCACAGCCGAACAGGCATTGAATGGGACTACCGTTTTAAATACGCTCGGACTACTGAACGGAGCGGGCATCCTGCGGGTCCATGATCCGAAAGAAGCCCGGCAAGCGATCACCTTACTGGAAGTGTATAAAAAGAATGAGGTGCGCTGATCGGCGCACCTCATTCTTGTATTATGTATGTCGGATCTATCTGTGCTGCTGTGGCTGACCGCCCTGGGGCATACCTTGCGGCATCTGCGGCATCATAGGCGGTGCCTGTACCTTCGGCGCATCTGTCACATCCACGATCTCGATATCGAAGATGAGGTTCTCATAAGGCTTATGGCCGGGTCCGGGCTGTTGATCATAAGCCAGGTAAGCGGGGATGTACAAAGTACCTTTGCCTCCTTTCTTAAACTTCCTCAGGCCATCGTCCCAACCCTGGATGATCTGTCCCTGTCCTACTACAAATTTAAAAGGCTCTTTGGACTGATCCGTTGCATTGGATTCAAATACTTTTCCGGAGGGGAACAATTTGCCGGTATAACGTACAGATACCTGTTTGCCGGAGTCTACCTGGGTGCCTTCGCCGGGGGACTGTACCACCACGTAAACACCTTTGGCTGTTTTTTCTGCATTGATCTTATTGTCTGCCAGGTAGCTTTCCACGCCTTTGACTTCCCTGTCTTTTTCTTTAGCGATCTCCTGGCTCCTGTCAGCTGTCAGCAAGTCCTCGGACGCGAAGACATCCAATACTTTGAAAGCGACAATGATCTTATCTTTCTTTTTGATAAAAGGAGGCAATTGACCGCCGGATTTTTTCAGAAGGGTATCGGCCAGTATCACCACCACGGCGCTATCCCCCTTACGAAGAAGGGAGAATATTTCGGTAGGGCTATAGGTAGGCCTTGCGCTATCCACGGGAATATAGACCGGCATGTTGCCTTCCGAAGAATACAATACGGAGTCCCGCAATTTCTGAACCACATTCACTTTCAGGAACTGGCCTTTTTTAGCGGGTTCTCCCTTTCCATCGGAAATGATCTTATACAACAAGCCACTTTTTGTCTTTTTGTACTCCTGGTTAGTGCAGGATACTGCAGCAAACAGGACCACCATGACAAGCAAATACGACGAGACTTTTTTCATTCTTATAATTATTGTAGTTGTGATGAGTTCTCTTTTATGGCGCTGATGAAACGTTGCACCGTTTGTTCCAGGGAGTCGCTGCTGCGGCCGCCGGCAGCATTATAATGCCCCCCTCCTTCAAAATATTTCCGGGCAAAAGTATTGACGTCGAAATCTCCTTTGCTGCGAAAAGAGCATTTGACTTCTTCGTCCCGGTCGATGATCAGCGCCGCCATCTTGATCCCTTGAATGGACAGGGGATAGTTGACCAGCCCTTCGGTATCGCCCGTTTTGATCTCAAAACGTTGCAGATCCTTCCAAGGGATGGATATCAGCGCGGCATTATGCTCATAGAAGATATCCATTTTGTTCTGCAATACATACCCGATGAACCGCAGGCGGTTTTCCAGGAAATTATCGAAGAGATTCTCATGGATCTTCGTATGATCCAGCCCCGTATCTTTCAGATCGGCCACCATTCTATGGACGGCGGCAGACGCACCGGGGAACCGGAAAGAACCTGTATCGGTCATGACGCCCGCATACAAGCAGGCCGCTATATCTATATCGATCTTATCCGCATGCCCCGATCCTACGATAAAATCATAGACCATCTCGCAGGTAGAGCTCTTTTCCGTGTCGCTCACCCCATAGGCAAAAACCTCGGTCTCGGGCTGTTGGTGATGATCTATAAGGATCTTTTCACAAGACAGTTTCCTCAACCGGTTAGCCATATGACGGGTGCGGCCCATATTATTAAAATCCAGGCAAAAGACCCATTCAGCCTGATCTAAAACGGCATTCGCCTTCTCCGTGGTGTATTCAAAATCGATCACCCCGTTGCAGCCCGGCATCCATTTCAGCCATTCCGCCCAATTAGTGGGGGAAATGACCGTAGGCATATGCCCCAGCTTCCGGAGGAAATGAAATAATCCCAGGGAAGAGCCCATCGCATCGGCATCAGGCTTCTGATGCATAACAATGACCACCTTTCTGGGCCGGTCTAACAAATCATATATTTTTTCTATAGGTCTCATGCAAAATGTGTGCAAATGTCCGGATAAATAATTCAAATCCCAAATCCCTTTTAAGCGGCAATAAGGGGGAATATCCTGGCTTTGCAAGCCAAAAAGCGGTTGAAATACAGCGATCGTCTTACTTAATTCTTTACCGGCCGCAGGGTATATCCTTTTTTTCTTAGCAGGTTGATCACCCCATTCTCCCCGGGCAGATGGGCTGCCCCTACCGCCACCAACAGCGATTTGCCGGGTAAGATCGTAACCAGGTTCTTTGCCCACCGGCGGTTGCGATCATATAGCAAAAGATCCATATATCCGATCATGCCCGGGTCGCCCTTCGTACTTAATACGTCGATCTGATCCAGGTCCTGCTTTTTATAGACTTCGGATAATTCAAGGGTCAATTTCCTATACTCCTCCGTACTATCGATATAATTCACCAGGTCTTTTGCCTGTTGTTCATAGGGAATGCTGTCGAACAACCCTGCCTGGAATTCTACCGTTTCCAATCCGTTGACAGGCTTGTTATACTGCCGCAATTCTTTCATGATCATCATCTCCATGCCATCCGTCGTTTTGCAGGCCAGGCCTTCCTCTTCGATCAGGCTGCTGATCAGCAGGGGTTTAAATCTTTCCAGCATACCAAAAGGTAATATCCCGGCGTGTTGGGCGAAATAAGCCTTTACTTTTTGATAGGATGCGGTATCCAGCAGGTCGGACAACTTTTTACTGTCGTTCATCCGCATATATTTCATGGAATTCATCATCCCGGTCATATCGCTCAGGTTGATCTCGAAATAGACTTCATCGCANTGGGCGATCACGGCCTTCAGGCTGTCACTGAGAGCTGCGTCATCGGCNCAAAGGACATGCATGGTGCCGAAAAGATAAGAAGGCTTTGACAACCCTTTGCCGGAGATCTCCCATAATAAGGTATGGGTAGTCTGGGAAAAAACAAGGCAAAAAGACAACAGGCCCGCCGACAGTGACAATGATTGCTTTATCATGGTTGTTTATAAGGTTTTTACCATTCAGGGCGCGGGCGCCACCGCTTCTTTTCCGTAGACCTGATCTTTGAATTTTAAGGAAGGGGAAGGAAGGAAGGGGCCGATGGCCAACGCTGCCCATTTAGTATCGACAGTCTTTATGGTTATATCGTCCGCTACGATAATATTCGGCCAGTCCCGCTGGAAATTATCCAGCTCCTTTGTTTTCCGGGTCCCGTCCAGCCCTAAACATACGAATTTCTTACCGGGAGTAATAGCCGACTTTTTGGGGGTGAGAAAATGATCCCGTTTGGGGTCCAGGTTATTGCAGAATCGCCATAAGGCAACCGGCAGGTCCATAGCATCGACCGTGTGCTCCACATATAAAACCATCTTAATACCTTCCATCTCTTCCAGGTCGCAAAGCGCCTCGTGTAATTCCCGGATATGGCCGGGCCTGTTCTTGCGGACAGATAAGATCAGGCAGGGGATCTGCTTAGTCAAAAGGGAAAGATTTACTTTTTCCACTTCCGGGTGCCTGTTCTTTATCAGGGCCTCCGTAAGTCCGTCATAGCGGGTTGCCAAGAGCTGGTATTGATCGTTGTCCACCTCTTCTTCGGCTTTATAAGTTCCGTCGATGCACATCTTCCCTCCGAACCCCAGTTTACTACAGCTATGGTCCAGTACGTCCATCGGCCCTTGTGAAAAATAGACATCCGTCGCCGGATTGAAATGACGGAATACATATTGAGCCAGGGTAAGATAGTCCTGTATCCGGACCTTCTCATCGGCGATCACCAATATTTTATTGAACATCATTTGCCCCGCGCCCCACATGGCATTCATCACCTTTTGCCCTTGTCCGGCGTATTCNTTTTGGATTTTGGCGATGACGAGATTATGGAAAACCCCTTCGACCGGCATATCCATATCGATGATTTCCGGCACCAGGGTCATTTTCATAGGGGCCAGGAAGATCCTTTCGGTCGCCTTGCCCAACCAGGCATCTTCCTGTGGCGGAATACCTACGATCGTGGCGGGATAAACGGCATTTTTACGATGCGTGATCGCGGTGATATGAAACCTCGGATACCAGTCCGGCAGGGAATAATACCCGGTATGATCGCCGAAAGGTCCTTCCCATATCAACTCTTCGGTAGGATCTACATAGCCTTCGATCACGAAATCGGCGTCGGCCGGTACTTCTATTTCAGGTTGGGTGATACATTTCACCAGTTCCACCTTCTTCTTGCGCAGGAAGCCCGCCAGCATATACTCGTCCACGTTCTCCGGCAGCGGGGCCGTAGCGCTGTAGGCATAGGCCGGATCGCCCCCGAGGGCAACCGCCACGGGCATTCTCTTCCCTGATTTTTTATATTCGGAAAAATGTCGGGCGCTGACCTTATGCTTATGCCAGTGCATGCCGGTCATGGTAGGGCTGAAGACCTGCATCCGGTACATGCCTACATTCCGGGAGCCGTTATTGGGATCTTTGGTATGAATGATGGGTAAGGTAACAAAAGGGCCGCCATCCTTCGGCCAGCAGGTGATAACAGGCAGGAGCCCTATATCCGGGTTGGTCTGTACGACTTCCTGGCATTCCCCCCTGCCGCTCTTGACCTTGGGCATCCAGCTGGCGAATTGCCCCAATTTAGGCAGTAGCTTCAATTTGTCCAGGATACTTTCCTTTGGGGCTGATAATAAGCGGAATAAACCCTCTATTTCCCGGGTTACATCGTCCAGGTGCTCTACTCCCAGGGCCATGCACATTCTCTTTTCACTTCCGTAGGCATTCATAAGGACGGGGAAATCCGTACCGGTATTTTCAAACAACAGGGCTTTACCTCCGTTGCCGCTCTTACTGATCCGGTCCGTGATCTCTGCTATTTCCAGTTTGGGGTCGACATAGGTCTTAATACGCAGCAATTCTCCTGCTTNCTCCAATGCCTGAATAAACTCCTGTTGGTCCCGGTAGGCCATAAAATATAAAGATAGTTAGTGTGCAAAAGTAAAACACTAACTATCTAAATAAGTTGACCGGGGAAAGTATTAATAAACATTTTTTGGGCAATCGATCACTCCGTTATGCCGATGGTGCTCCGTTACTCTGTTCGTAAAGAGGGCAATGCTCACTTTGACGCCGGAAAGGTAATACCAGTCTTTATGTTTAGAGCCTCCCCGGATGGTGCCGGCGGGGGGATAGGCCGCTCCTCCCTTCAGTTCCCCTCCGCGGTAAGCCATTTCTACCGCTCTGGGGCCTTTGGCAGCTAGCAAAGTGGCCCGGTCGACGTAGGTCGTGCTTACGTCATCCAGGTAATCCGTAAATGTTTTGCGCAGACCGATCTCATAGGCCAGCACTACATTATTCGTTATGCGGAATTTGATCCCCCCTCCGAAAGGGATGGCGAACTGGAAAAGGTTATACGGCTTCCGGTTGGGATATTGGGAGAGTCCCTCTCCTTCCGTGCTGAGCGGCCTGAGATAAACCTTTTTTCCCAGGGAATCATAAGCATAAGGGTTGAAATGAAACAGCGCTATCCCGGCAAAAGCATAGGGAGTGAGCCGGTGTTCGTTCAGGTCCAGCAAATTATACTCCAGGAGAAAATTGCCTTCATAGATCCTGCTTTGAAAACTTAAGTTACGCGCCCTCAGATCCGCCTGCTTGCTATAGGCGTCCGAAGCCCCTATCCTGCCATAGCTGGCATTGCCAAGGATAGAGAAATGACCGTTCAGATCGTATTGAAGCCCCCCGCCGAAGGCGCCGTGCGATTGTTGGGTCGTATACACCTTGCTTTGCAGATCGCCGATATAATTAGAAAAGCCTCCGAACAGATTGACATGCCATTGAGCATGAGTAAGGATAGGGCATAGCATGGCTACCAATAAGAACTTTCTCATTCTTAGTCAGAATTTNAAGGATTAAAAATAATGTAGTTACAAAGTGGTTTTGCGCAAGGGATCTGGATACAATAATGGGAATGCGATCAAGAGAGAATTGGTAGATTTGTTACAATAGGTGTCCTTATTAGAAGATTATTGGTATAACGCAAGTATTGCGCCAAATATTTAAAAAAATGCTGCCAAAAAAAAGTTAAAGAAAAAAAGGGGGGATTTTTACATTTTTTAGCGGGGAAAGATATTTTTCTTTACTTTTGCACCCCACGAATTTCCAAATTCGGGACGTAGCGCAGCCCGGTAGCGCACTTGCATGGGGTGCAAGGGGTCGCAAGTTCGAATCTTGTCGTCCCGACGAACAAGAAGCCCGCAGCGAAAGCTGCGGGTTTTGCTTTTTCAGGAGCATGGAGAACTTGTTCTCCAACGCGGATGAAGAAGCAAAAC
>JGI25616J43925_10000405_pt1 | contig 15230 bp, 9 predicted proteins | sample GraSoi2013_100cm_FD_43925 | JGI IMG/M metagenome (IMG submission 43925) | reverse complement strand
TCGGCTCAATTGCCTGTGGTGAAGACGACTCCTACGGCAATGCCATTGGCGCCGATACGCTTTCCCCAGGATGAAGCTGCGCACCGCGACCTGACCGAATGGTGGTACTATACCGGGCACATGAATGCCGTTATGCCTGGTGGCAGGGTGCACCACTATGGCTTTGAGTTAGTCTTCTTTCAGGCTCTGCGCAACGATCTGCCACCTACCTACGCGGCGCATTTTGCTATCAGTGATGTTAGTCGGGGTGAGTTCCATTTCGATCAGCGTCGCCTGATAGAGCCTGATGCGGTGATACCAAATGGTACATCGACCAGAGGCATAGATGTCCACATANACGACTGGTCGATCAAAGGCGTTAATGGGTTGGATCACCTTGCTGCAAGTATGGCTAATTATGTTCTGCGTGTTGATCTACGTGGCCTCAAGCCCCCAACGTTACATAATGGGAATGGATTAATTACTTATGGGCTAGGTGGTTTTTCTTACTATTATTCACGTGCACGTATGTCCCTATCGGGGATAGTTGTTGACCACAACCAGCCCTTACAAGTATCTGGCGAAGCATGGATGGATCACCAGTGGGGAAACTTTCTCTCGCTTGGCGGCGGCGGGTGGGATTGGTTCAGCATCCAGCTTAGCAACAATACTGAGATCATGCTATATCTCATCCGGGATGCCAGAGGCAAGACGATCTCGAGCTATGCAGGCTATATCGGACCCAGGGGCGAAAGTTTGCTGTTGCCGGCCAGGGAACTTAAAGTGAGTGTAGTTGATCATTGGAGAAGCCCAAAGACCGGAGCAAACTATCCATCTGGTTGGCAACTCGAGATTAGGGATTCACAGCTACAAGCAGCGTTAACCTTGATTCCTGAATTGAAAGATCAGGAACTCGAGGTGTATCAATCAACAGGTAATAGTTATTGGGAAGGAGCAGTAGGCATTCAAGGGCAGAGTGCAGGAGGAGTTGTAAATGGTGAAGGCTATGTCGAGTTGACGGGTTATGCGCATGGGTAGATCTCTAAACTACAACTAACAGGAGATTGGGTGACCCAAGCTGGTACTACTGTCTTAACAAAGGAGAATTGAAGGGAACGGGGATAGTATAATAAACAGGGAAACAGGGAAGGGCTACATTGAGGTCGCTTGTTGAGATATGATATACTCTTCTGGTGCTTTAGGCTATGAAGATTTCATATTCGTAGCTGTGATCTTCATGTATATGACGCTGTAGTGTACATTATACTACAGTGTTTAATTGTGTATTGCTGATTTTAATATTTGGGATTGCAGTCTGGTTGATTTAGGATGGAAGATGGGTGGTATTTATTAAAAGAGGAAGCATAGATGGAGAGCAGGACACAGGCACCCACTCAGGAACAGTCCGCTATAGTTGAACGTGTTGCACGCATTGTTTCCCGTGTGCGTGGAACGAAGCCTGATTATGCACGTTTGGCTGCAGAATTAGAACCTGCAATCCCGTTTGACGTTTTTGGCATCGTACTATTGCGCCATGATAGAGAAGCAGTCCGTGTTGCAGTCTGTACGCATGAAGCAGATGGATGGGTAGCGAATTATCATCAGCACCCCCTAAAAGACTCCATGGTGGAGCACATCTTGCAACGGAGGGAAACTGCACGTAACCAGGAAGTTGGAGGCACAGCAGCAATAGAGCTACAAGTGGCCACGGACTCACCGGGTATCCATGAAATGGATGTCCTGGAGGTACGGGGCTATCCAAATGGGTTAGATGGTTCCCCTGCGCAAAGTGGTGATGCCTTGAGTGGTAAACCTTATCTACACGCAACTTTGATCGCACCGCTTATAGTTGAAGGACGAGTACTTGGATCACTTGAACTCGGCAGCACACGTATCAATGCATATGACGATAAAACGCTCCAACGGCTTATCCGCGCTGTTGCGCGTGTCCTGGCGGCTGCCATCGAGAGTGCTCAGGTAGGTGGCAGCGTAGAAATACAGGATCGGCAACGTGAGGAACTCAAAAATGTTTCCAGCGCCCTGACCTCAGAGATGGACCTCTCTATGATTCTCAATAGGATCGTGGTGGGAATAGAAAAGGCGCTGAATGTTGCCTCCGCAATCATCACTCTGGATCGACGTAGTGGTAGCCTGAAGCTAGAGGCCCAGCATGGTCTGGATGCAGATGTTCTGAAAAAGATCGTTGGACGTGAAATAGCCTTTACTGAGCAAGGTATTGTTGGCTTTACTTTGCTCCGTCGTCAACCTTGTGTTTCAAACGACATTGCCCGGGATAGCCGTTTTCCAGCGAGTTCTGTTTTTGCTTCACAGCTTGACATACACTCAATTTTCAGCTATCCGCTTGTGACAGGTTCTACGGTCTATGGTGCACTTTTGCTTTGTTCACCTGAGCCAGGTGGTTTTACGCCGCTCAAATTAGATATACTTTCGCTTTTTGCCAGNCAGGCCACGATTGCTATTCATAACGGTATGCTATTGGAAGCGGCACGAGAGCGAAGACGTTTTCAACAAGCAATCGAGCAGTTAGACAAGGCTCACCAGCAGAATGGTTTTGCCGGAACAGGTGAACAAGATGACCTTGCGCTGCTGAAAGTGGTAAGGGAAGAGTCCGAGCGTACCTTTGGTGTAAGTTTTAGCAGCTTGTTGCACTTTATCAGCCATCACTTGCTTACATCTAGCGAACGTGACCTACAAGTTATATTGCATACTATCCAAGAGGAACAAGAAGTAAAAGACTTCAACTCTGTCTCTGGAACTGTTTCGCCTTTGCTTCAGGAGGAGAGAGCAGCGATTCTTGAACAAACGCCTGAGGCCGCATTGGATGGCACTGGTTTGCTAGGCGACGTAAGAACCGCACTTACCGAAGCTATTGCGTCAACTCGAGCGCTTTCAAGTGACACTTCTGCTGTTTCTCAACTCTATCAGAGAGTAACGCGGGATATGACAACTCCCTGGTTTGTTACTGATCCGAAGGGGCGGTGTATCTATGCGAATCCCGCTGCCGAAGTATTTTGTGGCCTACGTTTAGGCCTGGATCATCTGGGGAACATTGCCGGCCTGTATCGTCCATCGAATGGGATACAGACAGATTCTCGAAGAGATGAGGCGCGCGATATATCGAGGCCTTTGGAAAATCAAGCACATTTTAATACATTCGTGTCTTTCTCTCAGGCTATGATCCCTCAGGCCTCTTCATTGACTCTACTAGAGGCTCTGTCAGAATTGCTGCCAAGAATACGCAATGTTGACGAGGTANTTACATACCTTCAAGAGTTCAGTTACGTTGATCTTGCTATGAATAATGGGGGATCGGTCGAGCACAATCAAAATGTGGGTCTGAAAGATTCTTTGCGGACGAATACCTTGCGTTGTGTCGTTGCCGCTGAACCTGTGCTGAGACGGCTGCCCCAACTATTTCAAGGTTATACAAAAGAGAGAGGGCCAGCTTCTTTCAAAATGTCCCCCGCAAAGATGCCGAGGAACCGTTTTTCTGATCCGAAAACCGTACTTCTTGACAGTGCTCCTTCAGACCGTCACTATCAACTTATGCGTTATGCTCTCTATGATTCGCAAGGGCAACTCTTAGCCAATGCTTTGCAGATTCAAGATGTCACTGAGCAGGTGCGTGACGAAAAAAATAAGTCGGTACTTCTTTCAACCGTTTCACATGATCTACGTACGCCGCTCACGACTATTAAAGCAGCGGTGACCGGGCTTTTGCAACCAGATGTTGTCTGGGATGAACAGGTGCGTCGTGAAATACTTGAAGACATCGATGCTGAGGCCGATCACCTGTATAGCCTTATCAATTCATTAATTGAAATGTCTCGTATTGATATGGGCGCACTTGTGCTCGAAAAGGAATGGTGTGACATTGCCGAAATTGTGCATAGCACTTTCTCTCGTGCAGAGCGATTTCTGGCAGGGCACCCTGTGCGTATAATTTTTCAGCCGCAGTTGCCACAGATTCAGGTTGATTATGTACAGTTGGAACGGGTTTTGCATAATCTGATTGAAAACGCTGTGCGCCATAGTCCAGAGGGTGCGGAGATAATTATCGCAATTGATTGTATCGATGGGGGAAATGAAGAAGTTGTTTCGTTTNCAGATGCTCATCGATACCTACGTGTGCAAGTTATTGACTGTGGAAGCGGGGTGCCGGTGGGAGAACGCGAGCGGATTTTCAAACCCTTTTATAGTTTAGACTCACAAGGTAGTGGGCTCGGGCTTGCTATTTGTCGAGGAATTATCGAAGCTCATCAGGGGCNAATCTGGGTAGAGCCTGCTCTGGATGGGGGATCATGCTTTGTCTTTGTTCTACCTATTTCCTCATGAGGGAGTATTTGCTTCATGAAAACTAAAGGCAAACGAATACTGGTGGTAGATGATGAGCCGCCAATACAGCGCATTTTGCGGAGGAATCTCACTATAAGTGGCTACGAGGTTCTGATTGCAGAAAATGGGGAGCAGGCTATAGAACTTGTGCGCGCCCATCAACCGGACCTGATCCTACTTGACCTCTGGTTGCCAGGTGAGATAGATGGCATCGGCGTATGCGTCCAGGTACGTCAATGGTCACAAGTACCGATCATTGTCTTATCGGCCCGCACAGACGAAAAACAGAAAGTACAAGCACTAGACCTCGGGGCAGATGATTATTTAACCAAACCGTTCAACAATGACGAGTTGCTCGCTCGAGTCCGTGCCTGTTTGAGACGCGCAGCGACTATTTCGGACGGGGAGAATGTGCATCAGCCTGAGATATTAACATCTGAAGATGGATATTTAAGTCTGAATGTTTTGCGACGACACGTGCGTGCGGGTTCTCAAGAAGTAAAGCTGACTCCCACAGAGTTTGAACTGTTACGGCAATTGATGCTGCATGCCGGNAAGGTACTGACCCATCGCACATTGCTACGGAGGGTTTGGGGGCCCGAGTACGGTGAGGAGGCCGATTACTTGCGGGTATACGTGCGACAACTGCGCCTGAAAATCGAAGTTGAACCTTCGCAGCCGCACTATATTTTGACCGAGCCCGGTGTTGGCTATGTTTTCCATCCACAAGTTCTTATTGAGAGTTCCGGTGAAGCACAATCCTCCACCTCTCCCGTTACGGTCATCGAAACGGAAAAAACTGATATTTGAGGGGCATTTCCTAAAAAGATGGGAACTTTAACAAAATTTTAATGAGATTAGCCTAATTTTTTATGCTTGTCTAACTTTTTATGTCGTACACTGCAATAATTGGGAAGTCTAGGGTTCATTAGAGTATGTGAGTAAGATGGGTTGCAGGCTCCCTGCTGTACAAAGGATGCTGTTTCCGCAAGGATAAGGGAATAGAGGAACAATGGAATCACAAGACCGCATTATGGATGGAGATTTACAAACACTAGGTCTCCAATCANTNCTGAAAATGCTCGCGCTGAGCGGGAAAACCGGTACATTGTTTGTACACTCAGGGCCGGAAACACTTTCCATATGCATGCGTAAGGGACAAATTGTGGCTTTGCATGAGGAGGGATTCAACAAGTCAGATTTACTAGGTATGCTCTGTCTGATCAATAAACTCGATCCTCCTCGTGCTCAAGTTGTGCGTGAAGCTTCGCAGGGCAATCTCCAGGTTGCGCTTGCCATTTTGGTTGAACGCAACTGGATGAGTGCCGAAGAGATGCAACGACGCCTCGAATTTGCCGTCACCCAATCGATAAGTCATGCATTGCGCTGGGTGAACGGGCGTTTCGCTTTCCATCGACAATTAGTCACAATGGAAAGTCGTATGCAGCCGCTGGATATCGACAGCGTATTGCTGGAAGCATTACGCCAGGCTGATGAATGGGAGGAAATGGAGGAGACCCAACTCACTCGCACAACGGTTGCTCGCTGGTTGCCAGAGGTGAGTAACGATGTGCGAAGCCTAGGATTGAGCCAGGAACATATCGAGGTCCTATGCCTTGCCAATGGTGAAGTGCCATTGCAAGGAATGGCAATGGTACTCATGATCCCTGAAGCGCGCGTTGCTCGCATCATGAATCGTCTGCTGGAACTGCGCCTGATCGAGGTAGTTGATACGGCGTTAGAAGCCGAATTGCAGCAAGATCTCTCGAATATCATCATCATGTGTCAACATATATTGGCTCAGCAGCGACAGAACCTTGCTCCTGAACAGCACCTCCTCGGATTGATAAAGACATTATCCCGGTGTATCAATGGATTACTTATCCATCACGGCACATATGCGAAAAGCCTGCGTGGCCGAGGGCAACTCCCTGTGGTAGAGATTGTGCGTTATTTAGAGCGACGTTTTAGCCAGCCGTTGCAATCAATAGCAAAGCTGCATTATCCAATCTTAGAAACGGCAACATTCACTAACGGTCAACTTGACTGTACGGAAATTGTTCAGCTGGATAAGTTGGTGAAAGGGGAGAAGCTAGAGGAGTTTTACTGGGAGGCCGTACTGGGGCTTGCGACATTTTTGCGTATTGTTTTTGCGACGTTGTTGAGCGATGAAGTGGGCAATTCGCATACTGGCCGTCAACTCAACTACGTCTGGAAAGCTTTCCTCACAGAAATTGACCAAGAAATACAACAGTATCAACTCTACCGGGCGCATCAAAACGCACAGCAGACGCGCAGGCGAGACAGTGAAGCTGCGTTCCAGAGTGGGCCAGGTAGGAGTGGTGTATCTCAGAGTGAAGGCAACCCTTACCGGTCGTCAGAGACGCAAAGGAGGTCAATCTAGATGATAGAACCAGTACCAACGGTTCTAGTTGTAGACGATAGTCCTACTGTACGTAAGATTGTTCAAATGACTCTGCAACGCGAGCGGATTAGAGTGATTACTGCTGGAGATGGTCTCAGTGCTCTTACCTCGGTAGCGGACGAAGTGCCTGCCCTTATCCTCTTAGATATTCAATTACCTCGCATGGATGGGTACCATATTTGCCAGATAATACGGAAAAACTTGCAGTTTCGAACAATACCTATTATTATGCTGAGTGGGAAGGATGGATTATTTGACAAGATGCGGGGAAGGCTAGCTGGTTCAACGGAATACTTGACGAAACCCTTTGACTCAGTAGAATTAGTTCAGACAGTCAAAAAGCATCTTGTGGGCTGGCAGCAACGTATGCCACCACAGCATGAGGGTATACGTACGCGCCTGAGACGTCGTGGATAGCCTAGTCTCAGTCATAAAATGGGTATGAACGTGTTGAGTTAAGAACCTCACTAGGGAACACGATGATATGTGTCTATAGCCATTCTTTCCCATTGACCGGGCGAAATGTGTTGCGCCCCTACAAAGGAAAGGTATACTGTTATGCCAGGGCAGAAGGTACTCGTAGTTGACGATAGTTGGACAGAGTTGACTATGATTGCTGCGCCATTGCGCAATCATGGCTTCGATGTGATAACGGCTGTGGATGGCGATGAGGCTCTTGAGAAAGTCTTCAGAGAACATCCGCAATGTATAGTTCTCGATGTGGTCTTACCTAAGCAGAATGGGTTTCAATTGTGTCGTAGACTCAAGAGCCTGGAAGCGAGTAGGCACATACCAATAATCTTATTGACAAACAAAAATACTCCGCTTGATAGATCCTGGGGACTTCGGCAAGGTGCTGACATGTACATGACAAAGCCTTTTAATGAGGATGAGTTAGTGGACAACGTCCGGCGTCTCTTATAAATTTAGGAGCCTTAACATGGTGCAGCGTAATTCGGGGCAACTATCGCAGCCCACATCAAGTGGACTGCGACGTCAAGGAGAAACCGCTATTGCCAGGTCTGTGGAAAGTGATCCACAGAGTTTTTTGCGCAATTTGCCGGGCAATGTCATGTCTCCAATGGATCTGGCTNATGTACCAGCAGAAGCTGTTGTNGTTGGAGAGCAATACCTGGTCTTCTCGCTGCTTGAATGTGAGATTGCTGTCAAAGCTGAGCATATAGATGGCGTGGAACGCCTTGCGGATGTGACCCCAGTTCCGAATGTGGCTTCATGGATCAGTGGTGTTATCAACTTACGGGGTTCCATTGCCTCGGTAGTGGATTTGCGAGCATTTCTTGATATGGAGCGTTTGCCTTATAATCCGCGAACCAGGTTATTATCGGTGAAATACAATGAANTGGTGATCTGCCTGGTCGTGGACAGTGTCAGTGAAATGGTTCCTATCCCTCAATCCGCTATTAATNGGAATGTGCGTCAAGCCAATGTTCCACGCTGGTTAACTCTCTATGCTGCTGGGAGTGTACTGGTTGGGAAACGAAATATTGTTTTGTTGGATGCGGCTCGTCTGCTGTTCTCCGACAAGATGCAACACTATTCTTAAGAGAGAAAATGCTACTTCACACGAGAGGAGGCCTGGAGGATGAATGACACCGATAGAGGCGGAATGACAGTAAGTTCATTGTTAGTAATGGGACTGACTGCTTCAGTTACTATACCTGTCGTCGCTATTATTGTACTTGGTATTTTTAGAGGGATTGTTGATCAAACAGTTTTTGTGTATATGGTGGGGGTGTGCGCACTGGTTGTGTTACTGGGAATTCTGATAGTCAATTATGTTGTGCGACGCAAAATCCAGGATCGGCTACTGGGACTTATTGATGTATCCCGTAATTTTGCGGCTGGGGATCGCTCTGTTCGCGCGCCGGTCACAGGCGATGACGAATTTGCCATGCTATCAATGTCTATCAACACACTCCTTGATAGCCAGGGCTTCGCTAGTGGTGGAGCAGCAGCAAACAGCGTTGGAGGTGATGCAGCGGCCCTACAAGCGCAGATAGAAAAGCTCTTGCAGGAGGTAAGCGCCGTCGGTGATGGAGATCTTCGCGTCCAGGCCGAAGTAACTCCTGACACTCTTGGGGTTCTAGCCGATTCGTTCAATTATATGATTGAAGAGCTTGCTAAGGTGGTTGGTCGGGTGCAAGCCACTGCCATGCAGGTGACAAATGCAACGCGCCGCATTCTTGACCGCTCAGATGAACTTGCACAGGCCTCAGCGACTCAGGTGGAACAGATTTCACAGACGACCGAAGCGGTGGAAGCGCTGGCAATCTTCATTCAAAACGTCGCTCGTAATGCGCAATTGAGTGCTGAGGCGGCGCAGGACGCATTGCGCAACGCTAACACTGGTCAACAAGCTGTGCGCCAGTCCATTGATGGTATGATGGTCATTCGTGAGAATGTGCAGGAAACATCGAAAAAAATTAAGCGCCTGGGTGAGCGATCCAATGAGATCGGCGAAATTGTGCGTATCATTGAAGACATTGCCGATCAGACGAACCTGCTGGCACTCAATGCTGCTATTCAGTCCGCCATGGCGGGGGAGCATGGACGAGGATTTGCTGTGGTTGCCGATGAGATTCGTCTGCTGGCAGAACGTTCAACTGAGTCAACGAAACGAATTGCTACTTTGGTCAAGAGTATCCAGGGAGATACATTTGAAGCAGTTGTCGCTATGGAAGATAGTACACAGGAAGTCGTCAAAGGATCGCAACTCGCTGACGAGGCCGGTCGCGCTCTCAACTCCATCTATACTGCTGTAGAACGACAAGCGCAAATGATTGAGAATATCGCACTTGCCGCAAATGAGCAAGCGCAAGTTTCTGAAAATGTTGCTATCGCAATGGGTCAGATTTCTGAAATTACCCGGCAGACGAATACAGGAACGCAGGAAGCGGCAATGAGTGTGAGCTACCTTGCCGAACTCGCCGATCAATTGCGTGCCTCTGTCGCTACGTTCCGCTTACCAGAACACAACAATGAGATGGTCGATGTATATCCAAGCATGTCAGGAGTTCCAGCGCTACCTGGGGGAAATTCTGGTCAATTTTACCAGCAGGAAATTGGGATGAATAATGATTGGAACCAGGGTTTCTCGGGAGATTTCCTCTCGCTTCCTCAACCCCAAGCGTCAGGAAGTTCTGGCGCTTTCCAGTTCTCGTTCAACAATCAGCAAGATTATGGGGTCCAGCAGGGCTTTGCCGGTANGCCTCAGTATGGAGGCCAGCAACCTTACGGGGATCAGCAATATGGCAGCCAGCAGGGCTTTGAAGGCCAGCAGTTTGGAAACCAGGCGGGCTTCGATGGTCAGCAATATGGCAACCANAGGGGATTTAATGGGCAGCAGTTTGGGAGCCAGATGANCGCAGGTGGACAACAGTTTGGGAGCCANCCCAGGTTTAATGAGATGAATGGGTTCGAAGACCAGCAGGGTTTTGAAGGACAACAACAGTTTATGCCCGAATCTGCATTTGGGGGGTTGAATCAGGCACCTGGTGAGGTGCAGCAGAACTTTGGATTACAGCAAGGGCAATCGATGGCANCTCAACAACGTTGGAGAAATCCTCAGCAGAATCAGCCGTCGTTTGGCCAGGATCAGATACCTTTCCCGAANAGTGGACACACGGGACAATAGCAAACTGAGTTTCGGCCATGTGAAGCTTTGTTTCAGTGGTTAGGAAACTAGAATGAGTGGGNGCGCGAAGCATGTCGAATACATTTGATAAACTATCAGTCCTCGATTCGTTTATCGAAGAGGTAAATAGTTANTTGCCGGAAATCGAGGCAAATCTCGAGCGTTTGGCGCACATACCTGACGATATGGAAGCACTTGAGGAGACNTATCGCCGGTCTCATACTATTGGTGGCTCTGCTTCGATGATGGATTTTCCTGGCCTTGCACATGTCGCTCATGGTATGGAAGATATTCTGGGTGATGTCTTAGATGGCCTGACTACACTCGATCCTCCCACTATCGGGCTTTTGCAACGCTCTCTCGGTCGCATGCACAGGCTCCTGGATGGCATTCGTACTGGTATCAACGAGGACTCGGTGATGGCGGAAGACGATGCAGACTACTCCCAGTACCGTGTGATGATCGAAACGGCTGCTCGTAACGAAGGCAATGCCCTTTCTCGCGANGAGAATAGGTTGCANGTAGCTGNGTCCACCGCGGCTTCCTCTGAAACTCCCATTACATCTCTCGATGATATGCTAGCGTCATTCCGTACACCTACAGCTGCTATGGGAGAAGAGGTTTCCTGGCCAGAAGAACCGGTTCCAGATGCAAGGTCCAATCANACAGCATATCTCAATCAAGATACTCAACCGCATCAGCGTGTTCAATTCGAAGTTCCTGCGATTGAAGCTGCCCAGCCAAGTGCTCTGGAGATGCTTGCTGCCACTGCGCGTGGTACGGCACCATTAGATCCTACACCGGTTACTCCTCAGACGACTCTGCAAAATCAGGATGTGAGAGCAGCATCGGAAGCTAAAGCGGTTTCCTCAGAACTTGCTCTTCGCACAAACGAACCCACACTTACGCAGATCTACAGCGACTTGCAAGAAGAAACGCAGGTGTTGGAAGATCAGGCTTCATACTTGAAGAGAACACTGACNCAATTGCGCCTGGCCGTCTCCGTCATTGAGGGGCAACGTACTGAATTCAGGGGTTTCCTGGANGGTTCCAAAGATGCGCTTGACCGCATGGAGGAATGGGCGGGAAGGGCGATGGGGCTCAATTTGCGTAATAGTCCCGAACAGGTGAGGCGGTATCTTCCATTGTCGGTCATGTGGGTGGCAAACAGCAAACTCAAGAAGGTCCTTGATTTGCTTACGCAGATGACCAGTAGTGTAGAGATGACAGATGAGCAGATGCANGGCGCTTTGCAGCAANTGCGTTCCTCTATTGAGCTGTGCGGCGATGCCTTTGAACAGTTGCAGTCGAATCTATCCGCACACCTGTTTACTCANGATGCGGGTTGGACTCCGTGGGAGATGCAAGTTGCTCGTGAGGCCCTACGCGAGCGTGTGACATTTGAGCGCCGTGGTGACCCTGCANTGCTACGTGCTGAGATAGAAGCCAGGTTGCGCGAGGAGNTACGACAAGAGTATGAGGCTCGTCCTCTCACACTTGCTGCACGAACTGAATTAGAGCAACAAATACGGAACGAAATCCGTCAGGAGTTTGAGGCGAAGAGGCAGTTGCAGGTAAGTGTGGCAGGCTCAGATCCGAGTGAAACACTTCAAGAGATTGAAGCGCGTTTGCGTAATGAGATAGAGATTGAAGTGCGCCGTGAGTTTCTCAGCCAGCTTACCGGAGAAGACGAGGAAACACCGCGTTCTGTTTCACAAAGGCAGCCTGCCAGGTTGGCGACTCCGATGCCTGTGGCTTCGCCACCGCGAGAGTCGGCAACCGGTTCAGTATTGCCTCTTCAATCAGCTGTGACTAGACCCATAGGGAGTGGTGATTTCGGCGAAGAGGCCACCGAAATCTTCCGTCTCGAGGCTGAAGAACACCTGCAAACGATCAGTATGTATGTGGCTGCCCTCGAAAGCTCACCTACTGATCGTGAACCTATACAGGGCATACGGCGTGCTACCCATACCCTTAAAGGCGCAGCAGGTATGATGGGGTTCCGTGCCATTGCTGAACTCTGTCACATCTCAGAAGACCTGCTTGACAGTGTGATGGAAGGAGTTATCACCATATCGCCAACTGTGCTCAGCCTTATTTTAGATACTGCTGAAGCTCTGGATTTGCTTATCAATGGCAATGGAAACGACGCTGAAAATATGCACGCGGTACAGACTCTTCGCACTCGCTATGGAGAGTTACTCGGAGAGCAGACTTCTCTAGCAAAAACGATAGAAGAAGAGATTGACGCCGATATCGAGGATAGCGAAGCGGCTATTTTGGACAATGCTGCCGTTACAAGTGTGGTCGCGGAGATGCATTCCAATGGAATGGGTCTGCAACAAACCGCTCGTGGAGATCTCAGTGTTCGCGTACCTCTCTTGAAGCTTGATGAGTTGGTGAATCTTTTTGGTGAATTACTTGTCAGCCGCAGTGTCCTGGAGGAGCGCCTGCAGCGCCTGATGAGACTTGTCACTGATACCAGTGTCAGTAGCGCACGCCTGCGCGACGTAGGTCAAAAGTTGGAGAGCCGGTTTGAAGCTGCCACTTTGCCAAGCGGTCGTTCGGTACAGGTCATGCCTGGTCAAGGNGATCAGAGCATGGGATATAACTTTGGNGGCAATGGCAAGAACTCCAGTAACCGTGTTGGGCCTACGCACCTGGCGGAGTTCGATGAACTAGAACTTGATCGATACACCGAATTTCATCAACTTGCTCGTGGTTTGAGCGAAGGTATCTCGGATATGACGACGCTCAGCAGTGAGATGGAAGCGATTATTCGTGACTGTGAAAGTGTTTTTGCTCGCGAGAATCGGTTAAATACGACCTTCCAGGATCGGTTGATGAAAGCTCGCCTGGTGCCGCTCTCAACGATGATCCCGCGTCTCTATCGTACTGCTCGTGCGGTNGCCTTGAAGCAGCACAAGGAATTTGAATTTGTGTTAGAGGGACAGGAGACGGAAGTAGATCGTACAGTGTACGAGGAGATAGCCGGGCCCTTGCTGCATCTCATGCGTAACGCGGTAAACCATGCCATTGAGACGCCTGAGGTTCGATTGCAGAGAGGCAAACCCTCAGCAGGACAGATAAGACTATCTGCGGCCTACGAAGGAAACCGGGTGGTCATTACAGTGCGTGATGATGGCACTGGTATAGATCCAGAGCGTGTGCGTAATGCGGCCATTGCGCGAAACATCATTCGCCCAGACCAATTCCTCAGCGATAGTGAAATAATTGAAGTCATCTTCCGACCAGGTTTCTCGACTGCTGAGGTGTTGAGTGAAGAGAGTGGTCGTGGTGTAGGCCTGGATGTGGTACGTGATAGTGTTTCGCGTCTCAGAGGCACGCTCGAAGTCGAATCCATGGCAGGCCAGGGTACTGCATTTACGATGAAGTTCCCAACCAGCCTGGCTATTCAGAGCACGATGATGGTTCGTGTTGGTGAGAACCAATTTGCCATCCCCACAGTGATGGTCGAATCCATAGGCCGCCTGGATAACTTTAAACAGTCGACTTTTGGTGGCAGGCCGGCAATCATTGTCCAGAATGATCTCTACCCGTTGAATTTCCTGGCGCAGCTTTTANGCCTTCCGCTAGGCGAACTGGACGTAAAAGCGCCTATCCTGCTAGTACGTACTGATCGTCACCGCATAGCCCTGGTAGTTGACGAAATTAAGGGCAAGATAGATGTCGTGATGAAGAACCTTGGCCCGCATCTACGAGATGTGCATGGTGTTGCGGGTGGAACAGTACTGGGCAATGGACGTGTCGTGCTGATCCTTGAATTGATAGAGCTGTTGTCGTCTCGGTCGGGTGCGATGAGTGGTGCTTCAGGCACTATAGCTCCTCCTGCACTCCGTGAGGTTTCACCTGTACAGACATACCAGTCGGGGACACGAGCGGAAGTTGGAGTTCCCACGCAGAGCCGCACTACTACTGTACCCACTATACCAACCATGAAGCCGACTGCTACTCCGGCCAGCGGGAAGTACATTCTCGTTGTAGATGACAGTCCAAGTGTACGCCGTGTTGTAGGGAACATGCTCAAGCAAAATGGTTGGGAGGTACAAGTTGCTCGTGACGGAGTCGAGGCCCTTGAAATGGTTTCGCGTGAGACACCGGCAGCAGTATTGCTGGATATTGAGATGCCTCGTATGGATGGCTACGAATTGATGGCGACCATACGTGCTCAAGAGCAATATCGAACGCTTCCACTTGTCGTATTGACCTCGCGTGCTGCTACGAAGCATCAACAGCGTGCTACGCAACTTGGAGCGAGCGCTTATGTGGTCAAACCATACCAGGATGAAGAACTCATCAATATCCTGACCTCTCTTGTTTATGGAGCAACTGTGAAATAAGGGTTTGCTCTGGGAGGAGTTGTGTATGGGGGTTGAACGAGCCGTAACACGCTGGTATCTACTGCGCCAGTCCTACAAGAACGAGATTGAGTCGTTAGAGGCGAAGCTTGCTGAAATGCAGAAGACGGGACAAGAACCCGGAGCAACAGAACGAATTGATGTCGAGAAGCAACTTGCGAATGCACAGGCCAGATTGCGTGTGTTAGGCCCTTGTCCCAAGCCAATGATGGGTTAGATCGATTCAGCTATCAGCCTACCCATTTCTTTTGTTCCCACCGTTTCTTTGCCTGTTTCGCGCAAATCTTCGGTGCGGTAACCAGCATCGATGACGCGTTCCACAGCGGCCTCGATAATCTGGGCCTCCCGTTTCAGGCCGAATGAGTAGTGCAGCATCATGGCAGCGCTCAGGATTGCCGCGATGGGATTGGCTTTGTCTTGCCCGGCGATATCCGGA
>JGI25616J43925_10000396_pt1 | contig 15316 bp, 12 predicted proteins | sample GraSoi2013_100cm_FD_43925 | JGI IMG/M metagenome (IMG submission 43925) | reverse complement strand
ATGCCCTACGGCCTGAGGCTGGTCGAAACCCTGATACGCGCCAAAGCCCGGGTCTACCTCCTCTATTCCCAGGCCGCCCACGTGGTCGCCAAGCAGGAGCTCGGAATCACGCTGCCGCCGCGCGCCTCCGACGCGGAGCGCATGTTCGGCGAGCGCTATTCGGCAAAGCGCGGACAACTGCGCGTGTTCGGCCGCGAAGACTGGTATGCGCCGGTCGCATCCGGTTCGAATCCTCCCGACGCCATGGTCATCTGCCCCTGTACCGTGGGCACGCTCGCCGCGGTCGCGGCGGGCCTGTCCGACACTCTCATCGAGCGCGCAGCCGATGTCACGCTGAAGGAGGGCCGCAAGCTGATTCTCGTGCCGCGCGAGACGCCGTTTTCGGCCCTGCACCTGGAGAACATGCTGAAGCTCGCGCGCGCGGGCGCGGTGATCCTCCCTGCCAATCCCGGCTTCTACCACCACCCGAAGCGCGTCGAGGATCTGGTCGACTTCATTGTGGCGCGAATACTCGATCACCTCGGGGTCAAGCACGATTTGATGCGCCGCTGGGGCGAAGAGCGCTAGGCCGGACCCGCTCTTGGAATCGCTGCGCGTCCCGATTTTCCCGCTCAACACGGTGCTCTTTCCGGGCGGCCTGCTTCCGCTGAGGGTGTTCGAAACGCGCTACATGGACATGACGCGCGACTGCCTCAAGCGCAACCAGCCGTTCGGGGTGTGCCTCATCCGACAAGGGTCCGAGGTCGGTACGCCCGCCGCGCCTGAAGGACTCGGGTGCCTCGCCAAGATCCTCGAATGCGACATGCAGCAACAGGGCATCCTCAACCTCAAGACCTGCGGGAGCCGGCGCTTTCGCATCGTCGAGCGTCAAACCAGCACCCAAGGTCTGATCTCGGCGGACGTGGAGTTGATCGCTCCCGACGCAAGCGTCGCGGTGCCCGAGGAGTTTGCCGATTGCGTCCGGCTGCTGGAAATGGTGGTCGTGGACCAGGGCAAGTCCATTTTCGCCGAGCCACACGCGTTCGACGACGCCGCGTGGGTAGGCTACCGCCTGACTGAAATCCTGCCCGTGCCTCTCCTCGCCAAGCAGAAGCTCCTCGAGCTGACCGACAGCCTCGGGCGGCTCTCGGTGCTGCAGCGATTTCTCGAAAGCCGCGGCCTCGCCGCCTCTAAGCCGCCTGCAGAGAATTGAGCAGTTTTCTCACTGGCGCGGGTACCGCCGCCTGGNCCGCCTCCTCGAGAGGGAGCCAGACTTGCCCCGGCTCCGAGGCGCACGGCGATGCGCTCGCCANCTGGCAGACGACCGGCGTGATATTCAGNGTGAAATGAGTGAAGCCATGCCGCAAAAGCGGCAGGCGCCTTGCGCTGGCGAGCCTTGCGCCCAATCGACGTCTGCAGTANTCGCGCGGATCGGCACCCGGGGGAATTTCCGGAAGACACCATAGCCCGCCCCATATTCCGACCGGAGAACGCTTCTCCAACAGTACTTCACCTGCNCGCAGAAGCAGCAACATCGCGGTTTTCTTGAGCGGCACGGGCTTGCGCGGACGCGGCCGCGGATACGCTTGCACTTTTCCCTCCGAACGAGCCTCGCAGCTCGCCGCGAGGGGACAACTTGCGCACGCCGGCCGCGCTCGGGTACAGACGCCCGCGCCCAGATCCATCAGGGCCTGGGTGTAACGCTCGATGTCCTTCTCGGGCACCTGCGACTCGGCGAGCTTCCACAAGCGGTTCTCGACCCGTTTCTCTCCGGGGTAGCCGCGCACCGCGAAATGACGCGCGAGCACCCGTTTGACATTTCCGTCCAGGATCGCTTCGCGCTCGCCGAAGGCGAACACCGCGATCGCGGCCGCCGTGGAACGGCCCACGCCCGGCAGCGATGCGAGCGCCTTGCTCGTTCGCGGAAACCGGCCGCCATGTGATTCCGTCACCGTTTGCGCAGCCGCGTGCAGGTTGCGCGCCCGCGAGTAATAGCCCAGGCCGCTCCACAGCACGAGCACGTCGTCGAGGCGCGCCCCGGCGAGCGATTTCACATCGGGGAAACGCGCGAGAAAGCGCTCGTAATAGGGAATGACCGTCGCGACCTGGGTCTGTTGCAGCATCACCTCCGAAAGCCAGATGCGATACGGATCGCGCGTGCGCTGCCACGGCAGGTCGTGACGCCCGTGCCGGACCTGCCAGCGTATAAGCCGGGTCGCCAGGGCGCTCACCGCCTCAGCAGACCTTTGAGCCGGTCTTGCACGCGTTCTTTCAGCTTTTCCTCGGCCCTTTGCTTCACCGCATCGCCGGCCGCGGCGCCCAGATCGGCGCGGAAGCGCGGCGCATCGAGCGGGCCGGTGATCTTAACAGGCACCGTGACCCCGCGCAGCTCGGCGAGATCCTTCCCGCCCTGACCGGCCGAGGAGGCGACCACCGAAGCCTTGACGAGGTAATCGATCGAATTGGCCCCGATGTCGATATCACCGGAGCCCGCGAGGCGCAGCAGCGGCGACTTGGCGGAGAGATCCTCGTTGTGCGCAATCCCGTTTTTTATGACGAAGCTCGCTTCGAGCTCGGTGAAATCGGTGCGCTCGGCCGGGCTCGCGCCCTGCTCCGGCGGAGGATTCGATCCGCGGAGCGATTTCGCCTTGCGCAGCAACTCGCCCAGATTGACGCCCTTCAGGCCGCTGTCCCGCAGCGCCAGCTTGGCGGTGCCGGAAAGCGTTTTTTTCATCGCGCTCACGCTTGCGCCGCCCGTCTGTACGTCGAGCGCGACGTCGCCCCGGCCCTCCAGGAGATTGTTGTTGAGCGCGTCCCGCAGCAGCGGCCCGATCGCGACGCCGCCGAGCTGAGCTTTCATCGAGAAACGGTTGGTGTTGGCGTTGACGCTCGCGCTGCCCTTCAGGTTGCCCTGATAGAGGCTTGCGGAAAGCGGCTCGAGCTCGACCCTGCCGCCCGCGGCCTGGATGCCGAGATTGACCTTCTCCATTTTCACGTTCGACGCAACCAGCCGGTCTACTCGCAGGCCGCCTTTCAAATTCAGGCCTTTCAGCGCGGAGAGATCGATCGGTTCCTCCGGCCGGCTCCCGGAAGTCGCGCTCGACGGCGTTCCACCCCCCGGAGAGGCTTTCGCGGCGGATGCGCCTGCTTTCGCCGGCGGGGGCAGAGTCCGGTCGAGATCGAGCCGATCGACGGAGAGATCGAACCGGATCGCCTGCGGCGACGAATCGAATTCGACGTTACCCTGCAGCGAGATCGGAGGAGCCGTGGAACCTGCAACGTCCGAGATCTTCAAGTCCAGTCCCGAGAGCGCGAACGACTGCTTCTCCAGGTCGAGGCGGTAGCCGCCGGAAAGCTTGATCTGAATGTCGGCCTTGGGCTGCGTCGCTTCGAGTCTTGCAGAAAGCGAAAGCTTTCCCGGCACGCCGCTCGCGATCCGCCCGGTCTTGAATTCGGCGACGCTCGCTTTGAAGCGGTTCCCGCTCGCTTCGTCGTGCCAGGAGATGGCGCTCGAGCGAAGTTCGATTCCCGCGATGTCCAGACGCATCGCGCCGCGCTGCGGCGCCTGCTTGGGCCCGGCCGGCGCACTCCCGGCCGCTCCCGACAGATCCTCGAAATTGGTCTTTCCGCCTTTGCGCTGCACCAAGTCGAGCGTGAGTCCCGAGAGCGTCACGCGATCGACCACCACCTGCCTCGAGAGCAAAGGCAGGAGCGCCAGCGATATTTTCGCTTGTTCGACGCGGGCAAAGATCCTGCCGCCGTTCGGCTCGGACAAGGACGCCTTGCCGACGGAGATGCCGATGCTCGGAAAGAAACTGAGGCTTAGATTGCCTTCGATCGCGAGCGTGCGCCCGGTCTTGTCCTTCACCGCCGCGACGATTTCGGGCTTGTACTTGTTGGGATCGAATGTCGCGGCAACTATGGCGATCACGAGCACGATCAGCGCGACGATGCCGGCGGCGACGAGCAGCAGGGTCTTGAGGACTTTCAAGCGGACCTCCGTTTTCTATTCGTTGGCGACGCCGAACGGCACATGCCCGGTGGTGACGTGGCGGCTGGCCGATTCGACGTGGCTGCGCTGGTCGTCGAAAAAAATGTCCGCGCCGAAAGCCTTCAGGAACGGGCCCTTGTCCAGTCCGCCGAGAAACAGCGCTTCGTCGATACGAATGTTCCAGGCGCGGAGCGTGCGCACGACGCGTTCATGGGCGGGGGCGCTGCGCGCCGTCACCAGGGCGGTCCGGATGGGCGCGCGGTCCGCCGGGAATTCGGACTGGATGCGATGCAGCGCCGCCAGAAAACTCTTGAAAGGACCTCCCGACAAAGGCTCCTTGGCTGCGCTGACTTCGCTCGCCGTGAAGGCGTCCAGACCGTCCCGCTTGTAGACGCGCTCGGCCTCGTCGGAGAAGAGCACGGCGTCCCCGTCGAAGGCGATGCGCAAACCCTCGGTCACCTCGACGTTCTTCCCCACGTTGGAAGGCAGGATCGTCGCGGCCGCGTGCCCCGCGTCGAGCGCCTTGCGCACATCCAGCGGGTTTGCGGAGAGAAACAGATGCGCATCGAACGCCGGCACGTAGGGATAGGTGTTCTCGCCTCCGGTGAAGGCCGCGCGCGAGATGTCGAGCTTGTAGTGCTCGATCGCGTTCATGATCCGCATGCCCGTATCGGCGGTGTTGCGTGAAAGCAGGATCACTTCCACCCGGGGTTGAGCGGGGGCGAGCGCGTTGAGCCTGAGGAGCTTCCTGACGAGCGCGAACGCGATGCCGGGCGCGAGAATCTCATTCTCGTGATCGAGCTGATAGCGGTAGTAGGCGTTCACGCCCTGCTCTTCGAATACCCGATTCGACTCCTCCAGATCGAACAAGGCTCTGGAGGAGATGGCAACGACGAGCTTACCGTCGAAGGACGCGGGCATTTGGAATTGGAGCGGGCGAAGGGAATCGAACCCTCGTCTTAAGCTTGGGAAGCTTTCGTTCTACCATTGAACTACACCCGCATGGTACAAGAATTTTAGGGCATTTCCGCCGCGTGGGCGAATAACCGCGGATGACGCTGGGGAAGACGTTACATATGTGCAAAGCTCAGGGTAATGCTCTTCCGGCGAGACCGCAGCAATGGCCCTTCAGACTCTTATAAATTCCATCAGGGCATTGTGCGTGGGGTCCCCGGGCTGTAGGAGTGGTTGCTTTTCGGCCTTAAAGCCGAATCCCTCCAAATAGGCAACGAGCTGACTGATCGACGTGAAGTTGCGAATCTCTTTTTGATTTACGGACCAATCCGTCCCAAGTCCCATATTGAAGACATCGTGAGCCAAAGCGACCATACGATTCATGTCATTGGAGGTCACATCATGGTCTCTCACGACCAACCTTCCACCCAACCGAAGTACGCGATGGATGGACTCCACGAACCCATCACGGCTGGACGGCGGGCTATGGTGAAAGCCGATGAAGTTTGTCACCAAGTCGAGACTTTGGTCGGCAACGTCCGAGGGAAGGATCGGTGCGTAGTCATTTAAAGACACGAATCGNCCTATCTTGCCAAGCTGGCCGCGCTCGGCGACATCCGTCAGTGAGTACGACGGCGCAACAGAATGAACGAGTACTACATCCCCTTTCAACTCGACATCATATTGGAGCTCGCCGACGTAACGACCGGTCGTTCCGATCTCCATATAGCCGTTCACCTTGCGCACCGATCCCAGCAGCTCCAGTGTCTGGCGCTTCATTTCCGCTTTCTGTTTCGCGAGTGCCGGTAGCGCGTATCTCACTCCCGAAAGAATCGGCTTGATCTCGGGCATTCGCTCTTGAATCCGATGGTAAATCTCTTTGTCGGTATTTTCCGTCGTACTTACTTCTTCTATTAGTCTCTGAAATCGATCTTCGGGATAGATGTGGTACACATTCACCAGGAATAGCAAAAACGCTTCTTTGAGTTGGGCGGTTCCGAAGATCGCTTTGAAATTGGAGGAACGCCCAAGAGACCATTCGTTTTCCTGGTCGTTGACGTCCGAAAAAGATCTAACTCCAGGACTATTTGAGCCCGCAACAGATGGTTCTGGTGCGGCGTCCATCGCAAAGCTGCGACCGAACCGGGTAGCAGCTACGAACAAAACCGCCAACTTAAGCAGCTCCCTACGATCTAAATTAGTACCCATTGTCGCTTCCCACTCTAATAGTCGTAGATATGTTCAACGGAAATATTTCTGTCCATCAGTCGAATAAGTATATCGTGCAGTGATTTGAGGGGGGCGCCAATAGCGATTCGTTTTTGATTCGGGTCAGTGAGTATCGGTCGCTCAAAAAGAGCTTTGCCGGACGGCAAATCGTAACTCCAATTCGCCGGGACTATACAGGTTACCAATATCTCTTCGTTACCGGCGATCTCCGTAAAGCGGACACCTTTTCTAACCAAGCGCAAGAGCACGTCCCTGAACTCTTCATAACGAGGAAGCGACAAGAGGACGAACGATTCTTCAAATTCCTTTACTACCTTTACCTTTGGTTCATCTTTGAGCGCGTCGTGCGGTACATCCTTTGCCAGCGCCAATATTTCGTTATCCGCATCTCCGTACGCCGCCTTGGTGGCTACCGTGATAAGCGTTGCGTACACGGCCTTTACCGAGTACTCCGCGCTTAGGAACAACTTGCGCTCCAATTTTCTGATCATGTTTGATCCGAAAAAATCCGTTTCTCCCCATAGATTTTTCAGCTGATGAGCGAACGAATATTCGTACCAAGGCTCGACTCGAATAAAATTGACGTAGTCTTGCGCCACTTTGGCGGCGAACTTATCTTCGTCGGTCATTGCGTCGCCTCTGGTCCACTCCGTTACCCGACCGATGGTATTCTCGTAGAGTCCCTTAATTGTGTTCTCCGCGGTAAAACTCGTGCCGATAACAACCACCATGGTTTGATAACCGGCGTTAAACGGGTAGCGGTCTTTTCTTACGTCATTCACGTCACTGTAGTAACCCCAAAACTGGCCGATAGCACCGAAATACGGAAACCCAGACGGCGGCTTATCCTTCATATACTGGGCNTACTCGGCGGGGCTGTAGACGAGATACCACTCCGGCAGAGTGAGATATGTCTGGCCTTCGTCACGCTTGTAGCCCTTCATTTGCCGGAGCTCAGATTTGACGCGGCTCACGGCGTCGACGTTCGCGGTTCCTGATGGTTTGCTGCAATCGGCTCCCGATCCAATCGTGCTTGACTTGGAAGAACACAATTCCTCATTAGACGCTGCAACCGACGCGCAGCCTGAAGTCCCAATAAGGATGAGAGGAATAACGATAGTCCGGGTGAAATCCACGCTTACTTCTGAGACGCCGATCATTTTCATGATGGCGCTTTCTTACCGGCTGAAATATTGGGCAAGGCGATCGGCATTGGCATTGTAGTGTGCCGCCACCCCTGATCGATTGGACATCACAACGGTCTCGGAACGTTTGTCAGAAACGCNGTTGGAACGCGGCAGATAATAGGCGTCCCAAAGCTTGTTCCGGAACTTGTTGGTGGGATCAAGCGCCCCCTTGAGTGCAAAGAACTTATCGACATTGGGATAAGCTGCGCGGAATTGGCGTTCCGTAGCGTGAATCTGATACGGAAGATAGTAGGTGCCACTAAGGGATGTCGCGGCATCGACCAGCTCTCTGGTCCAGACACCTACCGCTTTTTTGTCCNCTTCGGACGTTCTCTGTTTATAGTAAAGGACGAAAGCGAATACCTCGGTTCTGGCCCAGGCCAATAAAGTTCCTGGGTCGCGCTTGGCATGGCGAATCGACACGTTGATGACATTGACTCCGTGCCGATTCAGAATCTCCGCCATCTTCGGCNTAAACTGATCGAAGTTCTCAACCGGGACAAAATATTCCTGCAGAACGTACGTGGAGTCCTTGCGTGACGCCGGTTCTAGTTCTTTCGCGTCGTAGCTCGCCTCGTAGTTGCGCCATTCAACCCGCTCGCCTCTGAATACCAGGGGATCGACGACGTATTGGCGAAAGGCTTTTCCGAAAGGCCATTCGGATACGACCCAGAAACAAAAACGATCTAACCAGTAACTCTGATTGTCTGGAATCAACCGATCTTCAACGGTCACCGGCTTGTCGGTCCGAATGAAAGAGGTCGCCCGGACAGTGGTAAACGCGTTTGGATAAATATCGGCATTGTGAAAAACNACGTTCGGGCTCTGACGAATGGTCCTGGAAAAGAATTCTCGGTATTCACCCAAGGGCATGACAATGCTTTGACGCTCTACCTTGACGTTATCCGCCAAGGCAAGCGTTGCCTCCACGATTACACCGAGCGCGCCATAACCGCCGATTGCGCCGTAGAAGATATCGCTACGATTGGCCGGGCTAGCGTCCACAAGCGTTCCGTTTGGCAGTACGACGCGAACGGATCTTACCGAATAGACGAGTGGTCCTTGGCCAATATAGCGGCCATGCACATTTACGCTGAGGGAGCCTCCAACCGTAAAATTTGCGTAGGTCTGCATGATCAACAACGATAGATCATGGGGATCTATATATTCCTGAATGTTTCGCCATGTAATGCCTGTCTGAACGGTGATTTCCTTCCTCTCCTTCGAAAACGAAACAACTTTGTTGAACCTCCGCATATCTATATGTAATGCACCCTCGGTGCCGATTTGGCCACCCATGCTGTAGCGACCACCACCGATCGAGATCGGCCCTTGGTGCGTCCGAACCGCCTGGACAATTTCATCGATGGTGGTCGGCAACAAAATTGCCTCGACTTCAATCGGGTTCAGCTGTGTAACATCGTTGATTATCGTATCGGCGCCTACTGCCGACGACCGATTACCCAGTAAAATCAGTAAGAGACACAAGACCGACCACGGACGACGCATCAACACTCTCCTCTCCTTTATTGGCAATACTGCTTTCTTCTTATTGTGCTCCGCAAATAATGGATAAGCCAAGAGCAGAAGGACCTTTAGCGCGATGAGGGCCCTGCGCTTGGCGCGCGAGCTGCTACTGGTGCGCAGATTCCATGTCGGCACGAGCGCCTAGGCGCTAGCTAAGCGCGCTATACGGTCGCTGCCCGTTGTAGTTGCGCGCCACGTCGCGGCGATAGCTCGCGCCTCGGCAAGGGGGCGAGAGCCAATGCTCGTTCAAGCACTCGTCGCGAAACTTGCCGTTGAACGACTCGATGTAGGCAGGCGCTGGTGAGCCGTGCCAGCCTTCAGCAGGGCGCTTACTTCAATGAGAAAGATGCTGGCGAGGTGAGATTCCGGCACAACTCGAAATCGAAANCTCTCGATCGGCCATGGGCACGCAATTCACTCGCCGCTACGCCCGCGCCCTCNACGTGACTGGTGCTCACCAGCGACGGGCCACGTTCGCCGGCTCCGACGCGGCCAGCCATTCATTCATGCAGGCCTGACGCTCCGACAGGTAAATGTGCTGAGCGCAGGCGCGCTCAGCGGCACCGAGCCGCTCCATCGGCGCACCCCTGCTCTGGAACAGAGTGGCGAAACCCGACAAAATGCCGAGGCCGATGACGGTAGCCAGGAACGCGGCGGCGACCGTGAGGGCCGGGCCGGGGGAAGCGAGCTTCAGTTGGGCGTTCATGGCAATCTCCTCAAGTGAAATCGGTCAGTGGAACCGCGGTGTTGCAGGGCGTAGATTCCTCTCGGCGGCCGATTCAGTCCTTTAGGCGCCTGAAACGTGACTGAAATCTTCTGAAACAGCAGCCGTTGGAGTGGCGTTGTAGTAGATTTGTCCGTGTCGGAGCATTGAGGAGAGGTCCGTTGGACACTGCCGTGAACGCACCCTACCGTTTCGGTCGGTTTGAGCTCAACGCGACCACCCGGCAGGTGGTCGCGGACGGGAAGCCGGTGGTGCTGGGCGCAAAGGCATTTGACGTTCTATGCGCCTTAATCGAGCGGCGCGAGCGGCTAGTCACCAAGGACGAGTTGCTCGAACTCGTCTGGCCCAACCTGGTCGTCGAGGAAAATAACCTGCAGGTGCAGGTCTCCGCGTTGCGCAAGACCCTGGGGACCGAGGCAATCGCAACGATCCCGGGGCGCGGCTACCGCTTTGCGCTNGAGCTGTCNCCGGTCGGTCAGCCGCCGTCAGCGGCCGAAGCGCGCAGACACAACCTCCCACACCCACTGACCAGTTTCATCGGCCACGAAGACGATCTTACGGGATACGTCGAGGTGCTCAAGCAGGTCCGGCTGCTGACATTGACCGGCATCGGCGGCTGCGGCAAGACCCGCCTCGCGATCAAGCTCGCCGAAAGGGTTCTGCCGTCATTTCCAGACGGCGCGTGGTTCGTGGATTTGGCACCGCTTTCGGACGCGGAGCGCGTGCCGCTGACCGTTATCGCCGCGCTTGGCGTTCGAAANCACNCCGACCAGCCGCTCATCGAGACGTTGTGCGAACACCTCGCCAGCCGGCAAACACTGCTCGTGCTCGATAACTGCGAACATCTCACCGCGGCGTGTGCAGAATTGGCGCAACGACTGCTCAACGCCGCCCCGGGTGTTTGCGTGTTGGCCACCAGTCGTGAAGGGTTGAACGTCCCCGGTGAACGGACCGTGACGGTGCGCTCGCTCGCGCTTCCCGCAATCGGCTCGGAGCACGATATATCGAGGCTGGAATCCTGTGAGACCGTGCGGCTCTTTGTCGAGCGTGCGCGACTGGCTGTAACCAAGTTCTCACTCGACGCGAAAACGGCTCCCGCCGTGGCGGAAATCTGCCGGCGATTGGATGGAATTCCGCTGGCGATCGAATTGGCGGCAGCTCGCGTGAAGGTACTCTCGGTGGAGGAAATCCGCGCTCGGCTGGACGACCGGTTCCGGNTGTTGACCGGCGGCCGCACGACCGCGCTCGGGCGGCAGCAAACGCTGCTTGCGGCAATCCAGTGGAGCTATGACCATCTTGCCCCGGACGAGCAGCAGCTGTTGCGGCTGCTCTCGGTGTTCGCCGGAGGCTGGAAGCTGGATGGCGCGATGCGCGTGGTCGGCGATCAAGCGGACGAGTACGAAGTGCTCGATCTGCTCACGCGACTCCTGGACCGCTCGCTCGTGACGATTGAACGGACCGAAAGCGGCACGACCCGCTACGCGATGCTGGAGACCGTGCGCCAGTACGCTCAGGAGCGGTTGAACCAATCGGAAGACGGCGCCGCGGCGCGTACGCGCCATCTCGATTTTTACGTGGCGCTCGCCGAGGAAGCGGAACCGGAGCTCTCGGGCCGCAGGCAAGGAGAATGGCTTGGCGGCCTCAAGACGGAGTTGGACAACCTGCTGCAGGCCCTTGCCTGGTGCGACGACGCGAAAGATGGCGCGGAATCGGGAGTGCGGCTCACCTACGCGCTACTCGATTTTTGGCTTCACACCGGACTTACGGAGTTAGGGTACCAGGTAACTCTGGCGGCGTTGGGACGCGCGGGCGCGGCGACNCGAAACAGGGTCCGGACGAGGGCGCTTGTCGGCGCGGGTTCGCTCAGCGATTGCCTTGGCCGGTACGGCGAAGCAAACGGGCATCTAGAGGAGGCCCTGTCCATTGCCCGGGAAATTGGCGACAACAAGCTTGTCGTAAAGGCGCTCATCGCGCTCGGATGTCTGGCCAACGANGAAGGCAGCAGCGAGTCGGCACTAGGGCGGCTGGAAGAGTCGCTCACCCTGGCGCGCAACCTGGGCGACAAGGTGCTGGTCGCGCGGGCGCTCAATGCCTCGGGCGAGGTCTATCGCGCGGCGGGAAATATGGAGGCGGCACAGCCGCTCTATGAGGAATCGTTGGCGTTGGGGCGGGAGCAGGAAAATGTCACCATCATCACCACCGTCTGTGACAATCTCGCGCGGGTATTCATCTCCCGCGGCGAGCCGGAACGTGCGCGGGATCTGGTACTGGAAGCCGTTACGATTTCAGCAGCGGCAGGTTCGAAGTGGACGGCGCTTTGCGCGTTCGACGTGACTGCGGGGCTCGGTGCGGTAGCGACCGATTGGACATTCGCGGCGCAAATGCGCGGCGCTGCGGAAGCTCGTCTCAAGGACATGAAGTACAAGCGCGACCGCCCGGACGAAGCGTTTCTCGCGCCGTGGACGGCGCGAATGCGTGAGGCGCTGGGTGACACGGCGTACATTGCNGCCTTCGAATCCGGTTATGCCCGGTCGCACGAACAGGCGGCCGCCGAGGCGGTAGCGTGGCTGGGCAAGCGGCACAGGAATTCCCTATGACCACTGATAACTACGCCCGCATGGTAAGATAATTTTACCCTCGCGTCCCTGGGGNTTCAAAGTGATCCAGCTCTCCGTAAACGGTCAAGTGCAGCGCCTCGAGCCCGGCGCCAACGTGGCGCGGCTGCTCGAAGCGCTCGAGCTCGCGGGAAAGCGCGTGGCGGTGGAAAAGAACGGCGAGATCGTGCCGCGCAGCCGCTATGCGGACACGCGGCTCGCCGAGGGCGACGCGCTCGAAATCGTCGTTGCCGTCGGCGGAGGCTAGCGCGATGAATGCGCCGACTCGCCTGGCGGAACAGATCGCCGACCCCTTGCTCATCGCCGGGCGAGCCTATCGCTCGCGCCTGTTGATCGGCACCGGAAAGTATCGGGACTTCGACGAGACGCGCCGCGCCGTGGAGGCGAGCGGCGCCGAGATCGTCACCGTCGCGATCCGTCGCACCAACATCGGCCAGAACGCAAACGAGCCCTCGCTCCTCGAGGCCCTGCCGACCAGCCGATACACCATTCTGCCGAACACCGCCGGCTGCTACAGCTCCGATGACGCCGTGCGCACCTTGCGCCTCGCGCGCGAATTGCTCGACGGTCATGACCTCGTCAAGCTCGAAGTGCTCGGCGACCCGAACACGCTTTATCCCAACGTCATCGAAACGCTCAAGGCCGCCGAGATTCTCGTGGCCGAAGGATTCAAGGTGATGGTGTATACGAGCGACGATCCGATCGTCGCCAAGCGGCTCGAGGAAATCGGCTGCGTCGCGATCATGCCGCTCGCCTCGCTGATCGGCTCCGGCATGGGCATTCTCAATCCCTGGAACCTGCAGCTTATCATCGGCGGCGCCAAGGTGCCGGTGGTGGTCGATGCCGGCGTGGGAACGGCGTCCGACGCCGCCGTCGCGATGGAGCTCGGTTGCGACGCGGTGCTCATGAACACAGCGGTCGCCAAGGCGCAGAACCCGATGCTGATGGCGCAGGCGATGAAAAAAGCGGTCGAAGCCGGCCGCGAAGCGTTCCTCGCCGGCCGCATGCCGAAAAAACTCTACTCCGCCAGCCCCAGCTCGCCGGCTTCGGGCCTGATTTCGCCGAAAGCCGCGTAGCCAAATATTTCTTGCAAGAATACCGGCGCCAGATTCGAAGTTTCGTCTTGCGCCAGGGGCGCGTTTCGAAAGCCCAGCGCCGCGCCCACACCGAGCTGCTGCCCGTATACGGCGTACCCTTTTCGACTATTCCGCTCGATCTGGAACGCCTGTTCGGCCGCGCGGCGCCCAGGATCCTCGAAATCGGTTTCGGCATGGGCGAGACCACCGCGGCGATCGCGCAGGAACATCCCGAGAACGACTATCTCGGAATCGAAGTCCATACCCCCGGCGTGGGCAGTCTCCTGAAACGCATCGCCGACCTGCGTCTCGAGAACCTGCGCATCATCCAGCACGACGCGGTCGAGGTGGTCGAGCACATGATCGCTCCGGCCGCGCTGGCCGGCGTGCACGTATTCTTTCCCGACCCGTGGCCGAAGAAGCGCCACCACAAGCGGCGCCTCATCCAGCCGGCGTTCGTTGCGCTGCTCGCCTCGAGGATGAAGCCGGGCGCCTGCGTGCACACCTGCACCGACTGGGAGGAATACGCCGAGCGGATGCTCGAGGTGCTCTCGGGCGAGCCGGCGCTGCGGAACACGGCCTCCGGTTACGCCAACCGGCCGGAGGCCCGACCGGAAACCAAGTTCGAGCGCCGCGGACTCGCGCTCGGCCACCGCGTCTGGGATCTGGTTTTCGAAAAAATCTGACCACCCCGCCCGCTAACGCGGGCACCCCTCCTCATACGAGGAGGGGAAAGAACGTATCGGCCTTTTTTCCCCTCCTCGCTTGAGGAGGGGTGGCGCGAAGCGCCGGGGTGGTTTCGTCCCCTCCTTTCTTAAGGAGGGGTGGCGCGAAGCGCCGGGGTGGTGAGGCGGTCAGGCTCGCCTTGCGTCCGGCAGGAAAAGCTGCAGCAGATCGTTGAGGAAGCGCTGCCCCAGATCCGTTGGCCGGATGCGCTCGTGGTCGCGGGCGATCAAGCCTCGCGCCTCGGCTTCGCGCAGCGGCTTTTCAGCGACGGCGATCTGCAGACCGGTGCGTTCCACGAACGAGGCGACCGGAAAGCCGTCGGTCAGCCGCAAGGCGTTCATCATGAATTCGAACACGAGGTCGTCGCGCCCGATCTCCTGGGTTTCCTGCACCGGGAGGCCTTCGGCGACCCGCTGGAGATATTCCCTGGGCTGCTTCCACCGCGCGGTGCGAACGACGCGGTCGGGAAAACTCACTTTGCCGTGGGCGCCCGCGCCGATCCCGAGGTAATCGCCGAAACGCCAGTAGTTGAGATTGTGGCGGCATTCGCGGCCGGGCTTCGCCCAGGCCGAAGTCTCGTAGTGCAGGTAGCCGCGCGCTGCGAGGGCGGCGCCGATCGCGTCCTGCATCGCCGCCGCTTCGTCCTCCTCCGGCAGCACGGGCGGATGACGGTAGAAAAGCGTGTTCGGCTCGAGCGTGAGATGGTAGAACGACAGATGCGTCGTGCCGGCCTCGAGGGCGGCTTCGGCGTCGGCCTGCGCTTCCTCCGGCGTTTGTTCGGGCAGCGCGTACATGAGATCGAGATTGATGTTGTCGAAATGCTTCCGTGCGATCTCGATCGCGCGCCGCGCTTCGCCGTCGTCGTGGATGCGGCCGAGCGCCTTTAGGTGCCTGAGGTCGAAGCTCTGGATGCCGATCGAGAGCCGGTTCACGCCGGCTTCGCGGTAGCCGCGGAATTTCTCCGCCTCGAAGGTCCCGGGATTCGCCTCCAGGGTGATCTCGCAATCGGCCGCGACCGACAGCCGGGCGCGGAACGCCGAGATCAGGGTCTCGATCGCGGCCGCCGAAAAGAGGCTGGGCGTGCCGCCCCCGAAGAAAATACTGTAGACGCGCCGCCCCCAGACGCCGGGAAGCGCAAGCTCGAGATCGGTCACGAGCGCTTCGACGTACGCCTGCTCCGGAACATCGCCCCTCGCCTGGTGGGAATTGAAATCGCAGTAGGGGCACTTCTTCACGCACCAGGGGATATGAACGTACAGGGCAAGCGGCGGCAGCACGCCAAGCCGGATGCGTGAGGGCGAGAGGGT
>JGI25616J43925_10000395_pt1 | contig 15330 bp, 11 predicted proteins | sample GraSoi2013_100cm_FD_43925 | JGI IMG/M metagenome (IMG submission 43925) | reverse complement strand
GCGGAGGGAAGCTTGCGCGATGCGCTTTCGCTGCTGGAGCAGGCGCGAGCGTATTGCGGCGACACGATTTCGGACAAAGAGGTTCGCGAGCTCCTCGGCGTTGTTCCCGATGATGCGCTGGATGAACTGGTCGGTGCGATTGCCGAGGCCTCGGCGGACCGCGCGCTGGCGCTGGTGCATACATTCCAAAGAGAAGGGCGGAACCTGCAACACTTTTGCCGCGAAGCAATCCGGCACATGCGGAACCTGCTGATTGCGCGGGTGTGTGGGGCGGAATCGGACTTGATTGCGGCGACACCGGATCAGCGCCCGGCGCTCGCGAAAGCTGCGGCGCAGTTCAGCGAGGAAGATTTGACAAGGTTTTTCCAGATCTTGTTGCAAACGGATGACGATTTGAGACGGAAGCCCGATCCGCGCGTGCATCTGGAAATGGGATTATTGCGATTGATTAATGCTTCGCGGCTGGCGCCGTTGGAAGAGCTGCTTGCGGATTTGCGTGCCGGGGTTTCGGCAACGGCGACAGTTGCTGGATCCTCGAGGGCGGCAAGCTCCGCTACCCTACCCTCGATGCCAAAGCGCGAAGCTCATGTGGCGGCGGCATCCCCCGCGCCACAAGCGGTGGGTACGGCAGCGGGAGCGGAGGGTGCTGCGGCCGTTCATGCCGCTGGGCAAACGAAAAGCAATGGAACTATAACGCGCGTGGACGGAATTTCCGTCGAGCAGGTCGCGGCAATTAAGGCCGCGCTTCAAGCGCAGCAAAAATTCTTGGGCGAATTAGTCGAGCACGCAAGCCGGTGGGAGCTGGAAGGTTCCGAGCTGCGGATTTATTTTTCGCCAGAGAAGCGGCCGTTCGCTGAAATGCTCGAAGGGCGTGAGTCACTGGAGAAAGTCCGTGTCGCATCGAGCACGGTGCTCGGACGCGCGGTGCGGGTCTGTGCTAAGCTCGAAGGTGTTAAGGCAGCGGCGGCGCGCGCAGCGTCTGGCACACAGGAGTTGCGGGGGCAGTTTGAACGCGATCCGATGGTACGATCGATGCTGCAACGCTTCGGTGGTAAAATCTCCGAAGTGAAACGCCGCCAAGAGGAACCTTGATGGAAGTGAGCGCTCTCCAACAGATGCTGTCACGGTTGCGGCAAGTGCAAGAAGACCTGCAGCGGCAGGTAAACTCCGTGACGGTGGAAGCTTCGGCCGGCGGCGGCATGGTCACAGTGAAAATGAACGGCCAGAAGCAGATAGTTGACGTGCGGATCGAGAAGGAAGTTTTCGCGAGCAAAGATCAAGAGATGCTCCAGGACCTGGTGCGAGCAGCGGTCAACGAGGCGTCCCGCCGCGTGGATGAAGAGCTTGCGAACCAGATGAAGAGCCTTGCCGGTGGCATACCCGGAATAGCGGGCTTAAAGATTCCCGGATTGTTCTAATTTTCTTTTGTTATCCCCTCCGTACCGTTTTTTTGATTCCTGCGCGATCCCCAGTCCGCAAGAAAAGCCATCGAACTGACACCTAGTGAGCTTTGTCTCTCACTCTGATTTGGAGAGGAGGCAGATGCCGGACCAGGGACGGTTGCGGCGGGAGCTTTCTGATTCGGGAAGCAAGGCGATTAGGCGGAGGAAGAAAGGAAGACGCTTCAGGCGCGCGGCGTTCTTGAGAAGAGAACGCACATCGGCGGGCTTCCAACCGTAACGACGGAAAAAGTCGGGGCCTTCGTTAGGAGCGAACTTGAATGGGGCAGCCTGATTGAGCTGCGCGGTCATTTTCTTCTGGAGCATGCGAAGAAGACCGGGTGAGGCGATATCGAGAATCCAAGAGTGAAATGAGGGAGGAGCAGCGAGATCCTGAGCGAGCGCCGCGACAGCATCGGCAGTGAGATAGATGATGAGGCCCTCGGTGATGACGAGAGCCTTCCTGGCTTGGCTGCCGAGTTGCGTGAAAAGCGCACGACGAGCTTGGAGATTGGAGAGGTCGAGGCGGAAACGTTCCAATGCGCAGGCGGGTTTCTCGTCGCGGAGAATATTTTCCTTGTAGTCGAGAATTTCAGGGAGGTCAACCTCGACCCAGTGAAGCGTGGGCGGGAGCTGCAGCCGGTAGGGACGTGAATCAAGACCAGCGGCAAGATTGACAACCATATCCACCCCTTGCCGGATCTGATCCGTAACAAACTGATCGATCAAGTAGGTTCGCGTGACCATGCTCCAATCGTTGTCGCGGCCGAGCGGCATGGAATTGGCGATCTGTTCGCCGCGTTCGCCAGCGAGGCGCCTGGCAAAGGGGTCGCGGAAGACAGCGTCCGGACGGTCGCTTTCACGCGCGCGGTAGACCGCGACCCAACGGGCGGTATCGGAGATATTTCGAATTAATGGTTCTAACGGTGGCTCTGGCTGGGTCACGACCTGCCTCGTAGACTTTCCGCGGAATTCCAGCGATGAGTCTAGCTTTGAAACTTGCGGGGAAGCAAGCGGCCTGGTGTGTACTCGAGCTTCGATTCGACTCGAAAGAGACGGAGCGCTGGACCCCCGCCGCCGTTTGCGTGGAGATGCGGGCTATGCTAAACATCAAGGATGCCTGATTTCGCCGCTCCTGTAGAACGACTCATCGACGAATTGAAGCGCCTCCCCGGAATCGGACAGAAGACGGCGCAGCGGCTGGCGTTTTACCTGTTGCGCGCGGCACCGGAAGATGCGCTGGCGCTGGCGGATGCGATCCGCGACGCAAAGGAAAAAATTCGCGCGTGCTCCATCTGTCACAACATCACGGACACCGACCCCTGTTTGTATTGCGTGGGACCGGCGCGGAACAAGAAGACGATTTGCGTGGTGGAAGAGGCGCATAACATTCTGGCCGTTGAAAAGACGCGCACCTACAGCGGGCTATACCACGTACTGGGCGGTTCGCTCTCGCCGCTTTCCGGGCGCGGCCCCGAACAACTCCACATCAAGTCGCTGATCGAACGGCTGAAGGGTAGCACGGTCGAAGAAATCATCATCGCCACGAATCCTACAGCCGAGGGAGAGGCCACGGCGGTCTATCTTTCGAAACTGCTGAAACCCCTTGGCGTGCGCGTCACGCGGATAGGCGTGGGCATTCCGGTGGGTGCCGATCTGGAATATGCGGACGAAGTCACAATGTTGAAGGCGATGGAAGGCCGACGGGACCTGTAAAAGCACCCAGTTTGGGCGGAACCCGCGGGTGTCGGACTTGAAAACACACTACTAGAACCCTCAGTACCTATAGCTACCTCTAGCCATTGCCAAACTTTGGGTATACAGTGCAAATTTACAGAGATTCGCCCCCAACGAGGAGGTGCGGCCGATGCCTAGCTTGGCGCACTACATGTCCCAGTACGACCACGAGCATTCCTCTGGCTGGAACAAAGTATTACATGGCGTCGGGATCCCGATGATTTTTGCGGGGATCATACTGTTGATCCTCATGAAGTGGCTCTGGGGCGCGGCCTTCTTTGCCGGCGGCTGGGCATTCTTGTTCCTCGGACATCGCATTGAGGGCAATCATCCGGCGTTTTTCCAAGGGCCGATCTATTTACTGGTTGGGCCGATCTGGGTGGCGAAAGAGCTTTGGGCATTTCTGACCGGGGCACATCATTCGCCGCGCTCAGAGGGCGGCAAGACCACACCATCGTAAGTCGCGTTGGGAAGTTGGGCGGAAGCAAGGGACGGCGGGCGAATTGCATGGACGAACTGGGCAGAGACATTGCCGGTCAAGCAGGTGAGATGTCGACCGAGGGAACTGGGAACGCGGCGACGGAGCTGCGGAAACGGCGCAGCACGCGAATCGTGCAAGCCGTGCCGCTGGTAGTGACGGGTGTGGACGCGCTGGGCCGGCCATTCGCGGAACGCACCTCGACACTGATTATCAACTGCCACGGGTGCCGCTACCAATCCAAGCATTACGTGCTAAAAAATATGTGGGTTTCACTGGAGATCCCGCACCCGGAAACGGGGCAGGCGCCGAGAAACGTCCGGGGACGAGTAGCGTGGATTCAGCGTCCACGGACAGTGCGGCAGCTCTTCCAGGTCGCGCTGGAACTCGAAGTTCCGGGCAATACCTGGGGCATCGCCTTTCCACCCGAAGATTGGTTCACGTTCCCCGACGATGCGCACGCCAAAACCATAGCGGACTCGGCGACGCATGAAGCGGGGCGCGAAGGACTGCCCGAGCTGGCACTGACACAAGAGATCCACGTCCCGCTCGGCGAACCAGAACCCCATCCCGCGATTGAAGCTGCGGCACTCGAGGCTGAAACAGCCGGAACTAGCGGCAGCGGACCGGGCAATCTCCGCGTCTTCCCTTCTGTCGCGAGCACGACCGACGCATCAATGCAACTTGCGAGGCAGGTTACGCGCCTGTTAGCCGACGCCAAGCAACAGATTAGCGCCGCAGCGCGCGAAGCGGCCACACAAGCGGTGTCGGCGGAACGGCGACTCTCGTTCGAAGAATGGGAGCAGAAGTCCGCCGCAGCACGAGCGGAGCTTTCGAATGAAACAGCGCACGCCATCGAAAGAATCCAAGAGGAATCTGAGGCTCGGGCGCGGGAAGCGTGTGCGGCCGCCGCAGAGGCCTTACAAACGGAATTGCCGCGCCGGCTTGCGCCGCAACTGGAACAACTGACCCGCGAGCTGACGATGCAATTGTCCAACGCGGGCGCAGTGCAGAGAGGCGAACACGCGGAGCAACTTTCGAGTGCAGCTGATGCGTTGCGGACGCTCTGTCAGCAAGCAGAGGAAACCGCGGCTCGACTGCGCGTGCAGGCGGAGCAATCGGCGGCGCAAATCACCGCAGGGGCAGAAGCCGCCGCGCGAACGGTGGAAGAAGNTGGGCGTCGGAGCGAAGAGCAAGCGGCATCGCAGCGTGAATCACTGAGCGCGACAGCAAACGAGATTCAAGAGAAGGTGTCCTCTATGCTGGGCGCAGCGCAAGGATCCTGGCAAAGTCACCTCGCTCAGGAGCTCGAGTCCGCCGAGGCACGCTGGAAGACGGCCCTCGAGAGTACGCTCGCTTCGGCAGAGGCGCGCGCGGCGAGCGCGTTGGATGACCACGCGCAGACGTTCAGGGTACAACTCCAAGAAGAAGCAATGCAGGTGGCGGCGAAGCTGCGAGAGTCGGCGGCCGGGGCAACGACGGAAACAGAACAGCGGCTGGTAGCGCTGCGGGAGTCGCTTCAAGGGCATTCGCAGCGGCTCGAGGAGGCGGTCGCACGTGCGGCGGTGTCCGCGGAGAGGCTGGATAATTTTTCTGCGCGGATCGAAAGCGCGAAACAACAAGCCCTGGGAGAATTCCAATCGCAGCTTGATGATGTTCTGAGCCTGCATCGGAATGAACTCCATCGCCGCTCAGAATCATTGGCAGGAGAGATCAACGCGCGCATCCTGAGTGAATTCGAAGAGTCCAACCGGCGGACTCTGACACAGTTCGAAGAGCAAGTGCAGTCCCTGATGCAACCGCATTTGGCGAAAACCGAGGAAGCGATTCAGCGGCTGGCCGGGGGGCGCTCGATGCTCGATGCGGCCTTGACGCTGCAGCAGGACCGCATCCGCAACACGGCGGACGAGGCCTTTGCCGAATCGCTGGCGCGTTTCCGCGAAAACCTGGGAAGCGTCGAACAACTCTTGCATGAGTCCGAGCAGACCATCACGGCGCGCAATCTTGCCGAGCTGGAAGCAAAAGCCAGCGACGTGAAACACACGGCGGCGGAAGAGCTGTTCAAGACGGCCGAATGGTACGAAAAAAAAGCACAGACACAAATTCAAAGTTTTACAGATAAGACGGCGGAGCAGGCCGCCAACCATCTTCGCGAAAAGGCGAGAGAGGTTTCCAGCATATTTGCCAGCGAACTGGATAACTCGAGCCGGAACTTCGTGGCTCATACACAGACGCAGATGGAAGAAGTGGTGCGAGACGCGTTTACGCGGGCGAGGGAACTTTTCGCGGAGGCAGCCGATACCACCTCGGCGGCGTTCACGGATGAAATTCAGCGCAATGCGCGACAGGAACTCGACGGCGTGGGCGAGGAAGTACGGAAGTATGTGGGCGAGACGCGGGAACAGATCCAGGCGCTGCGTACCGAGCATTTCGAAAAAGTCACTGCGGAGCAGGAGGCTTTCCTGCGGCGCTTCCATACGGCAATGAGCGGTGCGATCGATGCAGGAATCGCGGAAGCGCACCAGAGGGTGCAAGCAGGACTTGCGCCGCTGCTCGATGCCTGGAAATCGACGATGGAAAGACACCAGGCAGAGATGCGTGCCGCATACGGGCGAATGAGTGATCAATCGGCGGAGCAATATCACACTCGGCTGGAAAATGTTTCGAAACAGTGGATGCTCGCTACGGTGACGACACTGGACCACCAATCTCGCGAGGTGCTGGATGGAATCGCGGCGGCGGCGGAAGAAAAGCTGCGAGAAACCTGCGGACGGGTATTTGCGGGGATTGGGGACACGCTGCGGGAACGGCTGCAGCAAATTGCAGCCAGTTTCATTGCAACGGTGCCGCCGTCGGCGCGTTAGGCGACGGCGGAGAAGTCATTTCCCCGCTTAATCTGGCAGCCAAGCACCATCGGAATTGAGATCCATCGCCCGCCTTGGGCGGGCATTCGCCTCTTCCCTGCTATGCCGGTATAATTCACGGGGTTCCGCAAACAATGGCCAATCGAGCCTACCTGCGCGTGTGGACGCACGACTTCTCTGAATCCACGATGATTGCGGAATTCGCGCGGTTTCTTACAACCGCTCCGCTGTCAGCGTCGCAAAATTTCTTCACCGAATTCACCGTACAACCTATCGACGCGACTGAGAGCCCGCTAGCGGAGTGGGACTTGCGTCCACTGGGCCACGGCGCAGCCGAAGTCGCCGCACTTGCCGCCCAACATCTCCACCCAGACTCAGCATTTATTGCAGCGGCGAGGTGGGACCTCTGGGGTCTAGAGATGGAATCTTTGCAATGGCGGCAACAGCCAGAGCCGTTGCTGCTGACGTGCCACGGACTCGAATACGACCAGGGCATCGCCAGGACGGCAGGACACTTTCTAGCAGACCTTGGCTTCGAGCATTTTTTTACCGGGCATGGCGGGCTGCTGGCGCCAGGGGCGGCGACGAATCCATTTAACCCCTCCGATCATCCCGTAGAACATACGTTCCGGCGGTGGATGACGGCCGGCGGAAACCTGAAGGAATATCACGCCAAGACCCGGGAGAACATCCAACAATTGTTTAATTGGGTGGAAGCGATCGAGCGTGCTTTGCCGGTGGAACGGAGCGAGCTCTGGTCAGAGGGAGAGGAAAACTTTGAAGGACGCCTCGACGCAATTCTGGCTCAGCGGTAGTGCAGATGGTGGGCTGCGAGATAACAGAGTATTGCAACATTACGATACGTCTGGCGCGCGCGGTTCTTCCACGAAGGGCGGGCAACAGATAGAATTGTTTCAGGCGCATTCGATTAGGCGGACTGGATATGCCGCAGTGCATGATGTTCTGTACACCTCGAAAAAGGATCAAAGGCTGGAACCATAGAAATGATTAGCGTGGCCGCGTAAAGCTTGTGATGGAGAAATCACATCAAATGATACGGTTGGCAGCTAACCAGGCTGGAGGAGTCGCGTCTTTTCAAGAGAAGGAGCGTGTAAGAAGGGCGCGCAGCGAGCTGGGCGGAAACCGCGGAAATTTGCCTGGGGTCTTCCTGAGCATATTAGGTATTTTGTTTTTCTTGACGGGCTGCGGTGAACAAGCACCTGGACCAGGGGCAAACGCGGCAGCGGAAGCTAAGTCTGCCGAACCCGCTGTGCCGGAGGAGGTCCAAGGGGCGGCGCAGGCTTTACTGGGGTCAGAAACCCAAGTGCTCGTCTTTGGCGACTTGGCCAAAACCGGGAAACAACAATTTCTCGCGGCGAATGTCGTTCCCAAAACGCCGACCAATTACGCTCCGGGAACAATTGTAACGCGGGCCGTCATCGCGGAGAACCGCGAAGGAAAATGGATGGAACTCTTGCGGTGCGATGAGTATCTGAAAAATGAGAAGGGTTTCCTTGGGCTGACGCCCCTGAACGGGGTCAGCGGGTGGCGCGTTCAATATGAACAGGACGCGGAGAAAGGTTTGCAGGTTTATTTTACTCCACTCAAGGTGAACGGGAGCACGCACGTGTTGCCAATCGGCGTGCGGTGGAATCCGGCGACAAAGCGCTACCAGTCGGTGGATCGGACTTACGAACATTTCCTTCTGGAAGCGCCTTCACTTGCGAATGCGAGGTCGAGGCTGCGATGAGCACGGCCGGCACTGTCACCTCAACTAGTGGGACTAAGAAAGCTCCGCGCACCTCCACCTGGAAAGGCCTTCTGGGGCTAGCGCCGTATTTGGGCCGGTACAAAGGCGCCATCGCCTTGGGACTTTTGGCACTGGCGTTGATGGGGATTGTTGGAAGTCTCATTCCGCTGGCCACGGGCATCATTACGGACACACTGGCAGGCAGTCCGCAACCTTTTGCGCGCGTTTCCGGAGGCCCTGCGGCGCTGGGCGGTGCTTCCTGGTTGAGCCGAATGATTCCCTTCTACGCTCCGAACAGCCGGCATACCCTCGGAATTTACTGTCTAATTCTAATTCTCTGTGTCCTCTTGAAAGGCTATTTATCCTTTTCGACGCGTTGGGTTCTCATTGGTGTGTCGCGGGATATCGAATTTGATCTGCGAAATGATCTGCTGCAGCGGCTTCTGATCCTCGAACCAGAATTTTATGTCCGCAACCGTACTGGTGAGCTAATGTCGCGCGCGACGAACGATCTGAACGCGGTACGCATGGTGTTGGGCCCGGGCATTATGTACACGGCCACCACCATCGTTACGATGGTGCTCGCGATCGGGATCATGCTGAAGCTTTCGCCATCGCTGACGATGTGGGTTCTGCTTCCTGTTCCGGTTGTGGCTATCGCCGTTCGGCATTTTGGAAAAGTAATTCATGATCTTTATGAAAAGATTCAAGCGTCACTAGCGACGCTATCAGCGAAGGTACAAGAGAACCTTTCCGGCGTGCGCGTGGTTCGTGCGTACGCGCAGGAAGAGGCCGAGACTCGCGACTTCGATGAACCGAATCGCGAGTACGTCGCCCGCAACGTGAAGCTCATTCGGACCTGGAGCATGTTTATGCCTTCCCTCCAGGCGCTGATCGGAACCACGTTTTTAATCGTCCTGTGGATGGGAGGATTCCAGTTTTTGCGGGGAGATCTTTCGCTGGGGGGCTTGGTCTCCTTTTACACATTTCTGAATCTGCTTGTATGGCCGATGATCGCACTCGGCTGGGTGACAAATATTTTTCAACGGGGAGCGGCGTCAATGGGCCGGTTGTCGCACATTCTCCATGCGCAGCCGCAGATTGATGACCGCGCGGCGCGAGTAGTTGCAGGGACGCGGCCCGAAGGCGAGATTGAATTCCGCAATCTCACGTTTACCTACCCGACGACACTGTCTGGGAATGGCACGAACGGCTCGGGAAAAGCGAATGGCTCCGGTGGTCATCCGGTTCTCAGCGACATAAACCTGCGCATTCCCGCGGGTTCCACGCTGGCCATCGTCGGACCGACAGGCAGCGGGAAGACGACGCTCGCCGCCCTTGTGGCGCGGCTATGGGATGCTCCCGAGGGTGAAGTTCTGATCGATGGCAAGCCAATCCGTGAATGGCCACTCGAGACGCTGCGAAGATCCATCGGCTATGTTCCTCAAGATACGTATCTCTTCAGCGACACGGTCGGTGGAAATATCGCGTTCGGGCTTCCTAAGTACGATGAGGGACGCGTGATGCAGGCAGCGGAGATCGCGAGCCTCAATGGTGACGTCGAAGGATTTCCAGCGAAATATGACACTGTTGTCGGGGAGCGCGGGATCACGCTCAGCGGTGGTCAGAAGCAGCGAACGGCGATTGCTCGCGCTGTCGTGCGCGATCCGCGGATTCTCATTCTGGATGATTCCCTATCAAGCGTAGACACGCAGACTGAAGAACGAATCCTGGGCCGCTTGCGCAGCATAATGCGAGGCCGGACGACCATCTTGATTTCACACCGGACATCGACAGTCCGGGATGCCGATCAAATCGTAGTACTGCGTGACGGCCGAATCATCGAGCGCGGAACGCATGATGAGCTTTTGGCCCGCGAAGGCTATTATGCCGATCTATATCAAAAACAATTGTTGGAAGAAGAGCTCGAACGAGCATGAGCAACGCCCACGAAGAAGAAGCACTCGGTAAAGCGTACGATTCGCACCTGATGCGGCGGCTGATGCAGTATATGCGGCCGTACAAGTGGCGGGTGATCTTTGCGCTTACGCTGACCCTCGCCGTGACGCCACTCGAGCTGGCCCCTCCGAAACTGTTCCAGGTTGCGGTTGACAAGTATCTCGTGCCTGCTTCGCATCAGCTCCTAGAGATCACGGCGGCCAAGCGCGGGCTCATCATCATCAGCGTCGTATACCTTCTGGTTCTGATCTTCGATTTTCTCGCTCAATACGTGCAAATCCGCATCATGCAACGCGTGGGCCAGCAGACGATGTACGACATGCGGCGGGAAATCTTCGGGCACATACAACGGCTCCCGATGAGCTACTTCGATCGCAACCCGGTTGGCCGCCTGGTCACGCGCGTTACCACAGACGTGGACGCCCTCAACGATCTCTTCGCAGCCGGCGTCGTGACAATGATCAACGATTTCTTTCTGCTCGCAGTAATGGTTGGAGTCCTACTTTTTCTGAACTGGCGCCTCGCACTGGCTGCGCTCTCGGTGCTGCCGCTGATTTTCGTAGTTACAATGGTTTTTCGCAAATATGTGCGTGACGCGAACCGCCGCATTCGGACGGCGATCGCGCGCATCAATGCATTCCTCCAGGAATACATCTCCGGGATGAGCATCGTGCAGATTTTCAACCGTGAACAACAAGCGAAAGAAGAATTCGAACGCCGCAACCGGGACAACATGCGCGCCTGGAGAGACGCAATTCTCTCGTTTGCACTTTTTTACCCTGCGGTGGAAATATTGAGCGTCGCCGCCATTGCCCTCATATTCTGGGTCGGCGGCCTCCGTGTTCTCTCCAATTCGCTGACACTGGGTATTCTGGTTGCCTTTATGCAGTATGCGCAGCGTTTTTTCCGGCCCATCCAGGACCTCAGTGAAAAATTCAACATTTTGCAGTCGGCGATGGCCGCCTCGGAGCGGATTTTCAAGCTACTGGACGAGCCGTTGACGGTCACTTCGGCTCCCAACGCGATCACACTCGAACAGCCGCGCGGGGAGATCGAATTCCGCAACGTATGGTTCAGTTACCGCAATGTATCAGAGCCAGCGGACGAAGACTGGGTGCTGCGCGACGTCTCTTTCCGCGTGGCGCCAGGGCAATCCTTTGCGATTGTCGGGCACACCGGCGCGGGCAAGACTACGCTCATTTCCCTGCTGCTCCGTTTCTATGACATACAACGCGGTCAGATCCTTCTCGACGGCATCGATATTCGACTGCTCGATATGCAGGACCTGCGCCGGCAATTCGGGATCGTGCTGCAAGATCCATTCCTTTTCACTGGGACGATCGAGTCGAACATCCGCCTAGGCACGCCCGGGATTACGCGGGCGACCGTCGAGCACGCGGTGGAACAGATTGGTCTGGGCGAATTCGTTGGCGGCCTGCCGGAAGGGGTGGCGACGGACGTCAACGAGCGCGGGTCGACTTTGTCCGTAGGGCAACGCCAGCTCATCAATTTTGCGCGCGCGCTTGCGCACAATCCACGGTTCCTGATCCTGGACGAAGCTACTTCCAGCGTGGACACGAAGACGGAAATTCAAATCCGCGAGGCCCTCGACCGGCTGCTCTCCGGGCGGACGGCACTGGTGATCGCGCACCGCTTGAGCACGATTCAGCACGCCGACCGCATTCTTGTGTTGCACAAGGGGCGGCTGCGCGAGCAGGGCGCGCACCAGGAGCTGCTGGCACAACGCGGCATCTACTATCGGCTCTATCAGCTCCAGTACAAGGAGCAAGAGCTGCCCATGCCTGTGAATGCAAATCCTGCCGCTGGGACAGCATTCCCCGCGCCCTTGCCAGCGAACGACTGATCAAACCTGACTCACGCATGACAACGATACCGCTTTTACTTTCCGCGGGTGAAGCAAGCGGAGACATGTACGCCGCTCGGCTCGCGACGGCGCTGAAGCAAAGGTTGGACGTAGCAATTTTTGGCATGGGCGGACCGCGGATGCGCTCGGCAGGGGTGGAAATCACCACGGATTATTCAGAAGTTTCCGTCGTGGGCATTACGGAAATTTTGAGCCACTTGCCTTCGCTGGTTCGCGCGATGCGGCATCTCCTCGCGGAGGTGGGGCGCCGAAAGCCGCCGCTTGCGATTTTGACGGACTTTCCTGGTTTCCACCTGCGGCTGGCCAGGAAGTTGCGCCGGCATGGCGTCCGCAACGTCTATTATATTTGTCCGCAATTCTGGGCCTGGCGGCCGTGGCGAGTTCGCGTGGTGCGGCGGCGCTTTGCGCAAGCGCTTTGTATTTTCCCTTTCGAAGAGAAATTCTATGGCGAAGCACGTGTGCCGGTGAAATTCATCGGGCATCCGCTGGTGGGAAATGTCCAGACTTCGCAAAATCGCGAAACGTTCTGCCTTGAGCACGATCTCGACCCGGCGAAGCCGATAGTAACCGTTCTACCAGGCAGCCGCCATGCGGAACTCGCTCAACACTTGCCCGTTTTGCGAGAAGCGTGCAGATTGATCCAACGGGAATTGACGGCGCAATTTGTGTTCGCGGCAGCCCCGGGCAGCAGTGCAGCCGAACTCCGGGAAAGCTGGCCTTCGGAGATGGCGCCCCACATCGTGGAAGGCCAAACATACAACGCACTCGCCGCCGCGGACGTGGCGATTATTTCTAGTGGCACAGCGACAGTGGAAGCGGCACTTCTTAATGTACCGATGGTGGTGATCTACCGCGTCACGCCACTCACGGCGCTGCTCGCCAAACCGCTGCTACGTACATCTTACTTCAGCATGGTCAATCTCATTGCAGAACGCCGTCTTGTGCCTGAGCTGATCCAACATGATTTTACGCCGGACCGCGTAGCGAGCGAAGTCCTGAGGCTGCTTCGGGACTCACAGGCACGAGACGAACTACGGGCCGGACTTGCGGACGTACGCCAGCGGCTTGGCCCACCGGGAGCTGTCGAACGCGCCGCGGACACCATTGCGGACTTGCTCCGGGCCTCTGCTGGCAACGCTTTGTGAGGTCTCTGCTATCCTAGTATGTGGGTTCCGAGTCGAAATTCTTGAAAGGGGTCCGATGACCCTCTGCCGCAGAGTTCCCGGTGCGTTCCTTCTTGCTTTATTGCTGTTCCTCACCTGCGGTGCCGCGTCACTGCGCGCCCAAGCACCTCCTCCACCTGGCTTTCTTGCCGAGCATTATGATGTCTCCGCCTCGCTAGATCCGATTGGCCAGACCATCTCCGCAGTGGCGAAGGTGGACTTCAGGGCGGCGGAAGCATCGAGTAGCGTCCGCGTGGAACTGCATCCGAATTTGAATGTGACCGATGTCAGGACTCCGGACGGAAAATCGCTTTCCTTTGATCGTGATAGTCAAAATCCGATGATTCTGACGGTTGTTCTTCCTTCTCCGGTGGGAGCGGGAGGCCGCGCAACGCTTACGTACACGTATGCGGGAATCTTGGCCAATGAAGAGAACAGCCCCGTGCAGGGCGTGCGCATGGCGTCTATAAACAAGGATGGCGCGTATCTGTTGCTGCCTGCTCGCTGGTTTCCGCTCACAAATTTTCCCTCGAACCGCTACACGGCAACGTTTCGATTGAACGTGCCGGATACGTTTGCGGTTGCGGGTAGCGGGAAGTCGTCGGCCCCAGCGCCGGTGGCGGCGAAATCACCAGCACAGGGCGGCAGGCTGTTGTACACCTTTCAGTGCGGCAATGCCGCGCCCCATGGGACATTCGTGGCGGGCAATTTGCAACTGAATCCCAAGCAGGCGGAAGGAATTAACGTGGCAGTGTATGCACCACGGTCAGCCTCCGGAAACGCGCAGGATTTTGCCAGCGACGTGGCACGCTCGACCACGATTTTTTCCGACATGTTCGGGCCGCTGCCCGATCCGGACGTTACGCTTATCCAGCTACCGGACGGCACGGTGCGCGATTTCGCGGGGCCGGGGGTGCTTCTGCTTAGCCGGCGCATGTGGGACCCGAAATTCGGCGATCGAACGATCGCGCGCCTGGTCGCTTCGCAATGGTGGGGCAATTCGGTTTTGCCGGCCACGCCGGGAGATGTGTGGATCAGCGATGGCCTCGCGCGTTATTCAGAGGCGATGTACGCAGAGCAGAACGCGGGCAAGGAAGCTGGCTTGAAAGCGGTTGATGAGTTTGCCGTGGGCGCACTGATGTATGAAGACGCCGCCCCGATCGCGCAGGCTGCGCGTTTGACGCCGTATACAAGCGATTACCGGTCGGTGGTAATGAACAAAGGCGCGATGATCTTTCACATGGTCCGCGCACAGATGGGCGACGCAGCTTTCAAATCATTACTCCACAACTTCTACGCGACTTACGGCGGGAAGAGCGCGCGCATTGAGGACTTCGAAAAGCTCGCGCAGCAATTCGCTCAGGCCGCGGCTAAGCCAGGAGAAACGCCGCCGAACCTGCAACCCTTCTTTGCGCAGTGGCTGAACTCGACGGGAGTACCGGAGTTTACGCTGGAATACGTGGTCTACCGCACGCCGCAAGGATTCCGGATCGTCGGCAAGGTCAAGCAACCGCTGGACACCTTCCAGATGCCAGTGGAGCTGCGCATCGACACGGAGGGAAATCCGGAGCTGAGGACGGTCGACGTGACGGGAACAGAATCGGCATTCACAATCGAAACCTTTGGCAGGCCAAAGCCCGGCGGCATCAAGATTGATCCGAATAACGTGATCTTGAAGGGCACCCCCTCGCTGCGGGCACGAGCAGCGATTGCGCGAGGGGAGGAGATTGCCGAGCAAGGGCGCTATTTCGAAGCGGTTGCGCAGTATCAGAAGGCGCTGGCGATACAGTCCGGCCGTCCGCTCGCGAATTTCAGGATGGGCGAAGCTTTCTTCTATCAGAAGAACTATCAGGCTGCGGCAAACGCCTTTCGCGAAGCGTTGCAGGCGGTGCCCGAACCGTCAGAGAAATGGACCGAGGTGTGGGCCCATGTCTATCTCGGCAAAATCTTTGATCTCTTGGGGCAGCGCGCCCGGGCCGTCAACGAATACAGCAAAGCGAAGCAGACCAACGACGACACCGGCGGCGCGCAGGAAGAAGCCGAGCGCCTGCTGAA
>JGI25616J43925_10000393_pt1 | contig 15361 bp, 12 predicted proteins | sample GraSoi2013_100cm_FD_43925 | JGI IMG/M metagenome (IMG submission 43925) | reverse complement strand
TGTTTATGACATGGCCTTTGGTTACGCGATTAACGACTGCTTATCCTTCCACTTTTCAAATTATTGGCGGAGATCCCAATATCTACGTTTCATATATGGATTTAGTGGTGAAAAAATTTAAGGGCGATTTGCCAGTGGATTTAAATAAAATGGTTTTTTATCCCGATGGAGTTAATTTGTCCGGCGGTTACGAAGCGCCGATTATTTTTTTAGTCGGAGCGCCGGTTATAATTTTCACCCATAATCCTATTTTGGCTTATAATATTATTTTGCTGCTGGCCTTTATATTGACTAGTCTGGCTTGTTATTTTTTGATTTTATATTTAACCAAATCTTTTTCAATTGCTCTGATTTGTGGCTTTAGTTTTGGATTTTCTAGCTACATGATGGTAAGGGGATTGCAGCATCTGGATTTGCTGTTTTTATTCTCAGTTCCACTTTTAGTTCTTGCTACTTTGAAATTTTTGGATCAGCCTCATTATAAAAATATTTTTTATCTGGCTCTCTCAGTGTTACTTGCTGCGCTCTCAGCCTGGTATTATCTAGTCGCAGGACTTATTTTCATAGTCATCGCTTTTTTGGCCAACATTGATAAGTTTGTCCGGGCTAAAAAGCTTTTCGTTTATGCCGCCCTGGCAGTGGCGCTGAGCGTGCTCCTGCCAGCACTTCCGATAATTTTGAACAAAACCAGTGAGATAACCAAAAATGCGGACGTCGTCGTGGGTCGAGCCGGCGCTCAGCCTTTAAGTTTTATCCTTCCACATCCATTTTCTGTAGTTTTTGGTTGGATGACGGATGGTATCTATAAACATTTTCCATCAGTATATCAGGAACCGTATCCATATTTTGAGCAAACCAGTTATTTCGGGCTTATCGGTTTAATTGCCGTGGTGGTGTTGATTTTTTACAGAAAAAAAGTACCAATTCCCAACCGGGCACTCTGGGTTAGCACTTTTCTGGTATTTATGCTTTTAGCCTTGGGTAACTTTATCAAAATCGGACAATGGGAAATAATTATGCCGTTTAAGGCTTTGCATCAGATTTTTCCGTTCGATCATATGCGTGCACCGAATCGCTTCTTTGTTTTTTCTTATTTGGCTGTGACTGTGATTTTTGCTTTTTTTCTCCTGGAGATGAGAAAAATTATTCAAGGAAAAAAATTACGTCTAATTCTGGGCTTGTTGCTTCTCCTCGTTTTATTTACCGAAAGATTCATTTTCCCATATTCGACTGTAGCTTTGCCTGTTTCGAAGTTTTATCGTGATTTGGGAAATGATAGTGGGAAATACGCTATCGTGGATATTCCGATTGCCCGCTCTTGGGGAGATAGTTCGTATAATTATTATCAAACATTTCATAAAAAGCCGATCGTAGGCGGGGAATATTTCTGGACTGCTTACGATGCTCATACTTTTGATTTCATCAGATCCAATAACTTACTCTTTAGTTCTGTGCTCTGCAAACCGGACCTGACGAATCTCNAAAAGGAAAAATCTCTTGCCGAGTTGGCTAAAAAGAATATTCGTTATGTCGTGGTTCACAATTTTACTTTGCATGATTACAAAGATTGTCCGGATATAGAAAAATTCGTGCACAAATTCTTCCAGGGACAAAAACCGGTTTTTGTCGACGGAGAATTAACTGTCTATTCAACCTCGCCTTGATGCAATTATCTTTCAAAATATTAATGAAAAAAATATTTTTAAAAAGCATTTCGTTTTTTGTATCGTTTATCAACCCCGGCCAGCTTAATTCTGCCTATAAAACCCTATCGAGATTCGCTCCTTTTAAAAAAACAATTTACGAAACAGTTAAATTTGTGATTCAGGAAAAAATCAAACTAGAAAATTACGACCTATTTTTAAACCAGAAGGATCCAATGGTTTCAGGCGCAATTACTTTGAATGTTTACGAAAACTTTGAAAAAGAAATTTTTATCCAAGCCATCAAACCTGACATGACCGTAATCGACATCGGAGCCAATATTGGGTACTATACTTTGCTGGCTGCCAGTCGGGTGAAATTAGTTTTGGGATTTGAGCCGGACGCCATGAATTACAGGCTGCTTACGAAAAACGTTGTGGAGAATAATTGTAAAAATGTCAGTTGTTACGAACTAGCAATTGCGGATAAAGAAGGTCCGATTTTCTTGTTTGAAAATCCTGATAATTTTGGCGATCGTCGAATTTACTCGTTTGATGATTCGAATTCCAAGGCCCAAGTTTCAGCCGTGACTTTGGATAATTTTTTGGATCGCATCAATTTGAACCGTGTTGATTTCATTAAAATGGATATTCAGGGCGCAGAAGGGCGGGCTTTAACGGGCATGAAAAAAACGCTGGAGCATCCAGATTTGCAATTACTCATGGAATTTTTTCCGTCCGGACTGCGTCAAAGCGGATTTGATCCAATGGATGTTTTAAAAATGCTGACAGACAAAAAATTTAAAATCTATCATATAAACGGCGGCCGCCGTAAACTGGAGTTAATCACTGATTTTGAGCCGTATGTTAATAGGTTCAAAAATTCCGATTACGCCAATTTATACTGTAAAAAATGAACATAGGAGTTTTAGAAAAATTTATAAATATTGCGTCTAGCCGTAAACTGGAATTGTTGGCGGGTTTGTGTATTTTGGGGACAATTATTTTTTTGCATGTTACAAATCTTCAATATGGCGGCAGTCTCATTCGAGACGAAACCAATAGCGTAAAGTTAGCGACCCGGCCCCTGGCCGCTGCAATCAAAGACGACCTGACGTATGACTCTTTTCCTCNATTTTCCATAGTCGTTTTTCATTTTTGGAGTTTTATTACCGCTTCTGATCAAGGTTTCAGGATTTTGGGATTCCTCATCGGCCTGGCTACAGTGGCGGCATTTTGGTTTAACAGCCGGTGGATGGGTTTGGGCCTACCCTTTTTATCCTGGTCGATATTCGAGTTTAACTATACGGCAGTTCGGTACGGAGATTATGTCAGAGCTTACAGTTTGGGAATTTTTTTTATAATTCTTAGCTTTAGTTTGATTTGGAAACTGACAACTACTCCGAAGTTTAATGGGAAATTGTTTGCACTGGCGTGTCTGCTGGCAGTCTTGAGCGTGCAAACCATGTATCAAAACGCTTTCCTTTTGCTGGCGATTTGCTTAGCCGGCATAGCAGTGGCTTTTCGGCATAAAGAATGGCAGAAAATTCGGTTAATTATGGCAGTTGGTTTATTTGCGGCGGTATCTTTGCTTCCTTATGTAGGTTTCATAAAACGCGCAAATGATTGGATGACTGTTTCAAAATCTGTAAACGACCCTAATACCATGTGGCGGGTAATGGCCGCAGCCCTAGGAGTCACCAGTCCAATTTTAATATTAATTTTTGTTGCGCTTTTTGCTGCCGGAACTCTAATCTTTTATTTTTGGCGTTCAAGGAACGAGATTCCTCCAAACCGAAGAGACCTGTTCGACTTTTCAATTTTAGCTTTATTTATTGGCAGCAGTATTTTTTTGGTTTTTTTACAAAAAACTAAAATTCCAGCCCAAACTTATTATTTTATTCCACTTTTGGCCGTAGCAGCGATCTGTATCGAATCAATTTTTATCGCCGTGGTTTCAAATCCCAAACTTCAAAGAGTTCTAAAAGTGCTTATGGCTTTATGCTTTCTGTTTTTAACGATTAAAATTAATTTGGAATTTTTAAAAACGAGAACCACCAATATTGACATCATTGCAGAGCGATTGCCTTCCCTTACAGAAAAAAACGACTTGATTTTGTTAAATCCCTGGCTTATCGGCGTTAGTTTTGAGAGGTATTATAAAGGTCAAACACCGTGGCTGACTCTGCCACCGATAGATGATTTGTCGATCTTTCGATATGTCGTTTTACAGAAAAAAATAGCGGAAGAAAATCCCACTGCCCCGGCCCTCGCATCCGTGGAAAAAACCCTAAGTTCAGGAGGTCGAGTCTGGCTAATTGGCTTAATCGGCTCTTCAACCAGGGAAAAACCAACAGTGAATTATATGGCCCCATATATGTATTATTGGTCCTGGCAATTGCAGGAGTTTATGGATCGGCACGCAGAAAAACGCAAGTTGATAGATCTTAATATTGAGCAAGAAGTTAATTCTTATGAAAATTTTCCATTAATTGTTTTTCAGGGCTGGAAGAAATAGCTATCGACAATTCCAAGCAATAAACCTATAATGAGTCCATGAGCGAGCGACAGGAAACAATTAATATTTCAACCCTGACCATTTTAAAGCTGCTTTTTATCGGCCTTTTGCTTTGGTTTCTTTGGGCTGTTCGGAGCGTGGTTTTAATTTTTTTGATTTCCATAATTATTTCATCAGCCATTGACCCTGTGGCGGATTTTTTGCATAAACGGAGAATTCCCCGCGGCTTAAGCGTACTTATGGTATATGCGTTGTTTTTGGGTATAGTGGCCTTGGTCGGGTTTCTGATGGTGCCGCCTATCACTCGGCAATTTGAGCAGATCAGCAAAACAGATGTTTATGGCAGCTTTATTGCCAAGATCGGGGTATATCGGGAAAATTTGGCNCATTCCGCNTGGGGACAGGCGTTAAGCGACAATATCAAGCAATTGGCCGGCAATTTGAGCAACACGCTTTTCCAAACCACTAAAGGGGTGTTTGACGGTTTGATTGGAGTGATTACGGTTTTAGTGATTTCTTTTTATCTCACCGCCGAAGAAAACGGCATGAAAAATTTTATCAAACATTTAGCTCCGTACAAGCATCAAGCATATGTCATGGGACTGGTGAACAAAATTCAACGTAAAGTGGGAGCTTGGGTCTTAGGCCAGGTGATTCTTTCAGTGGTTATATTTGGTTTGACTTTTATCGGTCTTACCCTGCTTAAAGTTGAATTTGCATTGGCACTCGCCCTCATCGCCGGTATTTTTGAAATTGTTCCGTTCATAGGTCCCTTCATCGCCGTCATACCCGCTGTCCTTTTTGCTTTTTTGCAAAATCCGCCTTTGGCAGTGCTGGTGATTGCTTTATATATAGTGGTGCAACAACTGGAAGCCCATATCGTGGTGCCGGTGGTGATGAGTAAAAGCGTGGGACTAAACCCTGTGCTGGTGATTTTGTCAGTTTTGATCGGCGGTTCGCTGGCCGGAATAATAGGAGCATTGATCGCCATCCCGGTTGTGAGTGGTTTATCCGTGTTCGTCCAGGACATGATGGAGGCCAATGAACAAAGTAGCTAGGCTTACCTAAGCTTGTGATTTAATGGTATAATTAGTAAGCCTTTAATAGGCTTTTTTTAATCTATGAAAGTACGAAATGGATCCAGATAAGAAAAAATTTTATATCACGACTCCGATTTATTATGTCAACGACAAGCCGCATATCGGTTCGGCTTATCCGACTATCGCAGTAGATGTCATGGCACGCCTGCACCGGCAACTCGGTGAAGATGTTTTCTTTTTGACAGGAACAGCCGAGCACGGCAGTAAGATTGCCGAGAGCGCCGAAAAAGCAGGAAAAGATATAAAGGCATTTGTGGATGAAAATGCCGCGAAATTTTCTTTGGCCTGGGATATTTTGGAAATAGCACCCGATGATTTTATCCGGACCACGGAAGAGCGCCACATAAAAGCTGTAAATGTTTTTTTCAACAAGCTTAAGGAATCGGGCAAGCTTTACGAAGCCGAATACGAAGGCTGGTATTGCATCGGCTGCGAATCGTTTAAGAAAGAATCAGAACTCGTGAACGGCTTGTGTCCCCTGCATAACCGTAAGCCGGAATGGGTCAAGGAAAAAAATTGGTTTTTCCGACTTTCGGATTACGGGCCAATTTTGCTGGAAAAAATCGAAAGCGGAGAATTTCACATCCTGCCGCAATCCCGCCGCAATGAAATCGTATCGTTTATCAAACATGGCCTGGAAGACATCGCGATATCGCGACGCACGGCCAAATTTGCGCTGCCNCTGCCCTGGGATCCGCAGCAAACTATTTACGTCTGGCTCGACGAACTGTTTAATTATTGTTCTGCTATNGGCTACGTGGACGATCGGGAAAAATTTGAAAAATATTGGCCGGCGAATTACCATGTCGTGGGNAAAGATATTATCAAATTCCATTGTGTAATCTGGCCGGCACTGCTTTTAGCTATCGGTGAAAAAATTCCGGAAGCGGTTTTTGCGCACGGCTTTTTTACTTTCGGCGGTCAGAAAATGAGTAAAACTCTGGGCAATGTCATCGACCCCGTGGAAATGGCGGAAAAATACGGTGCTGATGCCCTGCGGTACTTTTTGCTGCGGGAAGTGCCGTTTGGCGCGGATGGCGATGTCAGCGAAGAGAAATTGAAGCAGCGATTCAACGGCGATTTGGCCAACGGTTTGGGCAATTTGTTTTCCCGGACCACGAATATGATTGAAAAATATCTGGATGGTCAGATCGAAGATTGGGTGCGTAGCCCCAAGGATTTGGCGCATGCCTCGGAAGCTTTTTATAATTTTGATTTTTCGACAGGTTTAATCGCGATTTGGGAAGAGATTGCCTGGGCCAATCAACTTATAGATAAATCCAAGCCTTGGGAATTGGTAAAAACTAATCCTGAGAAAGTGAAGGAATTGCTTTTGAATTTGGCAGCACTTTTGGCTGACATCGCGTTCAAACTCTCACCAATCATGCCGGAAACTTCCAACAAAATCCGCCAGATTCTGGAATCCGGCGACATAAAGAAGCCGGAGCCCTTGTTTCAGAAAATAGACTAATTTACCCCCTCTTAATCTCCCNCTCAAAGAAGGGGAGAAAATTTATGTATTTCGATACGCATACTCATGTCAACTTCGGGGCGTTTAAGGATGACTGCGACGAAACCATCAAACGCGCTCAAGCAGCCCATACCTGGATGATCAATGTCGGAACGCAGACAGGCACGTCTCAGGCAGCTTTAGATTTGTCCCAGAAATACGAGACAGGAGTTTATGCCGCGATAGGCCTGCATCCGGTACATACTTATCAGCAAATGCTGGACGAGGAGGAATCGCATTTCAAATCCCGGGCAGAAAGCTTTGATGGCGTAGTATACGAAGCGATGATTTCAGAAAAAGTGGTGGCAGTGGGCGAGTGCGGTTTGGATTACTTTCGCTTGCCGCCGGAAGGACAGGAAGCAGTAATCAGTAAACAGAAAGCAGAATTCGTAAAGCAATTGCATTTTGCGAAAAAACATGGACTGCCAGTTATTATCCATTGTCGCGACGCTTATGAGGATCTGATTGAGATTTTGAAAAATGAATACTCGGGTGGCCAGGGGGTTGCCCATTCTTTTACTGATAGTTGGGACACCGCGAAAAAATTTCTGGACATCGGATTTTATATTGCATTAAACGGCATTTTGACTTTTGACAAAAGCGGCAAACTGGCTGAAGTTGTACAAAATACGCCGATGGATCGATTACTGACAGAAACCGACGCACCGTATCTGACTCCACCGCCTTACCGCGGCAAAAGGAATGAACCTAGCTATGTTCAATATGTAGCGGCTAAAATCGCGGAGATCAAAAAAATGAGCATGGAAGAAGCAGGAGACCAGACTTTTGAAAATGCTGTAAGGTTGTTCAAAATAAAAAAATAGGCGATACTAAAGAGGAGCTTTATGGAAACTTACAATCACAAAGAAATAGAAAAAAAGTGGCAGGAGCAGTGGAAAAAGGACAATCTTTACCACGCTGCCGATGACAGCACTAAACCCAAGAAATATGTGCTTGTGGAATTCCCTTACCCTTCGGGTGAAGGATTGCATATGGGTCATTTGCGTCCTTTTTTAGCTGGAGATATCTATTCCCGCGCTGCCCGGATGAACGGCTTTGAAACTCTGTATCCCATGGGCTGGGATGCTTTTGGTCTGCCTGCGGAAAATTTTGCCATCAAAAAAGGGGTGCATCCAAAAATTTCGACTGCAAAAAATATTGAAAATGCCAAACGCCAGCTTCAGAGCTGGGGCACGGGCTTTGATTGGGATCGGGAAATAAACACCACGGATCCTGAATATTACAAATGGACGCAGTGGATTTTTTTGGAATTCTATAAAGCGGGGCTGGCTTATGAAGCCACGGGTTTGATCAATTGGTGCCCCAAAGATAAAACCGGCCTTGCAAACGAAGAAGTGATTGACGGCAAGTGCGAACGCTGCGGCACTATTGTNGAAAAAAAGGAAATGAAGCAATGGTATTTGAGAATTACCGANTACGCAGAAAAGTTGCTGGAAGGTCTNGATAGCCTGGATTGGCCGGAGCCCATCAAGCAGCAGCAGCGCAACTGGATCGGCCGATCAGAAGGAGCGGAGATTGATTTTGAAACAACTTATGAGGAAAAGACCGATTTTCTGATCTTGCATGGATATACAGGATTGCCAGAAAAGAATTTTATTCCATGGCTAAAAAAAGAACTAGAAAGCAAAGGCTATATTGTTCAAGCTCCTGAATTACCAAACAGCAATGATCCGAAAGAAGAGGAACAGGTTGAATTTGTGTTAAAAAATAGTCATATAGGCCCCAACACAATTATTATCGGGCATAGTTTGGGCGGGGTGGTAGCTCAAAAGGTTTTAGTTAGATATGGCAAACCGATTAGTGGTCTGATTTTAATTGCTCCTGCGATAGATCCGGAATTCCATAGTGCCGTTGAAAGACCTTTTTGGAAAAATTTTACATGGGGTTTTGATTATGACGAAATAATAAGATTAACGGAGTTTAGAACGGTATTATCTGATCTAAAAGAAGAGCAAAAACGCGGATCTTATCTAAAATTTTTATCAGAAAAACTTAAAGCTAAACTAATTAGTGGCGAATCTAATAGAGAACACTTTACAGCTCCTGAGGAACCTATAATTTTNAACAACGTTCTGCCTAAAATTCGAGTTTTTACCACCAGNCCGGATACTTTGTTTGGCGCTACGTATATGGTTTTAGCCCCGGAGCATGCATTGGTAACACAACTGACCACCCAAGATCAGAAAAGCGAAGTAACGAGGTATATAGCAAAAACCAACGAGAAATCAGAACTTGAGCGAACCGCTTTGGAAAAAGAAAAAACAGGAGTATTTACCGGCTCTTATGCGATTAATCCAGCCACTGGCCAAAAAATTCCCATTTGGATTGCGGATTATGTTTTATCTACTTATGGTACGGGTGCCATCATGGCTGTGCCGGCACACGACAAGCGNGATTATGAATTTGCGAAAAAATTTGAATTGGGAATNGTAAAGGTGGTGAATGATGAAGGAGATAGAAGGCTTCCCTATGAAAGGGATGGCAGGCTTATGAATTCAGGGAAATATAACACCATCAGCTCCGCTACCGCTCGCGCTCAAATGACCGCAGAGTTTGGAATCAAAAAAGTCCAGTACAAGCTTCGTGACTGGGTTTTCAGCCGGCAGCGATACTGGGGTGAGCCGATTCCGATAATTCATTGTCCGAAGTGCGGGGCTGTACCAGTACCGGAAGAAGATTTGCCTGTAAAGTTGCCGGAAGTTGAAAAATATGAACCCACTGGCACCGGTGAATCGCCCTTGGCCGCAATAGATTCTTGGGTAAATGTAAAGTGTCCGAAGTGTGGGGGAAGTGCGAAAAGAGAAACTAATACCATGCCGCAATGGGCTGGCAGCTCTTGGTATTGGATTCGATACACTGATCCTAANAATGATAAAGAATTCGCCAGCAAAAAATTACAACAGCATTGGACTCCGGTGGATATTTATTTCGGCGGCATGGAGCATACGACTCTGCATTTGTTATATGCGCGTTTTTGGAATTTGTTTTTATATGACCAAGGACACGTCACTGCCAAAGAACCTTTCGCAAAACGCGTGCCGCACGGAATAATTTTAGGACCAGATGGGGAAAAAATGAGCAAGAGCCGAGGCAATGTGGTAAACCCCGATGAGATAGTTGAGAAATACGGAGCGGACACGTTGCGCATGTTTGAGCCATTTTTGGGGCCTCACGAAGCCACGGTTTCCTGGAATGACCGAGGCATACTGGGAGTCAAACGATTTTTGGACAAAGTCTGGCGTTATCAGCGGGATTTCGAAGAGGGAGACGACAACAATCATATTCACAAGCTGGTACAAAAAATCACCGGCGATATTCAAAATTTTAAATTCAATACCGCGGTGGCGTCGTTCATGGAATTTCTGAACGAAAATAAAGAGATGTCGCGCGAAAATTGGGAAACGTTTTTGGTCCTGCTGGCACCTTTTGCGCCGCATATGACGGAAGAATTGTGGCATCAACTGGGACATAAAGATTCTATCCATCAGCAATCCTGGCCGAAATTTGACGAAAGGTATGTGAGAGACGAGAATGTCACCATGGTAGTGCAGGTTTTGGGCCGTGTGCGCGCCTCGATGGCCATGTCCGCTGGAGCCACACAAGAAGAAGTCCGTGCAGCAGCGCTGCTTGATCCGAATGTAAAGAAACATCTGGAAGGCAAAGAAATCGTGAAAGAAATTTTCGTCCAGGACAAGCTGATTAATTTTGTAGTAAAATAGCGATCCGAATGACACGATTAGAGGCAGCAGTACAAATCCTCAAACAAGGCGGTGTTGTAGTTTATCCTACTGACACCGCTTATGGTTTGGCTGTNGATGCCACCAATGCTAAAGCCGTAGCAAAGCTNTATCGTCTAAAAGGCCGGGATTTTAAGAATCCGATGCATATTATTTTTCCAGGTGCTGATTGGCTTAAAAAATTAGTAAAATTGAATAAACCCGCGCTTAAGCTGATGAACAAATTTTTGCCAGGGCCATTAACTCTGGTTTTGCCTCTGAAGGCTCGAGGAAAGGCCTGGCAATTACTTTCNGCTGAAACTAAAACATTGGGTGTTCGTTTGCCCAATCATCCGCTTGCTTTGGGTTTAGTGGAAGGATTGGGACGGCCAATCACCACGACTTCTGCCAATATCTCGGGCANGCCAGTGAATTATTCAGTTCCAGGCGTNAAGAAACAATTCTCAAAAGCGCAATTTCAACCGGATTATTATCTGGATGGCGGGAAATTGTTAAATACCAAGCCGTCNACAGTGGTTTCTTTGGTAAAAGGTGTTAAAATAATAAGGATTGGTCCGATTAGTGAAAAACAAATCAAAAACNCTTTGAACTAAATGCTTTTATTACCGCGTCGGTATCATTATTTTTCTCACGAACTCAATCGTGAAGTTGTTGAGCTGTATTGGAATACGGGNCTTTTCAATCTCGCCATCAATCTCACGTATATTTTTGAGCCGATTTTTCTNTANAAACTGGGATACACTTTGCCGCAGATAATGTTTTTTTATCTGATTGTCTATATCACGTATGCTTTTCTNATTCTGCCGATTACGAAAATTACATCAAGGATCGGCTACAAGCATGCCATTCTTATTTCCACNATTGTTTACGTTTTTTATTGGGCCTTGCTTTATCAGATCAAGTTTNATCCGATTTTATTATTTATTACCCCAATTTTGTTTGGTTTGCAGAAGTGTTTCTTCTGGCCGGCGTACAATGCTGATATTTCTNTGAGCAATGTGCGGCAGCAGCGGGGCCGCGAGGTTGGCGTGCTCTTTTCAGTCATCGAACTGGCAGCAATTTTCGGTCCGGTTTTAGGCGGATTTATTTCTTTCCAGTTTGGATTTCCGATATTGTTCGCCACCGCCGCTTTTCTTATGATCGCATCTGTCTACCCGCTGTTTCAGACGCCCGAAATTTACACCAAGCATCATTTTCATTTCAAAAACTTCTGGAGCATAGTTAAAAAATATCCGTATAATTTTTTTGGGTATTGGGGATACGCCGAGGATTTGATGCTGATGAGCCTGTGGCCCATCTTCATGTATCTTTTGATTCCGCAGGTTTTTTCCATCGGCGCGATTATTACGTTTGCCAGCATAATCGCTGTCATGGTAATGTTGTACTTAGGTAAGCTAGTGGATAAATTTAAGCAGGTGCCGTTTTTGCAGATTGCAGCAGTCTTTTACGGACTGACTTGGCTCTTCCGAAGTTTTGCCACCGGCATATGTAGCGTTATTAGCTTCGATATCCTGACTCGGTTGGGAAAAGGCACCGTAGGCGTGCCTCTGCTGGCCCAGACATTTGAACTGGGAGGCGAAAAAGGGCCGGATTACGCCATTGCTTACGCGGTATTTTTCGAATTCAGTCTTGCTGTGGGTAAAATCCTGACCGCATTAATCGCCATTTGGCTGCTGAACGTAACTGGAAATATTACCAATGTGTTCATGNTAGTCGGAGTANTTACCATGTTATACGCCTTAGTTAGAAAGAAATGAGCTTAAAAAAGAACGATAAAGAAATTTATGAGCTNATCCAGAAAGAACGCCGCNGACAAGCGGAGACTTTGGATTTGATCGCGTCAGAAAATTATTCTTCAAAAGAAGTGATGGAAGCCTTAGGTTCTATCCTTACTAATAAATACGCGGAAAATTATCCAGGAAAAAGATATTATGGCGGCTGTTCCGTTGTCGATGAAATAGAAGAATTGGCTAAAACGAGGGTTCGGGATGCTTTTGACCTGCCGCTGGACTGGCACGTCAATGTCCAACCGTATTCGGGAAGTCCAGCTAATTTGGAAGTGTACAATGCTTTGTTGCAGCCTGGGGATACCATTATGGCTATGGATTTAGCGAGCGGCGGGCATTTAACTCATGGATCACCTGTAAATTTTACGGGAAAAACTTATAAGTTCGTGCATTACGGCTTATCGCCAAAGACCGGGCAACTCGACTATATGGAAATTTTGAAGATGGCGGACAAGGTTAACCCGAAGTTGATTCTTTGCGGTTATACGGCATATTCCAGAGAAGTGGATTTTAAAAAATTTCGAGAAATAGCCGATAAGGTAAANGCTATCGCNATGGCTGACATATCTCATATTGCCGGTCTNATCGTCGGAGANGCGCATAGAAGCCCAATTCCATTTTTTGACGTCGTAACTTCCACTGTACATAAAACTTTGAGAGGTCCAAGGGCGGCGATCATAATGTGCAATGATCGATATGCCACGGCAATTGATAAGTCAGTATTTCCCGGAATGCAAGGGGGACCACACGTGAATGCAATTGCCGCAATTGCGGTAACGATGAAAGAAGCTCAGACAGCAGCGTTCAGAAAATACGCCGAACAGATTGTGAAAAACTCGAAGGCTTTGGCAAAAGCTCTTCTCGATTTTGGTTTTAAAATAGTGTCCGGCGGAACAGATAATCATTTGATGGTGGTAGATTTAACTAATAAAAATATTTCTGGCTTGGAAGCAAGAAAATTATTAGAATCGGCAGGAATCGTCACCAGTCAAAGCTCAATTCCTATGGATCCGCGAAAACCCTGGGATCCATCGGGCGTTCGATTGGGAACAGCCGCGATAACTTCCCGCGGCATGAAAGAAAAAGAAATGAGTAAAATTGCATCTTGGATTACCGCCGTGATCACAGATCCGACTGTGGCAGGCAATGTCCGTGAAGAAGTTAAGAGGTTTACTAAGAACTTTCCAGCACCAGGACTCTAATGGATCATCAAATATTCTTAGCCATTAACGGACTTGGTGGCAGATCATTACTATTGGATAAAATCGGCCTTTTTTTCGGAGGTGAGTATTTTTTGTACCTATTCCTTCTCGGAGCCGCATCACTCTGGCTGGTACCACTTTTTCGAAAACAGGTTTATATCATGGTCGCGGCGATTTTGGTCGGTAGGGGGATTGTGACGCAAATTCTTAAATTAATAATCGGTCGTGCCCGTCCCTACGAGGTTTTAAACGTCCATCAATTGTTAGTGGATCATGATACCGGTGTATCGTTTCCCTCTGGCCATGCCACGGTTTATTTTGCAGTAGCTTTTGCTTTTTGGGGCACTAGATACTTCTGGCCGTTTTTTATACTGGCCACTATAGGTTCAGTGGCACGAGTATTTGTCGGNGTTCATTATCCGCTGGATATTTTGGCCGGGGCCATNATTGGCGCTGCNACCAGTTGGATTCTGCTTAAGCTTTTCAAAAATCGAATTTTGGGGTAAAATAGCTTGCAAAGCCGAAGTGGCGGAATGGCAGACGCACGCGACTCAAAATCGCGCGGGGTTCCCCCATGAGGGTTCGACTCCCTCCTTCGGCACCATATAAAATTAAAGCGCGAGAGCGCTTTTTTGTTTTTTGTGCTATAATCATCTTGAAATTATTACGTATTTGAAACAAATGGACGAATATCAAACTATAGTNAATCCACCGGCTACAGATGACCGGCCACAAGCCACGGCTCCGGTAGTAGAGCCGATATCGGCAACGNCTGATCNTGTCGAAGCACCTGTAGAACCAAAGACTGAAACTGCTCCAGTGACGAATCAAGAAAGTATNGTTCGTGAACCAAAAGTTATTTTTCCTCCGGAAAATCTGCCGGCGCTTACCATGTCTGAAATTTCCGTTGATTTGATCCAGCCAAATCCCTGGCAGCCACGGCGTGTTTTTAATGAGCAAGCATTGGAAGAACTTTCCGCATCCATCAAAGAACACGGAATACTCCAGCCGTTAGTCGTAGTGCCTCTTCCTGATGGTAATTACCAGTTGATCGTTGGCGAACGCAGATTGCGCGCATCCAAAATGGCTGGACTGACCAAAGTTCCCGTGGTCATTCGGGATTTTATGGAAGAGCAGCATAAGCTGGAGATTGCTTTGATCGAAAATATCCAACGCCATAATTTGGATCCGATCGAAGAAGCTTTGGCCTATAAACAACTGATCGATCAGTATAAAATGACGCAGGAAGAAGTGGCGAAAAAAGTCGGCAAAGGCCGCACCACAGTGACGAACATGTTGCGTTTATTACACTTGCCGCTGAAGATCCAGAATGCTTTGGCCGATGGCAAGATTACCGAAGGCCACGCCCGCTCGATTTTGGCGCTGCCGGGAATGGAAAAGCAAATTGCGCTTTATGAATTGATCGTGTCGCAGGCCATGACTGTNCGCCAGGTGGAAGATAAAGTTCGCGAGATGCTGGAACGCCCCAAGCAAGTAAAAGCGCCNAGGGGACCAGTGGATCCGGAAGCAGCAGCGCTTGAAAATGATTTGCGAAGCAAACTTGGGACNAANGTCAGTGTCAAGAAAAGCGGGGAGTCGGGGAAAATCACCATCGAATTTTTCTCCCAAGACGAACTGAATGCTTTCATGGAAAAAATCCATAAGCTAGAACAGTAATTTGACGAAAAAATAAAATAGGAGTATAATCTATTTACTTATGAACTTGAACTCGTCCCAAATAAAGTTTTGGTACGCCATCGGCCACTGATGGAAGGTTTAAGTTTGTAAAAAGTTTGCACAAACAAACCGGCCCATCAAGAGCCGTGTTTTTGTTTGTGCCCAA
>JGI25616J43925_10000392_pt1 | contig 15366 bp, 9 predicted proteins | sample GraSoi2013_100cm_FD_43925 | JGI IMG/M metagenome (IMG submission 43925) | reverse complement strand
GTCCGCCATTTTCGACCCTTTGAGCCCGCCACGAAGATGATCAGCGACTCCGCCACTATCGGTAAAAACACGTATATCTACCCCAACGCCTTCATCGGGCATCACGTGATCATCGGTGATAACTGCGTCATCCACCCCAATACCACCATCCTCGATCATTGTATCATCGGTAATAATGTGATCATTCAGGCCGGCACCGTCATCGGGTCGGATGCTTTTTATTATAATACCAAAAAGGACCGGGGGACCTGGTATAAGAAAATGGAAAGCTGCGGACGGGTAGTGCTGGAAGATGATGTTGAAATAGGGGCTGGCTGTACCATCGACAGGGGCGTGAGTCATGATACCCGCATCGGCAAAGGCACTAAAATAGATAACCTGGTCCATATCGGACATGATACCGTCACCGGTAACAACTGTTTGTTTGCCGGCCAGGTGGGCATAGCGGGGGCTGTGGAGATCGGTAACGGGGTCATTCTCTGGGGCCAGGTAGGGATCAGCAAGACCCTCTCTATAGGAGACAATGCCGTGGTACTCGCACAAAGCGGGATACCTGGTGACCTGGAAGCCGGAAAAACATATTTTGGCAGCCCGGCAGAAGACGCCTCTCTCAAAAAAAGGGAACTTGTTTGGATCAAGCGCATACCGGAACTCTGGAAGAAGGTAATGGGCTGACCGGAGGTCAGCCCGCGCGAAGCGCAGACATGAGACCCGAATGCCGAACGGTCCATCCGTTCGGCATTCGCTGGAGCTGACCGCAGGTCAGCCGGCCGAAGGCCCAACCTGGAGCTGACCGCAGGTCAGCTTTATGAAGCCACCTATTCCGGCAAATAGTCATAAGGCAGTACTTCCGCTAATTTTTTCCATGACCAATATCCAATATTGGTTACATCCGACTGATCGTAGAAATACCCGTTCTCCTCGATCTCCAATCCATTGAGAATATCCAGGGCAGAGATCTGAACCCGCGTACCTGCAGGAAATTTATTTTCCTGCAGGTACTTTTTATCCGGCACCTGGTTGGTATAGCTCACCCGCAGCCTTCCCCCCAGGTTAATTTCCACATCCCCGCTATCCACCGCATAGAATTTGGGGTCATAGGGGTCTTGTATGGGGGCGAAGGCATTCTTTTTATTACTGTCGGCCATTTCCAGCACGAATCCTTCCCCTTTCAACGTACTGTCGTACCAGCTGCGGATGAAATGAAGACGGGAGCCGGAATAAGAGTAGAGCCGGTTTTGCTTCCAGGTCTCCTGCTGCTCCGGCGTTCCTGCCAATTCTTCGAACAGCGGATAGCCCGTATAACTGCTTACATTCGTATTGTATTCATATACAAAAGAGTCCAGCTGATATTTTATTTTATAGCCAAGGGCATTATTCGTAATGATCAGATCCTGCACGGCCTTCACTTTGAGCTTATTCCTTTTTTTATAGAAATAGAATTTTACCGCCTCCTTGTTTTCAAGGACGCATTTACCCGCATTCGGGGTGGTCCCGATAAAATTATCCAGGAAAAACTGCCCGTATTTATTCCATCCGTCGGCTACTTCGGCGCTGCCGGCTACGACGACTTCCCCCAGGCTTTTATCCTGCTCCTTTAATTCGACGGTCAGCGAATCATTCTCTTTATTACCTTTCCCGATACGGATTACTTTGGTTTCATACCCCGTATAGGATACGACCATATCATAACCCCCATTCGCCAGTTTAAGGGAGAAACTACCGTCGCTTTTAGACACCGTTCCAATGGTGGTATTCTGGCAGAATACGGATGCTCCGGCCAGCGCCTGGCTGGTCTTTTCATCTATAACTTTACCGGAAACAAAGAAGTTTTTTTCCTGGGAGACAACGGTGAGCGAAAAGAAGAGAGCGATGACGCTCATAAAAAAGGGTCTTGGAAAGCCGCGGTTCATGGATATCATTTTGGATTAGTAAGATAGCGGATGTAGGCGGAATTTAGAAGCATAATCGGTATTTTAACACTTATACGGGCCCCGAGGCGTCTTACGGGGCTCCGTGATGTCTTTTGCGGGGTGTCTTTTCGATTTATACGGAAGAGGCCTGTCTGAGATAAGCTTTGCAGGCCTCCCGTATGGTCTGTTCCAGGGGGGTGAAAGCAAATCCCGGTAGCTGCCGAAGGATCTTACCATTATCAAAAAAGGTCTTGCTCTGTGCTATCCGGGCGCTTTCCCGGGTCAACAGCGAAGGATGGCCGGAAAAAAATGATTTTACCTTTTCCAGGCGCCAGGCGATCGCGCCTAAAAGAGGAGTGGCTTCCCGGGAGGGCTTCTTTTTCCCGAATTCCGCCGCCATGTTGTTGAATAACTGCCGGAATGACCAGTTGTCCCCGTTCAGGATATAACGCTCCCCGCTAATATCGCTTTCCATCAGCGCTACTACCGCCCTGGCCGTATCGGCCACATCGACAAATCCATTTATACCATTGGAATACCAGGGAAATTCCCGGAATGAGTTTTTAAAAAGGGCGCTGCTGGAAGTATCCCAGTCCCCATAGCCCAGTATGGTGCTTGGGTTTACGATGACAGCCGGCAATCCTTCCCCGATGCCCCGCCATACTTCCATTTCTCCATGGAATTTACTGATCGCATAATTCGTATTCAGTTTGCTGTCTTCCCATTTCTTATCTTCTGTCACCCGCTCGCCTTTGGCCGTTCTTCCCAATGCCGCAACGGAGCTGACGTGGATGAAACGTTTCAGGTTTTGCGCCAGGGCCATATTCACCATATTGGCCGTGCCCTCGATATTGGTGTTGAATAGCTGCCGGCGGTCTTTTTGGGAAAAAGAGACTTTCGCCGCCGCATGTATGACGGCATCTACCCCTTCCAGCGCTTCTTCCAGGCTGACGATATCCAGGATATCTCCCTGCAACCACTCCACTTTCTCAAAAATAGCCGGAGGAATATAAAAAGGCAGTTTATCACTGCGACGGATAGCCCGTACCGTATGCCCTCTTTCCACCAGTTCTTTAATAAGGTAAGCTCCGAGAAAGCCGGTGCCGCCTGTGACTAACACGACGTTCCCCCCGCCCCTTAATGGGGGATGAGAAGGGGGAGTCTGGTAACTTGCTGCCTTATTATCGTATTCGTTCATTCTCCATTTATGTAAGCCGCAAATTTCCTTTTATCAAAGGACATTTAAAAATCTTAATACTCCCTGTTAGGAGGTGGGGCGGCCTCTCCTTTAGGGGGTGGGGGGGTAATCGTAATATCCTTTCCCTGTCTTCCTTCCCAACTGCCCCTCCTGAACTTTTTGCTCCTGGATCGGAGAGGGCTTCAGCCGCTCAGGCCTTCCCATGGCCTCATATACCGAACAACTTACGGCATAGTTCACATCATTTCCAATAAGGTCCATCAGCCGGAAAGGACCCATTTTGAAGCCGGAGGCCTCCAGCAGGGTGTCGATCGTTTCAAAATCACTCATACCCTCTTCTACCAGCTTCAACGCTTCCAGGTAATAAGGACGCGCGACATGATTTACAATAAAGCCCGGGACATCTTTGCATAGTACCGGGGTCTTCCCCATCTGCCGCACCGTTTCGACGACGATCCGGGTAGTTAGCTCATTCGTATATTTCGTATGGACCACCTCTACTAATTTCATCAGGGGGGCGGGGTTAAAAAAATGCATACCGGCCACCCGTTCAGGATGAGGTATTTTTTCGGCCAGGTCTGTAATGGATAAGGACGAAGTATTGGAAGCCAGAATAGTATTGGCAGGATTGATCGCCGCGAGCCGATGGAACAGGTCCAGTTTGGCTTCCGGCTTTTCAATGATGGCTTCGATAATGAGATCCGCCAGGCAATCCGGGAGATTGTTTACAAAGGAAAGACGGCCCATGATGGCTTGCTGGTCTTCGGGACGGATCTTATTCTTTTCTACCAGCGATCGCAGGTTTTTTTCGATGGCTGCCCGGCCTTTCTGCACCATGGCCGCATCCACATCGTATAACAGGGTACGATAGCCTCCCATGGCGGCAACCTGGGCAATTCCGCTGCCCATAGTGCCCGCTCCGCAAATGCAGATTGTTTGGATCATGATTTTCGGGAAGTTCGGTTCGTTGCTCATTTTTTACACGGCGCCGGTGAACTGTTTCAGGAATCGTACATCGTTCTGTGAATACAAACGCAGATCGTTGATACGGTATTTGAGCTGGCAAATACGTTCGACGCCCATGCCGAAAGCAAACCCCGTATATTTATTAGGATCGATGCCAAAGTTTTCCAGCATTTTAGGATGCACCATGCCACTGCCCAGGATCTCTACCCAACCGGTATGTTTGCATACGCTGCAGCCGCTTCCCCCGCAAATACGGCAATTGATATCCATTTCGGCGCTGGGTTCGGTAAAAGGGAAATACGAAGGACGGAAACGGACCTTTACATCCTTTCCGAACATCTCCTGGACAAAGAAATAGAGCGTCTGCTTCAGATCGGCAAAAGATACATTCTCATCTACGTACAGGCCTTCCGTCTGGTGGAAGAAACAATGCGCTCTTGCACTGATGGTCTCATTCCGGTATACGCGTCCCGGGCAGATGATACGGATAGGGGGCTTTTGCTGCTCCATCACCCGCGCCTGTACACTGCTGGTATGCGTACGCAGGAGCCAGTCAGGTTTCTGATGAATATAAAAAGTGTCCTGCATATCCCGGGCAGGATGATCTTCAGGAAGATTCAGTGCGGTAAAATTATGCCAGTCGTCTTCGATCTCAGGACCTTCTGCAACGGAGAAGCCCAGCCTCCCGAAAATATGAACGATCTGGTCGCGCACCAGGGTGATAGGATGATGAGTACCCAGGGGCAGGGGGTCGCCGGGCAAGCTCAGGTCAATATCGATGGCCGAAGCCGCCGGACCGGCGGCAAGGTTGTTCTTCCAGCCTTCGTACCTGGATTCCGCCAGCTGTTTGAATTCATTCAGGATCTGGCCGAATTCTTTTTTTTGGTCACCCGGCACATTTTTCATCTCGGTGAACAGGTTCTTCACAATCCCTTTGGTCCCGAGAAATTTTATACGGTATGCTTCCAGTGCCTCCGCGCCATCTGGTGTAATGGACCCGATCTCCTGCCGGTAAGCCTCAATCTGTTGTAACAATTGCTCCATGCCGCAAAGATACCTTCTGTCCCTGATTAGTCCCTCTTCATTCCCCGATTTTTCCTGTAGTTTTGCCCCAAATTGCAAATACATGCCGCCAAACCTCCATATAAGTGATTTTCTGGATCCTGTCAACCTATCGGAATTATCACAGGATCAAGGATATAAGGATGGACAGATCGGTAAACAGATCGATGCCTATGACGAGTTCTTCCCGGACGTATATGACGCGGATCTGGTGATCGTAGGCTGTGAAGAAGAAAGAGGAGCCGGCAGAAGCCGTAAGGAACACGGAGCACCCAACGTCATTCGAGAGCAATTTTACCAGCTCTTTTGCTGGCACCCGGATATCAAGCTGGCCGATGCCGGAAATATCCGGACCGGAGCTACCCTGGCGGATACCCACGCAGCGCTGAAAACAGTCCTCCGGGAATTGACGGGCATCGGCAAGACGGTAGTCATTCTGGGAGGCTCCCATGACCTCACCCTGTCCCAGTATTATACCTATGCGGACAAAAAACATATTATTGAAGCTACCTGCGTAGATGCATTGATAGACCTGGATATCCATTCCCTTCACCGCAGTGATAACTTCCTCATGGAAATGCTGACGGGCGAGCCGAATTATATCCATCATTATAATCATATCGGCTTCCAAAGCTATTATGTGCATCCCCACATGCTCGAGACCATGGATAAATTGCGGTTTGATTGCTTTCGCCTGGGTAGCGTGAAAGAAAATATCGAAGAAATGGAACCGGTTATCCGCAACTCCCATTTATTCAGCTTCGATATTTCCGCTATCGCCAATGCCTATGCTCCGGCCAACCAGCTCTCCCCGAACGGNTTCAGCGGGGAAGAATCCTGCATACTGATGCGTTATGCCGGATTAAGCCATAACGTCAATACGGTAGGGATNTACGGCTATATTCCGTCGAAAGATAAAGACCAGCTCACCGCCCGCCAGATCAGCCATATGTTGTGGTACCTGATAGACGGCAAAAGCCGGNGCNGACGGGAAGCCGCCCTGACGGAAAGAGATTTCTTCGTAGAATATCATACCGCTTTTGCAGAGGTCGAAACTACTTTCCTGCAGAGCAAAAAGACGCAACGCTGGTGGATGCAATTGCCGGATCATAAATATATCGCCTGCTCTTACCAGGATTACCTGCTGGCCAGCAGTAACCAGATCCCGGAAAGATGGTTGCGGGCCCAGGAAAGAGGATAAAACCTAACTTTACGATCAAAGAATTTATTCAAACTATCATGAAGCAGTTTTTCGGCTTATTCCTGCTCCTTACCGGCATGACCTGGCAGGCTTGCTCACCTTCGCGTTCTATCGGGCAATTTGCCCAAAAAGAGCTTTTGCAACAGCCCGGCCTTCAATCCGCCCAGGTAGGCATAAGCCTCTATGATCCTGCGAAAGCGACGTATCTGTATAATTGGCAGGAAAGTAAATATTTTGTGCCCGCCAGTAATACCAAGCTGTTTACTTTATATGCCGGTATGAAATACCTGGGAGACTCCCTGGTGGGTATCCGTTATCGGCAAACAGATACCGCGCTCTTTATCGTACCGTCCGGAGATCCGACCTTGCTGCACCCTGACTTCCCGGAACAGCCGGTCATCGATCTTCTCCAAAAGACAAAAAAAAATACTTACCTCACGGATGCCAATTGGCGTGAGCGGGCCCTGGGCCGGGGCTGGTCCTGGGATGACTATAACGACGATTACATGCCCGAACGAAGCCCCCTGCCCGTATATGGCAATGTGATCCGCTGGGTGCAGGACTCGGCTTCCGCCTCTTTTTATTCGATCCCGGAAGTAAACTGGGAGGTCCGGTTTACGACAGACACCCTGAAATCGGCCTTCTTCGTACATAGGGACCTTAATAATAACGCCTTCGAAATAACAGAAGGCCAGGGAAGGAACGAAGAGAGGAAAGTACCTTTTATCACCAATGGGACCGCCTCCGCCGCTATCCTGCTGAAAGACACGGTGGGCCGGGTGATCTTTACCTCTTCCGGAATTCCTTCCCGGTCATCCGGGATCAGCGACCCAGGCAATGTGGGGATCAGCGACCCCCGCAATGCGAGCCTTAGCGTTCTTCATTCCCGGCCGACAGACTCTTTATTCCGGCCGATGATGGTTCATAGCGACAATTTTTTCGCCGAGCAGACCTTGCTGATGGTCAGCAACGAACGCCTGGGATCGATGAATGATGCCCGGATCATCGATACCTTATTAAACAATGACCTCAAAGGACTCCCGCAAAAACCCATCTGGGTAGATGGCAGCGGCCTGAGCCGCAATGACCTGTTCACGCCACAGGATTTTGTATGGCTCCTGGATAAAATGGAAAAGGAGTTTGGCCTCGCCAGGATGGAAGGCCTCCTGCCTACCGGCGGTACAGGCACTCTGGCCAACTATTACAAAAAGGATAGCAGTTATATCTTTGCCAAGACCGGTAGCCTTACAGGCGTGGTTGCCCTCAGTGGATACCTGATCACAAAAAAGGGCCATTTATTGATATTTTCGGTACTCATTAACAATCATACGGCAGGCGGTACGGCCATCCGTCAGCATATAGAGAAGCTGATAGAGAGGATCCGGGAGAGGTATTAAGCCCCCAATAGAAATTGAACTAAACGATATGGGTTAAAACACCCTGTAAACACCACGTATTTATACGGTATTTTTAATTATTGATCGGATAGTTTTGGTGTTTTCATCTAAGAGCATATATTCACAATATCATTTTGGTCATCTCCTATCCCCATGTAATTCTATTGTTTCTCACCACTGTCTTCATTGCATTTATCATCTCCTAACCTGACAATCGATGAAATCTGCCTTCCCCGGCTTAACATTAGGATTATGCCTGATCGTTTCTGTCTGTCCCGCCCAGGACCGTCCCTCTGACCTGACAGGTGCACTTCATCTTCCCCCTCAATATTTTGAGCGTGTCGGTAAAGAGGCCGCCAACCTCGATAGCAAAATGCAGGCGGAATCAGAAAAATATCTTGCGCGGCTGAGCAAAACCGAGCAGCAGTTAAGCCGTCGGCTCTACCGGGTAGATTCCGTCAAAGCCAAAGCTTTGTTCGGGGACGCGCAAAAACAATATGCCGCTCTGGAGCAGTCCTTGAAATGCAAACTGGTTTCCGGCAATACGATCCTCTCTAATAACTATCTGTCTGGGCTGGACTCCCTGAAGACAGGCCTGGACTTTCTTGGCCGGCAACCGGCCCTTCTTTCGTCGGTAACGGACAATGCAGCGTTAAAGGCTGCTACGTCCAATTTGCAGCAATTACAAGCCAGGTTCGGCCAACTCAGCGATATACAGGAATATGGCCGGCAAAGAATGGCGCTGTTGAAGGAACAGTTGAGCCGGTACGGCATGGGCAAACAATTGCTGGACATGAACAAGGAAACTTATTATTACCAACAGCAACTCGAGCAGTATAAAGCGGCCTGGAAGGACCCCGGGAAAATGCAGCAGGTCTTGCTGGGTGTAATCAGGCAGCTGCCTGCCTTTCAGCGCTTTTTTCAAAAGAACAGCTACCTGGCGCAGCTATTTCCCATGCCGGACAATTTAGGTACGCCGCAGGCCCTGGCAGGGCTTCAAGCCAGGGCGGATATCCAGCAGGTCTTGCAAAAGGTGGCGGCCGGCGCAGGGCCCGGGACGGACCCGGGGCAGTATGTCCAACAGCAGGTGCAGGCGGCGCAGGACGGATTGAATAAGCTGAAGTCCAGGGTCAGCGAGCTGGGAGGCAATAGCGGAAGCGGGGATATGGTGATGCCGGATTTTAGGCCCGATCATCAAAAAAATAAGTCTTTTCTCCAAAGGCTGGAATATGGGTTTAATTTTCAAACCAGCGGCGCCACCGCATTATTGCCGGCTATCAGCGATATCGGGTTGAGCATTGGCTATAGGTTGGCCGATAATGCGACCATCGGCACGGGTCTCAGCTACAAACTAGGATTAGGCAGACGGATCGATCATGTATCTTTTTCCAACCAGGGCATCGGTATTCGCGGTTACCTGGACATAAAGGCAAAAGGCAGCTTTTGGGTGACCGGTGGATTTGAATACAACTACTGGCAGCAATTTTCCCAACTCAGCGATATCGGCAGCCCTTCTGTCTGGCAAAAGAGTGCATTGTTGGGAATCTCCAAAAAATATCAGATCGGTAAGGCCAAACAGGGCAGTATCCAATTGTTGTACGACTTCCTGGCTAACAAAGCGGCTGGTATGCAAGCATTTAAATTCAGGGTAGGTTGGACCTTTTAATAAATTCTTATAAAAAATATAGGGAACAAATGCGGAAAAGTAAATTAGTATGGAATGTAGTCTGTCTGTTATTGTGGACGGCAGCAGCATTTGGGCAGACAGATCAGCGTATCGATCAACTGCAAAATGTAATCCCCCCCTCTCCCAATGCCTCGAGCCTGGGTAAGTATGCGGATTGGCCAGTGAACCTGTATACGGGATTGCCGGGGATCGACATTCCCATTTATGAGTTGAAAGGCAGAAAGGTATCTGTGCCTATCTCTCTAAGCTACCATGCGTCCGGTATCAAGGTAGGTGAGAATGCCTCCGGCGTTGGCCTGGGCTGGAGTCTGCAAGCTGGTGGGGTCATAACCAGGTCTGTAAGAGGACTGGCAGACGAAGACCCTGGTGGGCTAGGATACCTGAACCTGCGCAGCTATTACAATAACCCAGGGGATCTGTCTTCGGGTACCATGGCCACCGGTACCTCCGCCTATTCCGACTCCGCTTTACAGTTCAGCGTTGCTAACGGGAATGCAGATAGTGAGCCTGATTTGTACATGATCTCCGCTCTGGGTAGGTCTTATAAATTTTTCTTTTCCAGCAACGGCATAATTGTAACCCAACCCTACAGCAATCTTAAAATCATTTTTAATGTGTCAGCAGAATCCTGGTTAGTTACAACAGAAGACGGAACTAAACTATTATTTGGCGGGGGAAGTGGATATGAAGAAACGACACATAGCCAGTTGCTTAATGTATTAACCGATACGTATATTTCTTCCTGGTATCTGCAGTCCATTACTTCGCCAACCGGGGAAGTGATCAATTTCACCTATTATGCTTCCGCACCCATCGAACTGGATGGTAGTTACTATCAGGCGGACTTCCTGTTGGATCATGTTGATTTGGGATACATTAGCAGCGGATTGGCCTCCACTTCAAAATCAGCCCAGAATAGACTCAACGACATGAACGTGACCCAGTTGACGCTGGCTTCGATCGAATCGGACCTGGGGCGGATAGTTTTCGATACGACGGGCAGAATCGACCTGCCAGGATCTTTGGCCGTCACCGGTATAAAGGTTTTTTCCAAGCTAAAAAATACCTATATAAAATCCTACAAATTATATTATGGCTACTCTGCCGCGGTAAGCGGGAATGCGTATTCAGGCGGCTACACTTCCATTCCTTACAGACTTAAACTTGACAGCCTGGAAGAAATCCCTATAGACAATACACCACATAAATACTGGCAGTTTTCCTATAATCCACGGAATCTGCCGTCCAGGAAGTCGTATGCCCAGGATTACTGGGGTTATTTTAACGGAGCTACGTCCAATACCAACTTTTTACCCTATGTGGAAGCTTTTAGCCCCGACAAATACGTTTATGCCAACCGATCTGCCGATTCGACTTCCATGCAGGCGGAAATGCTGAGCCGCATCACCTATCCCACTGGTGGATATAGTCAGTTCAACTTTGAACCAAATGGATATCCCGCCAACGAGGAACAATTTACGACCGTGTCCCTCAGTCCTCACCTGTACATGACCTATGGTCAATCCAATTTCAGTAACACTCATACTGACACTTTTACCCTGACGAAGAATCAATATATCACCTATACTTTCCGAGGTAGTTTCAGCACAATCTACTTAAATGATTTTGGCACCACTACTAACCTGGCCTCGGCCGTACTCAAAAATTCTTCCGGAACGTCAGTGAGCTCAGCCAATCTGGTAAAGACGGACAATAATGTTACCAAAAGTGTCACTATCCTGCTCACACCTGGTACTTATACTTTTACGATCAGCAGTATTTCACAGCAAAGCGATTTTGGCTCCACTTCTCAAACAGTGGACCTCAGCTCCAGTTATTCTTATGCAGGCTCTGTCGGATATAAAGTCGTTAATCACCCGGTGGGGGGAGTAAGAATAAAAAGTATTTTCTACTACGACAATGTCGATACAACGAAGAGTATCAAAAAGTATTATCAATACGAAAATCCCGACGTTATTGCCCCTGTAGACCCTGTTAACGACTTTGTAACCGCGATTACGGATGCTACCTATGATTGCGGCGGTACTATGACCAGTTGTGGCATACCGGGCTGTTGGGCATATTCGGTGATCTATCAATGCCGGAGCTCTTCCACTAAATTTGCGCTGGGCAGCATACAGGGAGGGACGATCGGTTACGGCAAGGTGACGGAAAAATTCGGGGCCAACGCGGAAAATGGCAAGAATGTGTATTACTATACGGACTATGGAGACGGCAACGTAGCTTCGGCCAAGGGCTTTCCTTATCCGGCCATTGTCTCGCTGGATTATCAAAGGGGGCTACTGCAGGAGCAGGATACCTATACTGCAGCCAATGCGCTCGTTTCAAAAATACAAAATAGTTACCAGTACATCAGCCGCAGTGGAGGCATTAAAACATATAAAGTCGCTTACAAATCCAATAACCTGAGCGGTTGTTATTCACATTCGGCCGATGGTTATCTATCCAGTTTGCTTTATAGGATTTTTTACACGGATTATTCAAATCAAGTCCAGCATACCCAATCTGTGCAAACGTCATATAATACGGCCACCGGCGACTCTTTGACAATGGCGACCAACTATTATTATGACGACACCCTGAACATGCAGCCGGTCCGGACCGTGGCACTGAATAGCAAGGGGGATACCGTGTTGACCTATATGAGAACCGCGCTCGAAAAGACGGCTATCAATAGCAGCATTTCCCTGACCGGTACAGCTTTGGCCGCCATTGATTCCATGGTGAGCAGGAATATGGTTGGCGCCCCCCTGCAGTCGGAGCGTTACACGAAGGGCATCCTGACCAGCAAATCCCTTAGCAACTATAAATTGCAGGGAAGCGGCCTGGTCTTGCCGGATAATGTAGTCGTGCAGAATGCATCCAATGCGGCCGAGACCCGTATTTTGTTTCCACGGTACGATGCCAATGGCAACCTGCTGGAGCAGATGAAATACCGGGATTCCCGGCGAGACTATATCTGGGATTATAAAAACACCTACCCCGTGGCTGAAGTCACCGGTGGGGATAGCATGTCGGCCTATACGTCCTTTGAAGCTGATGGCTCGGGGGGCTGGACGATCGGGTCACCGGCCAGGGACAGCACGACACGGACCATTACAGGCTATAATTCCTATACGCTCGGCAGCGGCAGCATCACAAAGAGCGGCCTGACAAGCACAAGTACCTATATCCTCTCCTATTGGAGTAAGAACGGCTCTTATACTGTGTCGGGCAGCAGCAGCCTGTTGACAGGCAAAAGTGTCACCCTGGGCATCACCATTTGGACCTATTATGAGCATACCGTGACTGGCGTGACTTCTTTGGCGGTATCCGGGACCGGCAATATCGATGAACTGAGGCTCTATCTGACAGGGGCGCAAATGACCTCCTATACTTATGATCCCCTGATCGGCGTTACGAGCGGTTGCGACGTAGGTAATCGTGTCACTTATTACCAATATGACGGCTATGGCCGGCTTTATACTGTAAAGGATCAGGATGGTAATACCCTTAAAAAATATTGCTATAGCTATAATGGTCAGGCTAATGCCTGTACGCAGTACTATAATGTGGCCAAATCCGGGACCTACATCCGGAATAATTGTGCTTCAGGTGGTACTCCCTCGTCGGTGACCTATACGGTTCCGACGGGCGCCTATTACTCCATGATCAGCCAGGCGGATGCGGATGCGAAGGCGCAGAGCGATGTGACTGCCAATGGGCAGACCTATGCCAATGCCAATGGTACCTGTACTTTTTACAACACAGTAAAGAGCGGAACCTTTACCCGCAACAATTGCGCGACAGGTGGAACGGGCAGCACAGTGACCTATACGGTAGCGGCTAATACCTATTCTTCCCTGATCAGCCAGGGGGCCGCCGATACGCTGGCTATTAATGCGGTAGCTGCGGGAGGGCAGAGCTATGCCAATACGAATGGTACCTGCACTTTTTACAATACAGCCAAGAGCGGTAATTATACCCGGAATAATTGCGCGACGGGGGGAACGGGCAGCACAGTGACCTATACGGTAGCGGCTAATACCTATTCTTCCCTGATCAGCCAGGGGGCCGCCGATACGCTGGCTATTAATGCGGTAGCTGCAGGTGGTCAGAGCTATGCGAATACCAACGGTACCTGCACCTTTTCCAATGTAGCTAAATCAGGTACGTATACGCGTAACAATTGTGGAACCGGCTATGTAGGTAGTTCGGTGACCTATACGGTCGCTGCCGGGACCCATACATCCCTGGTCAGCCAGGCGACAGCTGATTCGCTGGCGCAGGCCGCCGTGACCGCGAACGGGCAGACCTATGCTAATACGAATGGTGTCTGTATACCTACCTATACGATTACTGCCACCAATTACATTGGCTTGTCTGGCTTTTATGTCACGTTCACCAATACCGCCACCTCGGCCGTGACGACATTTTCTATTCCGGCGGCAGGAGGCACATTGGGTACACTGCCTGGAGGTACGTATAATGTTTACATGGCCAAGACAGGCAATACCAGCACTAATTATACTTATTCAGTCTGTACAATTAGCAGTGCGTCAGTTGTTTCGAGGACCTTCAGTAACATGACGATCAGTAGCAGCTGTAATACGGTAACGGTAGATGGACAATGAGAACCAAAATAGTAAAATAATATGACTATGAAAGGGATCCTGTTTATGATATGCTTATGCTGTCAGGCGGTGGCAGGTTTTTCGCAGCGCAGCCTCTATGAATTGACCGTTACGGGGTTCGATACGCGGTCATATCCACTGAGTACCCTACAAGGGAAGACGGTAATGATCTTCCTTTTACCAGCGACACAAACAGCCGCCGACGGTGCTTTTCTGGCGAGAATAGACTCCATTACGCAGGGGCATGCCGGCAACCTGCAAACCATCGCTGTACCCTCCCTGGAAGATGGGTACGGGGAGGATTCGACGCATGCATTACTGAACTGGTGCCGGTCTTCTTTGGATACGGGCATCGTCCTCTCGCAGCCCTTGTATACGCACAAATCATCCGGCGCCCGACAGGACGGGCTGTTTCAATGGCTGACCAGGGTCAGTGGCAATACGCATTTCGATGACGAGGTCGCAGGTGCTTGTGAAATATATTTTATCGATACATCGGGGGTATTGTATGGAGTATTCGATCCGGATGCCCGTTTCAGCAACAGGGCCCTGAATAAGGTATTAAAATAAAGCATGCTTTAAAAATATATTTCATCCGACATGATAAAACATTCAGTAATATGGGTCTGCCTGTTGATGACCGGTTTGAGCAAGGTCTGTGGACAGGTCGTCCCGAATACCCAGACTGTACCCAACACCACTACGCAAACCCTCAACCCCATTCCTTCGGCCTATAGCAGCGGTATTGCCCTCAGCTATATCCGCAGTTGGGAGGCGGAGATGCCTTTCCCGGCTGACAGCTCCATTGCTTCGTCTGCCAGGACGGTACAGCAGGTCAAACAAACTACCCAATATGTCGATGGCCTTGGCCGCCCCCTACAAACGGTAGTGAAAGGTGTCAGCCCCAATGGCTACGATATGGTGAGCCCGGTACTATACGACAGCTTCGGCCGGGAAGTCTTTAAATACCTTCCTTATGTGGATACCGGCACCCAGGGGAACTTTAAGACCAATCCCTTCGCTCAGCAGAACAGCTTTATGACCGCATTTTATAATCCGATATCCACTACGAACGGGGAAAAATTCTTTTATGCTCAAACGGTCTTTGAAGCCTCCCCGTTGAACCGGGTGCTCGCGAAATATGCCCCCGGCAATAGCTGGGCCGGAAGCGCCCTGGGGCCAGTCTTACAATACCAGACCAGTACCCTGGCCGATAGCCTGGTGATATGGCGCCTTACTTATACTGCAGGGTTGACGCCTACGACTGGAGGCTATTATGGGTACGGGCAGTGTACAAAGACGGTAACC
>JGI25616J43925_10000391_pt1 | contig 15371 bp, 13 predicted proteins | sample GraSoi2013_100cm_FD_43925 | JGI IMG/M metagenome (IMG submission 43925) | reverse complement strand
GATCAGTTTATCGAGCGTGATGGGAAAATCGCGCACCCGCCGCCCGGTGGCGTTATACACTGCGTTAGCAATGGCTGCTGGGATCCCGGTTACACCTATTTCGCCGGCCCCACGAGCTCCAACTGGATTGAAAATCGTGTCGGGCTTGCCGATAAAATGGACATCGATATAGGGGACATCGGCGTTAGTGGCTACTAGATAGTCAGCAAAATTACCGTTGGCATAGCGTCCAGTCGTTTCTTCCAGCTGTGAACCCTCCAATAGCGCCATGCCGATGCCGAACACAATTCCACCAATCACCTGGCTCCGGGCGGTCTTGGGATTTACGACTGTGCCAATGTCCATAACGGTCGTTACTCGCTTGACCCGTATGTCGAAAGTCCATCGATTGACTGCCACTTCGCAGAACTGCGCCCCAAAGGAATAGAATGCATATTTTTCTCGTTCATCACCGGACGCAGCCGTCTCTGTCGCTTCTACTGATCCGCGGCCAATGGCATTTAAAACCGTACCAAACTCTGCCCGGTTTCCTCCTCCGACGAGTTGCCCGTTTTCGTACGAAACATTCTTCATTCCGTAGAAGGGCGACTTTTTGTCCCGAAGTGCGAGCTGAATAAGGCTCGTTATGGCCGATTCGGCAGCTTTCTGAATTGCTGGACTAACACTGGCAGTGGACTGCGAACCGCCAGCAACCGGCGCCGGAGGAAGGGCCGAGTCACCTATTTCCGGGCGAACTCTTTCTATGGGTAAGCCCAGACTCTGCGCGCCAATAATAGCAACTACGGTCCACATCCCGGTCCCGAGATCCTCCGTCGCCAATGAGACTTGTGCCGTTCCATCTGCCTGCAGCCGCACTTTGGCCGATGATCTGCTACGATGACCCGGATAAACTGCGGTTGCCATACCCATTCCTACTAACCAGTCACCAACTTTCACCGAGCCAGGACTTGGGTTTCGCCTGGACCAGCCGAACCTTTCCGCTCCTAGCTGGTAAGATTCCGCTAGAGTTTTGGATGAATAAGGAACATTCCTTCCCGGATAAACCTCAGAGTAATTTCTCATCCGCAGTTCGATCGGGTCGATTCCCAATTTCACCGCGAGCTCGTCCATCGCGCACTCCAAGGCGAACATACCTGGGCTTTCGCCCGGCGCCCGCATAGAGGTAGGCGCTCCGGTGTTAAGTGGTACCAACGTCTGGCTCACCTGGATGTTCGGCGACTTGTAGACGAAACGTGAGGTCCGTTGGGCGGCAGCTTCGACATAGATGCCGGCAAAACCCACGGTTGAATGCACATCATGTTTAACCGCTTTGAGAGTTCCGTCCAGGTCTGCAGCCAAGCACACGTTCTGAATGAGGCCTGGACGATGGCCGGTTAACGTAAACATCTGCTCGCGAGTAAGAATCGTCTTTATGGGCCGGTTGAGCGCCCGGGCGGCTGCCGCGGTGAGCGGCGAATGCGTCCATACGGCCTGTTTACTACCAAACCCGCCACCGATGAACGGACAGATAACGCGTACGTTATCTTCGTTCACTCCCAGGATCGCCGCCACATTACGTTGCTGACCAGGCACAAATTGAGTCGCGTCGTACGTTGTTAGTCGATCGCCATCCCAGACCGCCGTAGTCGCATGCGGCTCCATCGGATTGTGATGATAGATTGGTTCGGTATAGGTCACGTCAATTACGACATCGGCTCCTACAATAACGTCGTCGATCGACGAAACCCCGTCGGCCATAATTGCAACGGTGGGTTGCTGCCCATCTACTGCTGCCGGAGGGAATGCATGCGGTAGTCCTGCCTCCCAACTGGCTACCGGTTGCTCCTCTCGATAATCAACCTTTATGCGAGCCGCGGCATCCCGAGCCTGTTCGAACGAATCGGCAACCACCAACGCGATGATCTGACCATAGTACCGAATTTTGTTATCCTGGAGTGGCGGATCGATCTCGCCGCTGTTAGCGCCCTCCGCCTGAGTTAGACCGTTATAGAGTTTTAGTGAGTGAAATGGGGTATAGACTGCCACGACGCCAGGAGATCTCTCCGTCTCGGAAACGTCCATCGACCGGATCTTCCCTCGCGCGATTGTGCTGGTCACAAGATAACCGTAGGCGACGTTTTCGATCGGCCGATCGCCCGAATATCGCAAGGCTCCTGTAACCTTCAACCGACCCTCCAGCCGGTCATGCGGCTTACCTAAAACATCTTTGCTCATGCTAAGGTCTCCAGGTTCATCAGCGCTCGCACAATGGTTCTCTGAACCAACTCGACTTTAAATGCATTGTGCCGCAACGGCTGGGCACCCTCGGTCGCGAGTTTCGCCGCGGCTTCGAATGTTTGTTGGTTCAATGGTTTGCCGATCAGCGCGTCCCGTACCTTGGGAAGATTCCACGGTTTTGTTCCCACCCCGCCAACGGCGATTCTGGCATCTCGGATTTGGTCTCCGTCTACATCGAGTGCGGCAGCCACTGATGCGAGTGCAAATTCGTACGATTCCCGGTCGCGGACCTTCAGGTAGACCGACCTCTGCGCCGATGGCAGTCGTGGAACTCGAATCTCCGTGATCAACTCGCCCGGGTTGAGTTGATTCTCTTTATCCGGCGTCTCGCCGGGAACCCTATAAAAATCATCCAGTTTCAGGACTCGATCTTGGTTCCGATCCTGTAAGAGAATGGATGCATCCAAGGCTACTAACGCCACCGCTAAATCGCTCGGATGCGTTGCAACACAAGATGAGCTCGTACCAAGAATCGCGTGTGTCCGGTTCCAGCCGTCGATGGCGGGACAACCGCTTCCGGGTTGACGCTTATTACAGGGTGTACTCACATCCCGAAAATATCCACATCGAGTCCGTTGCAGAAGATTTCCCCCCATGCTTGCCATGTTGCGAAGCTGCGCCGACGCGCTTTTAAGCAAGGCTTGGGAGATGACTGGATATTTGGATACTACCTCTGGGTGCTCCGCTACATCGCCCATTTTTTCCAGCGCACCGATGCGGAGACCATCCGCGGTTATCTGGATTCCACGTATTGGCAGTCGATTGATGTCCACCAGGTGAGAGGGGGTCATCACCTCGAGTTTCATCAGATCTATCAGCGTGGTTCCTCCGGCTATAAACTCAGCATCCTGACCGAAATCAGAGGTAGCTTTCTGAATGCTCGAAGGAACCTGATAAGTAAAGGGTCGCATGGTTACCCTCCCGACTTCATCCGCTGTGCTGCCATTTTAATCGCGTCAACAATGTTTGGATAGGCACCGCATCGGCATAGATTTCCTGACATAAATTCTTGGATCTCTGTGTCTGACCCAGTGTGGCCTTCGTTGATACAACCGATGGCCGACATGATCTGGCCAGGCGTGCAATATCCGCATTGGAAACCGTCACAACTGATAAACGCAGCTTGCACCGGATGTAACTCATCGCCCTTGGCTAAGCCCTCTACCGTCGTGACCTCTTCGCCATGTGCCATCACCGCCAGCGTCAAACAAGAGAGTACCCGTTTTCCGTTGATATGGACCGTACAAGCACCACAGGCGCCACGATCGCAACCTTTCTTCGTCCCGGTCAAATCTAAACGATCTCGGATAGTATCCAATAAGGTAACTCGGGGATCTATCTTAATCTTTTCAGGACGACCATTCACTTTGAGACTGATCTCTACCAAGCCGCCCTCCGGGTCCTGCCTCGGAAATCGTCCTTCTAAATCAGTTCCCTCTGCGATAGCGGAGCGTGCCAGTGGTGCTGCCACCGTTATGCCGGCCGATATGGCCGCAAGGCGACTGATAAATTGCCTGCGAGATGAAACAGGCTGGCCATCTGTCTCGGGGAGCGACCTTGCTTCTGACGCATCGTTAGGATGTCGATTCATGCGTTTGCTTCCGGAATGGGTCGCACATGGTTCCAACTGGTTCTATCGCCNGAAAGGGCGCTCCTTGGTGACTCGAAAGAGTTAGGCANCNNGTTACCTCCGTTGTCCCAATGGGCAGTCTCCGATCACCCTTGTGAGTACTTGTGGCAATTGGTTAGCAATGGAGAGTTCAGCTACAGCGTAAAAGGCACAAGAAACACATTAAAAATCGGTTATAAGAATGAACACGAACTATTCCGAACTAAACGTCACCACTATTTCTTCTTCGGAACTCCGGACCGCGAAAGTCGACTTGGAACTCATCCCGCTCGGCACATTTGCGGGCACAATTTATGGCTTTGGTTTGCTCGTTAATGGTCGGCTGGCGCCGGCTGATACCGGTGACCAGGGCGGCGGCCAGAACTGANAATCCGGAGAATTATTAAACCCGAGCTAAAACGATTTACCGAGTTGGACGTCCTCCGAGGGGTCTTACTCTTGATGATGAGTGTAGATCACTCGCCTTCGTGGTTTCGCCGCTTTACCGATCAACCACTAGGGTTCTTCACCACCGCCGANTGCTTTGTNTTCGTCTCAGCATTTCTTGCCGGGATGGTCTTTCGCAAACGTTCCGAAAAGCTCGGGTTCGTTGCCGCTCGCGTTTCTTCGGTTCACCGTGCGCTACGTATCTACCGGGCTCATCTGCTCACGGTTGGCTTCGCGTTCGTTCTCGGCAGCTTCTTCTTATCCGAGTTTCCTGGCATCAGAAGTTTGTTAGACCACTATCTGGCGGATCCATGGACGGCGATCGCTGGATCACTGGCGCTGCTTTTCCGTCCACCCTTGATGGACGTCCTCCCGATGTACATCCTATTCTCATTGCTGACACCACTGGCTTTCCGGGCAGCTCAACGATGGGGATGGAAAACGGTCCTTCTGATTAGCTTTTCGATGTGGCTTATCGCGCAGACACATGTCAGGGACCTCTTGCTGACTACGGCCGGCAACGTGTCGTTCGTGCAACTCGGTCCGTTCGATCTTCTGGCTTGGCAGTTCTTGTGGGTTGGCGGGTTATTCGTCGGCCAGGGTCTTCTGGGAAACCAGCCATTGCTGGTGGTACCTCATTGGTTACGACCGCTGTTAATCTCCTCGGTGACCGTTTTTCTGCTCTGGCGTTGGATTTCTGTCGCGGGCGGCCATGATCTAACTACTCAAAACTGGTTGTTTAATAAATGGCATCTCGGACCGTTGCGCCTGATCAACTTCGCTCTAGCTGCCACGATCGCCGCGACTTTCCTCAAATATATCAATCGCTGGGAAGTAGGTTTGCGGCCGTTCTCGCTGATCGGTCGTCACATGCTTCCGGTGTTCTGCAGCCAAATCTGTCTTTCTGTGTTGCTCATTGGTCGCACAGAGTCTGGCTTAACTACTGAGCCGATCACCTCTGCTATACTGATTTGTCAGCTGCTAACCGCGCCTCTGTTCGCCTGGTTTTTGGAAAGACGATCGAACGCTGGAAGATTGCCTCGCCAGTTACCTCCGCCGGTGGCCGCTAAGCATCGGATCGCGCTCGCCGAGACTGGTTAATTGGTGTAATCGTACTAACGGGGGTTTGAGTCATTGATTTATTTCTTAGGTTTGAAAGTGTTGCCTCCTATCAAACGTTCCGCCTGTCGCACCGTCGGAATCAGATCACTGGCTCAACGCGGCGCCATGAGCGTCGAAGTCGGCATTTGGATCGGCAGCGGTGTACTCGCGATTCTGGGACTAGTGCAGGCCGTTCACAGTGCGCAACCCTTCCTTTGGCTGGCAATTTGGCCAGCCCCGGTTACGCTCCTCTCCACGATCTTTATCTTCTTGAGTCAGGGATTCCATTTCCGTAACGGGGTGCTGGTCCTTGGCNGGCGAACCCCTAACAAAAAATCTCACGCAAAGACGCAAAGNCGCCAAGTAGAAGTCGTGAGAAGTGACAGGTGAAGTCATGCGGCCCGTGCGTGCGCACCCGTGCCACGCCGCCAGAACGAGATAAGTCCGGCAGTCGGCTGGGTGAAGAGAACTCATGAAATCCGATCGACCGGAATTGGAGTGTTTGTTCCGGATCAGGTCGCGTAATGGAAGCCGGCCTGTTGCAACTTTNGCATCGTGCCGGATATGCCGGGTGTCAGCACGATTCCCTCGATCAGATGATTGGTCAGTTCGGCGGCGATCCCCTGATGCGATAGCCTGTCAGGGTTGATGCCTTTTCTCAGTAGATTCGCGCTATGTTCCCAGATCGCGTTGTGGCATGCCATGAACACCACACCGCGCCGCTGCAGCGCCGGGATGGTGTTGCCGGGAGGGCCAAACACACTATTCGGATCTTCATGCGCCGCGATCTCGCTGGATACGTCCTTCGCCTCGATCAGGGTGTTAGTCTTGAAGTCGCCGCCCGCGATTGTGGTGAGCTGATATTTCTCCCACATTTCTTCGTCATAAAGCGCCAGCTGCGCGGTACCATGGGTGGCAGACACTTCTAGAAAATCCGGATTTCGGAAAGAGAAGACCTGCACATTGAGCGAAGTGCGCATCAGGTTGAGCCACGCGCCGCTAATTTCGGTATTGTCCCAGAGCTGCTTCATGCTGCCGCGATAGGCGATGATAGCATCCAACGCGTCGGCATCCCATAGATCCGGCGTGTCGAGGATCATCGGAACGGTCTGGAAGTCCCGGCGGCGGGGCGCCTTGGCCAGCCTTTCCAGGAGCGAGCGAAGTTCTCCAGTTGCTTGGGGAGCGATCGTCGCAGGCTGACTATGATNAGCTGATACGGGCGCTTCTGCCGCTACTACCCGGCGGCCCAGGAGCATCGAGCAGCCTGCTAAAGCAGAGACTTGTAGGCACCGACGCCGTGACAAAACTAGATCCTTTATCTGAATGAAGAAACGCGATCTGGTGAGTTCTGAATAATCCATCGATTGGATAATCTACCAGTGCGGTTTCTATCGGAACATGGCTCGCTCGGGTAACCGATAAACGCTCGTTCCGCTTATAGCAAAGCGACCTAGCCTGCAAGTAAGTACATGCATGAGCTCGTTAGAGTTTGACTCAAAGCGCATGCAACTCGCCGGCGGATCCGCGGATTTAACCAAAAAGCGGATCCTGGCAGCGGCTGAATTAGTTTTTTCCAGAGACGGTTTCCAGGGCGCCACCACTCGGGAAATAGCGCGGCAAGCCAGCGTCAATGAGGTAACTCTTTTTCGTCATTTTCTTACCCGGGAAGAACTGCTCCGGGCAACGTTGGATCAGGCATGCGCGACCTTCGAAGCGCTGGTTGGGCAGTCAGTCGAGGTCTGGAAGGACCGGCTGCCTCAACGTCTAGAGCGCTATGTTCGTGAGATGTATTCCGTGGTCAGGCAGCGAGAAGCTCTCGTGCGCGCCTTTGCTAGCGAAGCCCGCATCTTGCCTGAATCGATCCGCAGGGCACTCCAGGAATTTATGGAGCAGAGAAAGGCTCGCTTTGTGGCCAGGCTAAAGCAGGCCCAGGAACTGGGCCTGGTCCGGAAGGACGTCGATCTCTCGGCGGCAAGTGATCTTATTCGCGACTCGATCCACAGCGCCATCCTTCGGCATACGGCGTATAACACCGATCCCGAAGCGGTCGACGCCCATTTGCAGGGGGTGGCAGATATCTTTTACCACGGAATCAAAGCCAACCACGGAAGGGATTACTAACCATGCCACCAACACTAGAGAGAGGCTTGCTGGAGAAGGGTCACCATGCGCCCGCAGATTGGCGGACCAGCAGGCGCAAAGGATCATTACGTGATCGGCTAGGAAAACGCTTCGTCCCAACACTCGTTGGAATCTGTCTGGTGCCGTTTCTGACTGTTGCCGGCCTTTATTTTTTTGCCCAAGCCATGAGCTATGAATCAACCGACGACGCTTTCATTGATGCTCACACGGTCAACGTTGCGCCCAAGATCGCAGGAAGGATCGAGCAGGTCTTTATTGATGACAACTGGCGGGTGAAAAAAGGGGATCCGATCGTCGAAATCGACCCGCGAGATTATGATGCCCAGCTCAGACAGAGACAGGCTGCGTTAGATAGTACCAAGNCACAGGCGAATTCTGCTCAGGCGGCTGTGGAGCAGCAGATCGCCAACGTTAAGAGCTTACAAGCAACGCTCGATCAAGATAAAGCCGACCAGCAAGCATATCAGGCCCAGGCAGACCAAACCGCGGACAATCTGCACCGCCAGCAGGATCTTTATAACAATCGCGTTGTCTCCATCCAGGACTTGATTAATGCGAAGGATTCGGATCGTTCGGCCCAGGCAAATTTAGACGCCGCTAAAATGAAGGTGGTCTCAGCCGNAGCACAGTTAGTTGAAGGACAGGCTCAGGTTCGCACCTATGAAGCGCTTCTGCAGTACGTCCTCGCCCAAGTCAAAGCCAACCAAGCTAACACCGAAGCCGCCCGGCTAAACGATTCGTATACGAAAGTCTTTGCACCCGAGTCTGGCCGGGTAACTAACAAGTCGGTCGAACCTGGCGACTATGTTCAAGTGGGTCAAAACCTGCTAGCCCTGGTCCCAACCGACATTTGGGTTACGGCGAACTTCAAGGAAAACCAGATCCGGCTGATGCGGGCGGGCCAGCCAGTGGAAATCGAAGTGGATGCGCTTGGCGGCAAAACGTTCAAGGGGCATGTCGACAGTATCCAGGCCGGTAGCGGTGCCGCGTTCAGCCTTTTGCCGCCGGAAAATGCTACCGGGAACTACGTGAAGGTAGTTCAGCGTGTGCCGGTAAAAATCCGTTTCAACTCGATTCCTGATGTCGGCTTACCACTTGGACCGGGTGAGTCAGTCGTTCCGACGGTCAAAGTGCAGGATTTTCACTATTCGGCGCAGCAATTGATAATCGCAGGCGCGTTGACTGGCATAGCAATTCTGGGAGTGCTTTGGTGGGGAACCAAGCCGCCCAAAACAAAGAAAGACGCTTAAGCTTCGATGGCCGATCAAAATCAAACGGAGCAGCTGTGGAAACCTGCTGCTAATCCTTGGTTGATAGCGGCGGCCGTGATGTTAGCCACCTTCATGGAGGTGCTCGATACCTCCGTGGCCAACGTTTCGTTAAATTACATCGCTGGAAGTCTCGCCGTAAGCAATGATGAGGCGACTTGGGTCCTTACTAGCTATCTGGTTTCCAACGCGGTAATTTTACCTGCTTCCGGCTGGCTCAGCCGCGCCTTCGGCCGGAAACGTTTTCTGATCACTTGTATCGCGATCTTTACCGTGGCTTCGGTGCTTTGCGGATTAGCCAACAGCTTGGGTTTTCTGATTCTAGCCAGAATTCTCCAGGGAGCCGGCGGCGGTGCTCTGCAACCGGTAGCCCAGGCGGTCATGTTGGAAACTTTCCCTCGAGAGAAACGGGGAGTCGCTATGTCCGTTTACGCGATGGGAGTGGTCGTGGCACCGATCCTGGGACCTACCCTGGGCGGATGGTTAACTGACAATTATTCTTGGCGTTGGGTCTTTTACATTAATCTACCGATNGGCATTCTCGCGATCTTGATGTGTCTCCGGTTCCTAGAGGATCCCCCCTACCTGAAAAATGCGAATCCCGGGAGAATCGACTTTTTTGGAATCGGGTTCCTCGCCCTGTGGGTCGGCTGCTTGCAAGTCATGCTCGACAAAGGTCAGGACGACGATTGGTTTTCATCCAATTTTATTCGCTGGTTAGCAATCCTGGCAGTCATCGGTTTCATCCTTTTCCTTGTACGGGAACTGAAAACCCTTAATCCGATCGTTAATTTGCAGGTGTTGAGGGACCGAAATCTCGCGATTGGAGTTATCTTAAACTTAAGCGTGGGCGCGGTCCTCTATGCTACCACCGCAGTAATTCCNCAATTTTTACAACTTTTGCTTGGATATACCTCCTANGAAGCCGGCCTCGTGATGAGCCCGAGAGGCATCGGGGCCGTCATCGGGAGCATCGTTGCCGGACGCATGCTTTCCAAGCTGGATGGCCGGCTCTGGATGGCGCAAGGAGCAGGAGTGTTGGGTCTAACTATGTTCTTGTTGGGCGGGATCGACCTCGCCATTTCTCCGGCGAACATTATTTGGCCCATTATCATTAGCGGATTTGGTCTTACCTCTCTTTTTGTGCCGATGAGCACTTTTTCGGTGGCAACGGTGAAACGAGAAAACATGGGGGACGCAGCCGGCCTAACCAGCCTGGCAAGAAACCTTGGGGGATCTGTGGGGATATCGTCGATCACGGCGCTCGTGACCCGCAGCACCCAAGTACACCAGGACCTGATGGTTAGACATTTCTCCCGGTTTGCGGCGCCGTTCCGACAACAACTCGCCACCATACAGACTTCGCTCGCGGCGGAATCGGGTCAAGCAGCTCACTCGCAAGCTTACGGCGTTTTGTACCAAACTCTTCAACAGCAAGCAGGGTTATGGGCCTACGTGGAACAGTTCCGCCTGCTGGCGCTGATCTGCTTGGCGCTGGTACCGATCATCTTCCTCTTCCGGAAGGCGAAGACGTCACCAGAGGCCGCTGCGATGGCGCATTGACCTATAAGGTAATCTGCTAGTTACTACCCCAAACTCTTCCCAACCGCTTGCAGCATGCTCGCTGTCGCGATTAGAACACGACGGCTCTCCTGGCTTAATAGCTTTTTCATCAATTGCCAAAGCCTAACCGGTTTTGGTTTTCGGGCTTCGGCCAAGCTTTCTTGCACTGCTTGCTCAACGGCTTCAAGGATCTCCGGCTCGAACGAGTTGGCGACTTTGGCCAGGATCATCATGTTCCGAATTCCGCGGATGATCTCCGGCGTGTTTGCCACGTTGACCAGAATTTGTAACACTTCCTCGCCCGAACGGAGCGCTCCCTTAGCCAGATCGAGGACGCCGCGGTCCTGGAGTTCCNGCAAGATATCGTAAACGTTAAGTAAAGCCTCGGCATGTTCGCGCGGAGCCGCTTTTAGCCGCTCGTGTAGNGCCTCACAAGGATCAGGCCGCGGTAGTTCTAAAAGTATAGGTTGGGCCATAACTTAATGGTTAACGGTTCTCGGTTCACAGTTCGCGGTTGAGGGCAACCTCTTACTCCACTAATCACTTCCCACTTTTCACCAATCACCTATCACCATTCACACCCTGTCCCTTCGGCGCGGCATGGATAGGCTCGCCGTGCGGCACTGGTTCGCCTTTGGGCATTTCGTAATCGATCCGTTTCCACTTGCGCTCAACCTCCACACCACGTTGCGGCGTTGGATGGCCAAAGCGCGAATTCNCTTTCGGGAGCGGGCTATTACCAATGTCGTCCAACACGACCATTCGCACGGAAGCTTCCTTATAGGCCGGCGTGTTGGTCACTGCGTCCGTGTAGCTGCTGGTCAGAAGATTCACCGGGCTTTCCGATGAATTCATCGGCATATAGAGCTCTTTCGCGGTGACTCGCTCCGTAACTAACGCGCGTACCCGAAGCTTGCCGTAGCGCGAGATCAACTGCACCCAGGTGCCGCTTTGTACGCCACGCTCCTTNGCGAGTTCCGGNGAGACTTCAACCCAGGTACCCGGCNCCTTTTCACGAATTCCCTTAGATCGATAAGTCATGTTGCCCTCATGAAAGTGTTCGAGTATCCGCCCGTTATTCAGATGCAAGTCGAATTCCTGATCAGTAGGGTCAGTCGGTCGCGACATAGCCAGGGGGAACAGCCTGGCCTTGCCGCCGGGCATGGCGAATTCTTTTGTGTAGAGAAGAGGTTGGTCAGTGCCGTCAGGCGCGACTGGCCATTGCAAGGATTTATATCCCTCCATCCGTTCGTAGGTCACGCCCGCAAACAACGGAGTTAGAGAGGCAATTTCATCATAAATTTCAGACGGATGTTGGTAATTCCAATTTGCGCCTAAATGATTGGCAACGTCTTGGATGATGCGCCAATCGGGCCGGCTTTCCCCCAACGGTTCCAGCACCTGGTAAAGCCGCTGAATTCGCCGCTCGGTGCTGGTAAACGTACCTTCCTTTTCGAGGCTTGGGCTAGCAGGTAATATCACATCAGCGAATTCGCAGGTCTTGCTGAAGAAAACGTCCTGAGCAACGAAAAACTCGAGCTTGGCGAGCCCGTCCTGAACGAAGTTGGCGTTCGAGTCAACCAGAGCGATTTCTTCGCCGAAGATATACATGGCCTTTAGCTTGCCGGCATGGATCGCGTCAATCATTTGGTGATTGTCGAGGCCCTTGGAGGACGGCAGGTTCACTTTCCAGCNNGCTTCGAAACGCGCGCGCACTTCGGGGTCGTGCACAGACTGGTACCCGGGCANAACATTCGGAGCCGCCCCATGATCACCTGCCCCTTGCACATTGTTGTGNCCGCGCAATGGNTAGGCGCCGGTACCCGTCCGCATATAGTTTCCGGTGACCAATAGTAGGTTGGAAATTGCGGTAGAGGCGTCGGAACCCATGCTGTGCTGCGTAATGCCCATCGCCCAGAGAATGCAGACGCCATCCGCCTCCACAATCATGTGAGCGACTTGTTTCAGCAGTTCGATTGTCAGGCCGCAAGTCTTTGCCGCAAACTCCATCGTGAACGGCTCGAGGCTCTTTTTATACTCCTCTAGACCGTTGACCCATTGGGTCAAAAAGTCCTTTTTCTCCAAGCCATTATCAAGAATGTAACGCGCGATAGCGCTCAGCCACACCAAATCCGTTCCAGGCTTCGGCTTGAAAAAAAGATCTGCGCGTTCCGCCATTTCATGTTTGCGCAAATCAGCGACCACCAGTTTTTGGCCGCGCAGTTTGTGGGCTTGCTTCACCCGGGTAGCCAGGACCGGGTGAGCTTCCGCCGTATTGCTGCCGATGATCAGGACGAGGCCGGCGTTCTCGATGTCTCGAATCGATCCGGAATCACCACCGTAACCAACCGTGCGAAACAGGCCGGCGGTGGCGGGCGCCTGGCAATAACGGGAGCAATTATCCATGTTGTTTGTGCCGATAACAGCGCGCGCCAGTTTTTGCATGAGGTAGCTCTCCTCATTGGTGCATTTCGACGAGGAGATAAAGGCCAGCGCGTCGGGTCCGTCTTTGGCCTTGATCTCAGCGAAACGCCGTGCCACCAACGCAAGGGCCTCGTCCCAGGTCGACTCGCGAAACTTGTCCCCTTCACGGATCAGCGGTTTGGNTAGCCGGTCGGGACTGTTAACAAAATCCCATCCAAACTTTCCTTTTACGCAGGTGGAAATACCGTTCGCCAGACCTTCGGAAGGCTCCACCTTCAGGATGTGGCGATCCCTAGTCCAAACATCGAAAGTACAACCGACAGAGCAATAGGTGCAGACCGTTTTCGTTCTCCGGGTCCGCGACTCGCGCATGGCCGATTCGGCTTCGGAGACATTTAAGATCATCCCGTAGCCTGTATCGGGCTCGATGCCTTTGATGACATCGATCATGCCGTTTAGAATCGGCTTGGGCAACCCGCTCATATAGCCGGCCTCACCGAGCATCGATTTTTCCATCAACGCGTTGCAGGGGCAGACGGTCACGCAATGGCCGCAGGATACGCAGCTCGATTCGCCGATCGCTTTGCCGCCGTCCCACAAGACGCGCGGATTTGGATCTTCCCAATTGATCGAGAGGGTTTCATTCACCTCGACATTCTGGCATGCCTCTACGCAACGGCCGCAAAGCAAACATTGATCCGGATCGTACCGGTAGAACGGGTTCGTGGCGTCAACTTCGTACGGCTTGGGCTGGAACGGGATTTCTTGATGTTCGACCTTCAGCAGCTTGGTCGTGTTGTGGATTGTGCAATTCCCGTTGTTGTTGTCGCAGACCGTGCAGTACAACATGTGGTTGGCGAGGATCATGTCGAACGCCTGCCGTTGCGCGGCATCTGCCCGCACCGACTTGGTCTCAATCCTCATCTCGTCGGCAACTGCGGTTGCGCATGCCCGGACTAAGCCTCCATTCACCTCGACCAGACAAGTGTCGCAAGTTTGGATCGGACCTAACTGGGGATGGTAACAAACTTGGGGAAGTTCTTTACCAACTCGATTAATTACATCGATCAGTCGCTCGCCGACTTCGACCTTATANTTTGAACCATCGATCGTAATGTTCATCATTTGCAGTCGGATACTCGGTACACGTCACCTATGAGGCATGCTAACTTTGGTTGGGTTGATTCACTATCCCTCACACGAGCGTTTAGTAATTACCCGATAGGAGAACTCCGCGTCATCCTTCTGGCGTACCTTTTCTTTTTCCCCTAGGGGGTTTGGATAGGACGGCCATCTCTCTACCAGCCGGCTTAGGACCGCTGCGGAACACACCGCAATTACGGTAAACGGAAGTACAACCACCAGCGGGAACCACTTTCCCGGATGAACTAGCAACGGAACCATGGCAGGCTTCGCNGGAATCACTCCTTTCCGGTGGTAGCCGGTTGCTTGCTTTTATAACTCAGGCAAAACAACGTGATCCCAATCAGCAAAAGCCCAAAAGTAATGACACAGATAACCAGCCAAAAATATCGCAAGCCGCCTGGCATCGGTAACATGGTAGTGAAGATGGCGGTAACAATCGAGAGCAGCCCAGCAAGGGTAAAGAAGCACAAGAGTGCTAACGAATGCTTTTCTGACACTTTCACGCCTCGCTCTGAGTCGGGTCTGCGATATCCAGTGAATGGCGATTTCGTGTGGAGTAGCGTGTTCATAGAATTAATTTCCTTGGTATCAGTTGGGCAAAAGGCACAAAGCATGCCGGACCAGGGGATGTGTCCTAAGTTGCTGGTAAGCAGCGAGTTCGCGAAGGAACTAACAATATTTCGAACCACGAATCTTCGGAGGAAGTTTCGAGAACTCGTGTAAATTTACGAATCCTCGCGCAAAGGCGATATGAATGTCGAGTTCCTCAAAGATGTCGCCCTTGCGGTTGCTCAAGAGCAGGATCTTGAGACGGTCATGAAAATGATCGTTGAGGGAATCCGCCAGGAACCCGACGTTGCTTTGGTTCGCCTCTGGTTCCTGGCTCCGGGAGATATCTGCGAAGAATGTTATCTGCGGCCGGAGTGTCCAGACCAAACTCGTTGCCTGCATTTGGTCGCCAGTGCTGGACACTCGCTGGACCAACATGAAAATTGGACCCGGCTCAATGGCGCTTTCCGACGAATTCCGCTCGGTGTCGGCAAAATCGGGGTGATTGGCCAATCGGGTAAATCGATGCTGATTCCCGATCTCACCGTTGATCAGAGGTGGGCAGTGCGGCCCGAATGGGTGAAGCGGGAAGCAATCTGCAGTTTTGCTGGTCACCCTCTAAGGTTTCGAAAGGAGGTGCTCGGAGTACTTGGCGTGTTCAGCCGAGCGCAACTTACCGAGAACGACTTCAGCTGGCTACGTACGTTCGCCGACTCCGCCGCCGTTGCCATTACCAATGCCAGAAGGTTCGAAGAGATCGATCGGCTGCGTGCTAAACTCGAATTAGAAAATGAGTATCTCCAGACCGAAATCAAAGAAATCTTCGACTTCGGAGAGATCGTCGG
>JGI25616J43925_10000389_pt1 | contig 15402 bp, 19 predicted proteins | sample GraSoi2013_100cm_FD_43925 | JGI IMG/M metagenome (IMG submission 43925) | reverse complement strand
AGATATCCGGCCAGTCCCGAAAGGATCAGAATGGTAAAGATCCATTCAAGATGCTGCTGTACAAATTTTTTCATTTCACCCGTACCCGCCGTGTCAGCAGATTGGATAAAAGCCGGGGTCTTTGTTTTCGCTCTCTTTACAGCTTCCGTTACCTGGAAATCCAGCGGCTCGGTGCCGACCGTCTTATAGGAATGCGTGGAGGGATCGAAATAGGGGAAACTCACCGAAGGGATCGTATAATGACCGGGCGTTCCGGGAGTAAAGACATAAGAGAAGGTCTTGGAGCCGCTCATGGGAACCGTTGTCTTATCAATATCTTCTTTGGCGGTGGGATCGAAAGCCTCCGTTCCGGAAGGCCATTGTACCCGGGGGGCATTGATAACAGGCAGGTTGCCTTTGCCTTTCACGATAAGATCCAGGGTCGCTTCGTCTCCGGCGGCAATGGTTTTATTAGCCAGCGAGGCCTGTAGGACGAAACTGCCTACGGCTCCGTTGTAATCGGCCGGTTTTGCTTCCTCCGGCAAGGGCTTTACGGTAATGGATACAGGTTTGGTATCCAGCGTTATGTTCTCATCTACTTCCGGTCCCATGGCATTGTCATCGGACAACTGATCGAAAAGGTCTTTTAGGGAATTGCCGCTGCGCCGGGATTCCTGTTTGCTCCCCTTGACAAAATGAACGGTATTCTCCACTTCTACCGGGTCCAGGTCGATGGTGCCGGCCTGCAGGGGTATCAGCTGTGTTTTGCGGATGATGTGGACGGTAAAGGCCTTCCCATTCAGCTTTTCTACAGATGCGGCATCTGCATTCGGATCTACCATATCGTATACGCTGAATCCATTCAGGGACGGACGCTTGGTCACCCTGGACTCAGAGCTGAGCCGGGAATATAACTTATACGTGGCGACGATGGGTTCCCCAACATAACAGGAGGTCTTGTCTACCTGTACTTTCAGGAATAAATTCTTACGGATCTTTTCTTTTACATTCTCACCCGGCCTTAACACAAAATCCCTGTCGACTTCCGCCGGCTCCGGCGAAGGATCGGGCCAGGCGGGCTGCATAAAGGGGTTATTTCGGTTATTATTGCCATTAGCGTTATTATTAGTGGAGCCTGAAGAGCTGGTATTGACCGTTATCGTAACCGGATTGGACCGCATGTGTTTGCCATCTACCTGGGCCGTGGCGCCTTCAATAACGAATTTTCCCGTTTTGGCGGGTTGCAATACAAAAGAGATGGCTTTATACTGGGACATATTGCCATTGACAATACTCATTCCGCTGGATTGGATAGGTCCCTGTGCTATATGGAATCCCGGAAAATCCGGAGGGTTGAGCTGATCGATCTGTTTGGCGTTCTCCACGACAAATTCAACCTGGAGATAGTCACCCCGGCCGATCTCCTGGCTACTGGCAATAGTAGTGAATTTCACCTGCCCGGAGGCAAATAACCCGGGAAGTAAAGCGACCATCACTATGAACGGGAAGCGTAGAAGTGTAACGATAGCTGACAAGTTTATTGATTTAACAGAACCCATATCTCACTATTGCAAATATAAAATTTGATTCGCAGGGAGTCGCACCTGGCCTGGATAAAACTTAGTTAAAGATCGCCCAGCTGCGGGCGCAGAACGATATCTTCCACCACTGCCTGCCCGGACAGGCGGCTGGCCGCATAGACCATCTCCGCAATGTCCCCTGCTTCCATGATGCGGCGGGGGTCTATACCGCTGCCTGCCCAGGAGTCAGTGTAGGTGGCGCCCGCATAGATAGCCGTCACTTTGATGCCATAGGGTTTCATTTCCTCCCGTAAATTCTTTGAGAATCCCGCCAGGGCGAATTTGCTGATGCTATAAGCGCCGCCATTCGGATAAGCCTGGAGCGAAGCAATAGAGCAGACATTAAAAATATGCCCTTTTTTTTGGGCCATCATACCGGGTAACAGGACCCTGGTAAGATGGTAAGCGCTGTATAAATTGACGCCTATCATTTTTTCCAGTGCGCCCTCTTCTTCATTATGAACGCTTCCCGGGATGAACTGACCGGCATTATTCACCAGGACGTCTATGGGAATTTTCCAACCCAGTATCCAATTCCCGAACTGCCGGGCCTGCTCTTTATCCGCCAGGTCAAAAGCCTTGGCCCTGATCCTGATCCCGGGGTATTTTGCGGCCAGTTCTTTCACCGTCGCCTGTAAAGCCGCCTCTCTTTGGGAGCAGAGATACAAATCATGGCCATTGGCAGCGAATTTTTCCGCTATCGCTTTCCCTAACCCCCTGGAAGCGCCGGTGATGATACTATTCATAATTTCATTATTTTGCGCGTGTGCAATATAAACACCTTTTCTTCGACCTGGATCATACCTTATGGGATTTTGAGGCCAATAGCCGCCAGACCCTGGAGGAGTTATATCATTCGCTCCACCTGCGGGAAAGAGGGATATCCGATTTCGATCAATTCCATAAGAACTATATTATTCATAATGACAAGCTTTGGGAGCGCTATCGCAACGGCTTTATAAAAGTCGACGAACTGCGGTGGAAGCGTATGTGGCTTACCCTGCTGGACTTTAAGATCGGGGATGAGCCCCTGGCCAGGAAAATGGACACCCTGTTCCTGGATGCCTTGCCTACCCGCCGGTTATTATTCCCTTATACCCTGGAGATATTGGACTACCTGGGGGGGAAGGGATATCGGCTGCACCTGATCACCAATGGATTCGAAAAGACGCAGCACAGTAAATTAGAGCATGCGGGGCTGACAAAATATTTTGACGAAGTGATCACTTCGGAGGGTTCGAACAGCCTTAAGCCGCATAAGGAGATCTTCGAATATGCCTTGCGGAAAGCAGGGGCTGAGAAGCCTGAAAGTATCATGCTGGGGGATAATGTGGAAGTAGATATCCAGGGGGCGATGAATGCAGGTATCGACCAGGTATATGTCAATCACCTGGACCAGCCCCCTTCCATTCAGCCTACTTATACGGTGCGTTCACTAAAGGAGCTGAAAGGGATCTTTTAGCTCCCTTTCTTTTTACAGCATTCTTTGCCGGGGCAGCTCTTTGTACAGGTGGGTTTCGCTTTTTTTCCCTTTTCTTTACCATTATCATGGGCAAAAGTAACGCCGGAGAAAAGGAAAGCGACCATAGATAAAACGACCAGTTTTTTCATTACCAATGATTTGATTAATATTTAAATATACACTATTAGCTCCATTTGGCCAATACGGTGACGCCGCCCTGGACGACCTGATCCAATTGTACGTTGACGGCGGTACCCACCGGCAATAGGATATCCACTCTCGATCCGAATTTTATAAAGCCCATTTCAGCGCTTTGTTCTACTTTTTGTCCGACCGACAGGTAATTGACGATCCGTTTGGCAAGGGCTCCTGCAATCTGTTTCACCAGTATTTCGCCGTGGCTATTCCGCAGCACTACGCTATGCCGTTCGTTCTCCGTGGAAGATTTAGGGTGCCAGGCCACCAGGTATTTCCCTTTATGATACTGGTTGTATACGACTTCCCCGCTCATAGGGTTACGGTTCTGATGGACATTCGCCGGACTCATGAAAATAGAGATCTGCAGGCGCCGGTCCTTGAAATATTCTTCGTCAAATATTTCTTCGATAACGACTACTTTCCCATCAGCCGGGCAGATCAACAGGTTGTCTCCGCTCGTCAGTTTGCGGTCCGGCACCCGGAAAAAAGAAATAAGGAATAATAATACGGCCAGCGTGACAATAAAGATCAGGTAGCTGAGCCAGGGCTGATGCGCGCTGATAAAATAAAAGGAGGGCAGGTTGATCAGGGCAAAAGCCAGGGCACTGATAGCGATCGTCTTATAGCCTTCTCGGTGAATAGTCATTATAAATGATTGAAAGTCAAAATTAAGTAATTTGTTGTTTATGAATTACTGATGATCCACATCACGTATAGCCAGACGAACGGGGTCGCTACCAATAAGGAGTCAAACCGGTCCAGGAAGCCTCCATGTCCCGGCATCAGGTGGCCGCTGTCTTTTATATCGGCCATACGCTTCAGCTTGCTTTCCAGCAGATCGCCGAAGGTTCCCGCCACGGATGCGATAGCGGCAATGAGAGCCCATTGCCCTACCCATTTCCAACCCGTCATATTGTTGAGATACTGGTTCAGGAAATAACCGATGGTCCCCATCACCACTACCGACAGGATGATGCCTCCCAGGGTGCCTTCCCAGGTCTTCTTCGGGGAGATCTTCGAGAAAGGCGTTTTTCCGATCATCGATCCAACGATATAAGCCATCGTATCGTTGACCCAGATCGAGACGATGATCATCAGCACGAGCACCCAGCCCCAGTCACTGACGAATTTGCCATAGAACAGGGTCCTGAGGTTGGTGAGCAATCCCAGGCTCAGGGAAATATAGACAAGGCCCAGGGCGGAATACAGAATATTTTTAAGATCAAGCCGGCGGGACAGCAAAATTTCCCCGACAGGAAGCACGAACAAAAAAACCAGCCCGACCCACCATCCTATAGCGTGTAAAGAAGTCCCGCCGATATGATATCCTTCATTCATGAAATACCACATCAGGCACCAGCCGGCGATCATAACGCCGTACCGGTGAAAAGGGGAGATCTGCGCATAATTCTTATCGATCAGGGCAATGATCTTCTGGTATTCATACCAGCATCCGAAATGGATGAAGGAGAATAATACAAAAAAGCTCCATTGATTCCACAGCAATCCCGTTAGCATGACGACTACGAATACTAGGGCTGTGAGTGACCGGGTCTTAAATATGGAAGGGTTCAATGCCATTAAAAAAATTTTATTCGTATACCCGTTCATAAGTCGTCCCCGACATCCTGCGCATCACGGACAGCAAACCTACGACTATTACTAAACTTATCAAGGCGAGATAGCTGGGTACAGAGGGATTCTCGTGGATCATTTTCGGATAAAAAGATACGGCTATTACCTGGATGCCGTTGTAAAAAAAATGTGCCAGGATCGACACCCATAAGCTACCGCTGTACCAGTAAATCGCGCCCAGAATCATCCCCAGGAAGGCGCGGGGCAGAAATCCCAGGAATTGCAGATGAATGGCGGAAAAAATCAAACCGGTCAGCACGATGCCTCCCCAGGGGCTCCTGGTCAGATTGATCAGGATACGTTGCAACGCGCCGCGAAAACACATTTCTTCACAAATTGCCGGCAATAGGGCCATCACAAATAAATTGACATAAACAGTGAGCGGGGAATCCACCCGCAAAAACAGGTTTAACTGCTTGTCAGCCGATTCCTCCATTTTGATCAGCGACGGGGGCAGGTGAAACCCCCTGTTTACTTGCCCCAGCCAGCCTTCTATGGGGAAAGAAAATAGCAAGGCGGCTACTGCCAGTAAAAACCAAAGACTGGTTCTTACCCGCCGGAATCCCAAAGAATGGAAGGTCTGCTCCCGGAAGGTCAGCCAGGCATACAAAATAGCCGGCAAGGCAAAAATGACCACAGTGGAAAGCGCCTGCAAAAGCTTCAGCAGGCTTGCCGTCACTTTGGGATCGGTTAGATCCAAGTCTCCATGGCTGGTATCTATCCCCTTCGACGTGAGAATCAACATGGAGAGTACGCCGGCTACGAGGACGGACCCACCCAGCATAAGCAAAAAAAGTCCCAGTTGCGACCAGGGTGAAAGGCTCTTCCGATAATTTTTCATCATATAGACAAATCCAGGAGTAAGTTGTAAATTTGCGAGTTCATCGTGATAAACATCGGCAATATACAAATTCCTGCATTCCCGCTCCTCCTGGCCCCCATGGAAGACGTGAGCGACCCTCCTTTCCGCTATGTATGTAAGCATAATGGCGCCGACCTCATGTACAGTGAGTTCATTTCCAGCGAAGGGTTGATCCGGGATGCGATCAAGAGCCGGCATAAGCTGGATTTTTTTGAATATGAGCGCCCTTTCGGCATCCAGATCTTCGGGGGAGATGAAGAAGCCATGGCGATGAGCGCCCGGATCGTAGATACGGTGCAGCCCGACCTGGTCGATATCAATTTCGGATGCCCGGTGAAAAAAGTAGTCTGTAAGGGCGCAGGAGCCGCCGTATTGAAGGATGTGCCCGGGATGACCCGGCTGACCGAAGCCGTTGTCAGAAGCACCAAATTACCCGTGACGGTAAAAACCCGGCTGGGCTGGGACGATGCGTCCAAAAATATTGAAGAAGTGGCCGAGCGTCTGCAGGACGTAGGCATTCAGGCACTTACGATCCATGGCCGCACCCGGGCGCAGCTCTATAAAGGAGAGGCCGACTGGAGGCTGATCGCCAAAGTGAAAGAAAATCCCCGGATCCGGATCCCCATCTTTGGCAACGGCGATATCGACTCTCCGGAAAAAGCAAAGGAATACAAGGAAAGATATGGAGTGGATGGCATCATGGTCGGTCGCGCCGCGATCGGCTATCCGTGGATCTTTAACGAGATCAAACATTTCCTGAAAACCGGGGAACACTCGGCCCCGCCTACCATCGAACAACGTACCGGCGCCATCCGGGATCACCTGTTGCGTTCCGTCGAGTGGAAAGGGGGGGTCGTAGGCATCCTGGAAATGCGCCGCCATTATACCAATTACCTGAAAGGATTTCCCCATATTAAAGAATTCCGTAACCAGCTCGTGCAAATGAAATCGGTGGAAGAAATAGAAGAGATCTTACAACAGGTGCAGCAACGTTATGCAGGGTTTGTGCCGGAGCGGGGCCAGACTCAGTTCTCCCAAAGCCAGCTGGAAGACTGCGCTTATTAGCGGAAGAATAATTTAAACCATTTTAATTTCCCTTTAAAAGGAGGGTATTTAATCGCCGGATCGATCCCTGTGGGCGTCCGCATGACCGGCTTGGCGTGGGTGAAAGTGTCGAAGGTATATTTGCCGTGATAGGCGCCGATGCCGCTGGGGCCGATGCCGCCAAAAGGCAGGTGATGGTTGGTAAAATGCCACTCCGCATTATTGATACAGCCGCCCCCGAAAGGCAGTCTTTCGATCCAGGCTCTTTGTTTGCCGGCATCCGACGTGAAGAGGTAAAAGGCCAGTGGATCGGGATTGCGCCGAATGATCGCCAGGGCCTCTTCCATCGTCCGGTAGGTGAATACCGGCAACAGGGGACCGAAGATCTCTTCCGTCATCAGGGGCTGGTCCAATGCCACTTCTTCCAGGATGGTGGGGGCAAGGAAAAGGGCCGACCGTTCATAGCGACCTCCCGTTATTATTTTTCCCTGCGATAAATAACTGACCAGCTTATCGAATCTTCGCTCATTGATGATCTTTCCATAATCATAGCTTTCTTCTGCTTTCTCTCCATAAAATCGTACGAGGGTCGCCTGTATCTCCAGGAGCAGTCTCTCTTTTATGTCCTCGTGCAGCAACAGGTAATCGGGTGCGATACAGGTTTGTCCCGCGTTGGTGAATTTACCCAGGACAATGCGCCGGGCGGTCGTTTTTATATCGGCGTCGCTTTCTACGACGACCGGGCTTTTCCCCCCCAGTTCGAGGGTGACGGGCACCAGGTCCTGCGCGGCTAACTGGTAGATGGCGCGGCCTACGGGAATACTGCCGGTGAAAAAAACATGATCGAACCGGAAGGAGCGCATCAGATCCGGCACGATGACCGATCCATCTCCTTGTATGACGCGGATAAAGCCGGGCTGTGAACCGGACACGGAAGCCTTACCCGAAGATACCGAAGCCTTACCCGAAGGCACTGAAGCCTTACCCGAAAAAGCCAGCGTAAGGATCTTCTCCAGGATCGCTGCGGTAGCGGGGGCCATCTCCGAAGGTTTGAGCACGACGCAATTGCCGCCGGCAATGGCTCCGGCCAGGGGGATCAGGGATAGTTGAAAAGGATAGTTCCAGGGAGCGATGATCAGCACCGTTCCCAGGGGGTCGCGGTAGATCCTGGAAGAGGAAGGCAGGTTCACCAGGTTGGTTCGTACGGACCGGGGCCGCATCCATTTGCGGAGATTTTTCAGGGTGTTGTTTATTTCCGCCAGCACCAGGCCTGTTTCCGTACCATAGACCTCTTCGGGACTCTTTTTCAAGTCTGTGTACAAGGCCTGGTTGATTTCGTCCTCGTGTTGAAGGATAGCCTGTTTCAGCAACAGCAGCTGTTGTTTGCGCCAGTCGTAGGACCGTGTGGCGCCTGACTGAAAATATTGCCGGAGGGGGAGTAGTTCTTTGGTAAGATCGGGGTTGTTCATGGCAATTAATTGAGTGAGAGCAGGCAATACACCTCCTCGAATTTCCCGAAAATTTGCGGGATTAAGATATATTTTTGTATTCGTAAATGTAGGTAGCTATGCCCATTATAAAACAGTGTTCGATAGTAAACTAAACTATGCTGGCAAAAAATCAAATAATATCGGTACAAGGAGTATCTATAGGTATTATCCAACAGAATAAAGCCGATTACATATCGCTTACTGACATGCTTAAAGCAAAAGATGGTGATTTTTTTATTTCAGACTGGCTTAGAAATAGAAATACCGTTGAATTTTTAGGTATCTGGGAAAGTGTTCATAACCCGCATTTTAATTATGGCGAATTTGCCATAATTAAAGGTCAGGCAGGTTTAAATAGTTATAAATTAAGTGTGAAGGAATGGGTGGAAAAAACGAATGCCTTTGGCTTAAAAGCTACTGCAGGCCGATATGGAGGAACTTACGCACATAAAGATATTGCCTTTGAGTTTGGCATGTGGATAAGTGCGGAGTTTAAAGTGTATTTAATTAAAGAGTTCCAGCGCCTAAAAGATGAGGAAAACGATATCAAAAAACTCGAATGGAATTTACAGCGTACATTATCCAAAATCAACTACCGAATTCACACGGATGCTATCAAAGAAACATTAATTCCTCCTGTTATCACCAAAGAGCAAACCGCAATCGTGTATGCAAATGAAGCTGATCTGTTAAATGTTGCGTTATTTGGGCAAACTGCCGCGAAATGGCGCGAAAACAATCCCGACAAAAAGGGTAACATCCGTGATGAAGCCACTCTGGAACAATTAGTGGTGCTTACTAATCTGGAGAGTATTAATGCCTTATTAATTCGCCAGGGGCTGCCACAAGATGAACGTTTAAAGAAACTTAATGAAACTGCTATCCAGCAAATGAATTCATTGCTATCTAATGCTGCTATAAAAAAACTCCCTCGCTGATCCTGTTTCAATCCATTGCCCAAATTGCCAATAAAAGCTACTTTCGCAAGTATGATGAACGCTATGAACGACGAACATTACATGCAACAGGCCCTCAAAGAGGCCCGGAAGGCTTATGAGGAAGATGAAGTGCCGATCGGCGCGGTAATAGTGATGGGGGACCGGGTCATTGCCCGGGGGCACAATCAGACGGAACGGCTCACCGATTCTACTGCCCATGCGGAGATCATTGCCCTTACTTCGGCTTTTAATTTCCTGGGCAGCAAATACCTGCCGGAAGCCTCCATCTATATTACGGTGGAACCCTGTCTGATGTGCGCCGGGGCGCTGTACTGGAGCAAGATCGGCCGGGTAGTCTATGGAGCCGATGACGAGAAGAATGGTTACCGGAGAGGGCTCCCGGGCGCCGGACTATCGGCAACAGGCTCCTGGCCTTTCCATCCCAAAACAACATTGACGGGTGGCATCCTGAAAGAGGAGTGCGTTCGGCTGATGCAGGAGTTCTTTCAGTCCAAGCGTTAGCGCTTGGACAACTATATATCAAATGGACGTGACTATATCCTGTTTCTTTACCTTGTAAACACCAGATACAAAACTTCGTCGTATCTTACCTTAATGATCTTCCATGAATTTCCCGATCTTACCTGGCTGAAAAGCCAGGTTTCCCAGGGATTTAGCAATCGGCTGGGATGGGGTAACCTTCCGCTGGATACCGAAGGTTTTCCCAGTGTTATCATTCATGCAAAGGTCAGGGAATGTTTCCGCCCTGATATCAAAGGTCCGGTTTCCTTTTTTTTGAATATACGGGGAAATAGCTTTTGCAGTGTAGACCGGCAGACAACTCACATCGATGAGGACAACTATTTTGTCAGCAATCGCTCCCAGTTGTATACCCTACAGGTAGAAGAAGGTTCCGGCGGTACCGAAACTTTTAATATCCATTTCGGGGATTTCTTCAGCGAATCGGTTCTTAATTCCCTGGTAACTCCGACAGACAGGATTTTGGGTGTGGGCACAGAAAAACAATTGTCCCCTTTTTTGTTCTTTAACCAGTTGCATCGTCGGGATGCTACCTTCAACGCCCTGATCCGGGCGATCATGACTTCGTATAAGGAAACAGGATTTAACAAGCTCCGGTTTGAAGAGCAGTTGACTGCCCTGTTGTCCCATCATTTGCAGCAGCACCGCCACATCGCCGAAATTGTAAACAATCTGCCGCCTGTACGGAAGGCCACACGCGTCGAGCTCTACAAACGCCTTTCCCGCGCCATGGATGTCCTCCGTTCCGGCTTTTGCGGAGAAATAAGCCTGGACCAGCTTGCAGCGGAAGCCTGTCTTTCCAAATATCATTTTTTGCGATTGTTTCGTATGGCCTACGGCCTGTCGCCTTATCAATACATCCAACACCTCCGGCTCGAAAAAGCCAGGGTCTTACTCGCCGATTCCGTCATGCCCATAACGGATCTTGCCGGACTGTTAGGATTTGACAATAGCCAGTCTTTCAGCCGTCTTTTTTACCAAAGGATGGGGCTTTATCCCACCCAGTACCGGCTCCGGTCAAAATAGCAATTTTGGTTATCCGGCGGACCGCCAGCCGTCAGAACTTTGTATCCTAATACGACCCAACAATGTCCAGATCCATTTTTCGCGGGACTGCAGTCCTGCTCATCGCCTGGCTAATACTGCTCGGCGTATTGTCGATACGTGGTTTTTTTGCCGATTTTTCCGCGCTGCCTCCACGACTGGCATTTGCCATGTTGCCACCTCTCCTCCTGGTGCTGCTCTTCACCCGCTCACGGGCGGGCAAAGAGTTTTTGCATCATATCCAACCCCAATGGCTGATCTATCTCCAGTCATTTCGCATCCTGGTTGAAATAGCACTATGGTTACTCGTGCGCAATGGGTCACTGCCCGTGCAGATGAGTTTTGAAGGACGCAATTTCGACATTCTCACCGGCTTGTTAGCCTTCCCAGTAGGCTACTATTGTTTTGTAAAAAAGACCTGGCCTCCGGTTGCAGCGCTGTTATACAATATTGCCGGTCTTATTTTGCTAGTGAATATTGTCACTATTTCCACCTTATCCATGCCAACTCCGCTGCGTGTCTTTCATAATCAACCTGACAGTTCCGTGCTGACAAGGTTCCCCTTTATTTACGTGTCCGGTCTGCTGGTCCCCCTGGCCTATACACTCCATATCCTTTCTCTCCGGCAATGGAGGATGTATCGCCATTCCGCGCACCATTAAAGGTATTACTATGCGATCAATCATGACGGCTCCGTTCCAAGCATCATTTTAGCAAAAGAATGGTTTAGTGCGGGTAGCCGACTCCAGGTGACCGAAGCCGAATTGGCCGAAGTACGGGATGCCATTAGAAGAAGGAACGGGGCGCTGTTTCTTCACTATGCCGCCGGTTTTGCGGACGAACATAAGGCAAGTGGAGAACGGAGTGGACATACAGGTACTACCCGGAGGGCACATGATAACAATGGAGCAACCACAGTTATTAACGGATAAAAAATTTAGCAATTGCAAAATAATCTTTAGTCACCAATAAATTATACAAAATGCAAATTGTGGAATTATGATTTTAATCTTTTTTTCAATCTATTTGTGCTGGTCGCTACTAAACGAATCCCTGAACATTTTCCATCCGTCCGGGGTCTTCTTCCATAATACCAGGAATTTACCATTATCAAACGGCTTATTGTTAGCATCAAATAATTGCCAGAATCCCACTTCTGTAACAAATTCCACGCCATCCCCAAATACATCGATAGTAATAAATTTGCCATTTCTGACGCCAAACTTATTGTAGGCCGTTTTAAAAAACTCAAGCGGCGCGTCTGCACCGCAAAGTGCTGGGGCATTTGGCAGCATGATCCAGCAATCCTTTGCATAACGATCGATAAATATGGATGAGTCCCCTTTGGCGAAAGCCTGGAAAAGAATCTCGTTACTCGCTGCTATTGCCTTTTTTGCTTTTTCTAAGTTGGCATTAGTTGTTTGCTGCGCCTGGCAATTAAAAAACAAAAATGACAGCAAAATAATTTGAAAGGATGTAATAAAAAATATCTTTTTCATAACAAATATTATTACTGTGTCCTCAGCCCAAAATTATAAGTCCCCTCTTCAAACAAGGGTTACATTTCCACTTTTTGGATAGGGCGCACTTCAATGTTTGCATTCGATTCTAAAATAGGGCAGCCTTTTGCAATTTCAACGGCCTCATTAATATCTTTGGCCTGCACAATGGTACAACCCCCAATAATTTCTTTTGCCTCTCCAAAAGGGCCATCAGCTATTGTTTTTTTTGTGCCGCTAACCTGTTTGCCGGTGGGTTGCAATGGTTCACTGGCTATATGCACCCCTTTTTTAGAAAGGTCACCTATCCAATGAATCAACTTTTGTTTAAGAGCTTGTAAAGCTTCAGGAGACTGGCCTGGTTGATAGACGTCGCTACCTCTGAATAAGAGCATAAATTTTTCCATGATAAGTTAAAATATTAATTGTTAAAAACTAATGACGATTGAGTTTTTAGAATTGGACAAACTTTTGAAAATATTTTTTTAGTCTGTATCATATATCCAGCCAAAACTACCTGTATGTCAGGTTTGGTGGTATGTAGTATCTCTTTTATTAATAAGGCCCATCGGCCTAAAAAGGAAAGGGAATGGCTGGACCGGAAGCCGCCGGAATTAAGAGAAGAAATTGAAAAATATAATCAGAACATACGCCCGGCAGGCTGACCCGAAAACGAAGAGTAAGGCGAACACCAGCGATAATAGTCCCTTGACTGATCGCCATAGGGAGCAACGAAATTCATAATTTGGGACGAAAAAATTCTCCAAAGTGCCAGAGGATTCCAGAAGGGTCGTGCATAAAACATTCTCTACCCCAATCATATTTCCGAATGGGGGTCAATTTTACATTTTCATATTTAGTTGCCAGGTCTAAAGCCAAAAGTTCGTTCCAATAACGACCGACATCTTCCACTTCCAAAAAAATCATTAAATTATTTATCCAATCCTGGACGTAAGCATCTTGTAAATAAAATCCTATTCCCTCGGTTTTGAAATAAGACATATTATGCGTCAAAATATTTTCCTGAAAACCCAGATCCCGGTAAAAACTCCTTGACAGTTCAAAGTTTTTAGCTCCGATGAATGGTCGAATTGATTTAGCGTTATGCTCCATTGTTTTCGTTTTTAATTGCGGCCCACCCTTAAATATACAAAATACGGATGCGCACATTCTTGATTGAAATCAAATAATATTTGGGCGCTACAATTGTCCACTACCTTTCAATTGGCATCAGCTTTCATTGACCTATTTGTGCGTTTAACCGCTGGTAGCGTATTTCCAGGAGTTCCTTGTATTGCTGGCGATACCCTTCTGATAAAAAGGACTGGTCCACCCAATTTATAGTAAGATCGTGGTTCCTTTCCATCCGCCTGAATGAACCATTAATCTGCCGGTCGGTAAGGCCCAGCTTTTGCCCGAATTGTGCAAAAAGCGTACGGGTAAGCTTGCTTTTTTTGGCATCCAGGGTCAGTGCTAACTCTTCCTTATCATCTGGGTTGACAATACTCACATTTAGCAGGTCATAAGCTGGTGCTATTACCCATGACCCATTCTTGACGATCATGGAAAAATTTTTCAAGTGCATGTCATTGTTGCCGGTAAGAAAACTGAAAACGGTCAAATCAAAAAAATATCCCAGGTCCAGGAGCGGGTTGTCGGAGTATGTGGCAAAGGCTTTCCCCACTCTTTCCATCGAGCTCCTGTATTTATCGAAAGCTTCCAGGATCTGGAACATATCAAGCATATGTATCTTCTTCCCGTCTGCGGTCCGATCAATGCGTCTGGTAATGTAGGCCAGCTCTCCTGAAGATAACCGGATCATGCTGGAAGGGACTACAGGTATACCGAAAGCTTCAGCGATCCGCATGGTCAGGTGCTCATTCTGCGGCATTTCAGGATAATCATTATGTGGTGGTTTGAAGATATAATTTCCACCTAAAGCGCCAACTACCGTTAAGCGCCCTCGAGCGCCGTCCATCACGGTGTCTTTGACAAGGGTTAAGGACAGTTTGGGTTGTACGCCCGGCACTGATACACTGCGTTCCACAATATTCTTGGCCAATTCTGCCATTTGATCCAGGGAATAAGCAAACTCCGGCGCTTCAGCAGTACCAAAAAAAGCAAGGCTGCAACGTTGGTGAAAGTCTTTCTCGCTGTTGTCAAGTGGCTGGTAGCAATATAAGCAGCGTTTATTCATGGTTCTGATCAATTGGTATTACACTAACTGCTCCTATACAGTTGCGGCAACAGGCTAGCAGCAGACCCATTCTGTCGTTGGGATTTAGCTTCCAGTTCTTAGAGGCGATGTCCAATAGCCATCCCTCCGGGATAAGCCCTTCAAAAAAGGAGAACAACCTTTTATCGACATAAGGCTTTGTTTGTACAGGCATTGTGAACGTAAGAAATTGTTTCGGATAGTGCTCTATATATTGGGCACTGTACTCAAACACATATTCCCCATCGTCTGTCTCTGTCAGTACCCCGGCTACGACATCGTTGTAATATATTTCCGCTTTTCTCATATTCCCTGTTCCTGGTCGGTTGAAAATGCTTTCAAGGTTACTGGCGCCAGCACATGGCCGAACATTTTCAGCACCTGATTTACTTTCTCTAGTTGTAAATTGCCTTTACCTTGTTCAATCTTTCGAATTACAGTAAGGGCAACACCAGCCCTTTCCGCAAATTCCTCCTGCGTCAGACCCGCCTCTTTTCTTCTGCTCTTTACAAAAGCCTCCAAAGTTTTCACAGCTATATGCATTAAGATATAAAATTAACTCAAAAATATATATTTATACGCAAAAACATATAATTATTAGAATGTTTATAAAAATATATTTATTTCCATATAATTTATGAAAATACACAAAAAGTATATCTAAGAACGTATAGTTACTTATTACCATACTGCACAGCTTTTCTACATAGCAGTTCGAGAAGATGTATGCAAAGATGAAAGAATTCAATATGAACCCCCAGGTGATCGCTGATGGCATACTTGATCTCATTCAAATGGAAAAAGGAACACGCCCCCGACAGTATCCGTTGGACGCAGTTGCCCAAGGAACTGATTACGAATATATCAAGTCAAGGGAAGCGATAAAATTGAAATGGTTCGAAAATCATCAATAACA
>JGI25616J43925_10000388_pt1 | contig 15438 bp, 13 predicted proteins | sample GraSoi2013_100cm_FD_43925 | JGI IMG/M metagenome (IMG submission 43925) | reverse complement strand
TATCGTTTTGGCCTGGGAGAATACAAATATTTTCAATACCCCCTGCCCGATCTCATCGGCAATATCCGGCAAACCGTATATCCCTATCTCGCTCCCATTGCCAATAAGTGGATGGAAGTTCTGAACATCGATACGAGATTCCCGGCTACCCATGAACATTTTTTGCAACAGTGTCGCGCGAATGGACAAACCAAACCGACCGTTCTTATCCTGAAGTATGGCATAGGTGGGTTCAATACCCTTCACCAGGACCTGTATGGTGATAGCTGGTTTCCCATCCAGTTGGTACTATTCCTCAATGAGCCGGAGGAAGATTATAGCGGGGGAGAGTTTGTACTGACGGAGCAGACCCCCAGGGCCCAATCCAAGGCCAATGTCCTGCAGCCCCGGCAGGGCGATCTGTTGCTGTTCACCACCAACTTCCGTCCCGTAAAAGGCGCCAAAGGCTATTACCGGGTCAATATGCGCCATGGAGTAAGCCCCTTACACAGGGGTCATCGCCATACCCTCGGTATTATTTTTCACGATGCACTAACGTAACCCATGATCCATCACGCCACGCACCCAAATATCCGCTCCCTGATCCGCGCCGGCAAGATCCGGTTCGGAGGCAATAAGATCTTGAAAATATACGGTACCCTCTCCTGTTCATCGGGCAAACGGATGAAAGCGGAAAACAGGGTGTTCTTCGAATCGGAGGCCGAAGCCAGGCTGGCCGGGTATCGTCCCTGCGGACATTGCATGAAGGACCAGCCACCCGCCCCCATTCTTCCCAAAGACGGAGAAGTCCTGTTTATTCCGAACTTCTTCTCTTTGGAGGAGAGCGATCTTTATTTATCCCGGCTCTCCGAAGAGATCGCCTGGAAACAGGAACCCATCAAAATATTCGGGAAGACCGTCCTACAGCCACGGTTAACCGCCTGGTACGGCGACTCCGGTAAAACATACAGCTACTCCGGCATCACCCTGTTACCCATTCATTGGACCCATACCCTGCTGGAAATTAAACGCCGCATCGAAGGAATCTCCCCTGCTGTTTTCAACAGCGCCCTGCTCAATCAATACAGGGATCAGCAGGATAGTATGGGCTGGCACAGGGATAATGAAAAGGAACTAGGCCCCAACCCCGTCATCGGGTCCGTAAGCTTCGGCGCCCCGAGGGTCTTCCGGCTCAGGCACTATAAAGATAAAAGCCTCACACGCTCCCTGGAGCTGACCCATGGAAGCCTGCTCATCATGTCGGGTCCAACACAACATTTCTGGGAGCACAGCGTGCCCAAACAATCCGTTACAAAAGACACCCGCATCAATATCACTTTCAGAAAGATCATCTAACCTGGTTCGTGTCACCCCTCCGTCCGCAAACTCTTTATCGGATTGGCAATAGCCGCTTTAATAGCCTGAAAGCTCACCGTCAGCAACGTGATCAGGATCGCTCCGGTTCCCGCTGCGGCAAAAACCCACCAGGCAAGGGTAGTCCGGTACTGATAATTCTGCAGCCAGCGAAACATAACATAATAAGCGACCGGCATGGCGATCAGCGAGGAGATGATCACCAGCCACACAAAATCCCTCGATAACAAATGCCATAAACTGAGAACCGAAGCCCCCAATACTTTCCTTACCCCGATCTCTTTAATACGCTGCTCCGCCATAAAAGAAGCCATTCCAAAAATACCCAGACAGCTGATGAAAATTGCCAGCAGGGAAAAAACACCGGTTAACCTTCCCACCCGCTCTTCCGCGGCAAATTTTTTGGCGTATTCCTGGTCGACAAATTTATAATCGAAGGGAGCGGCAGGAACAATGTGTTGAAAGACAGTCTGCATTTTAGCCAATGCATCCCGAATGCCGGCCGTTGGCTTTATTCGGATGATCATGAAATTGGCATCAATTACCTTTGATGGAACATAAATGGTTGGACTGGGCGGATCATAAGGGGATTCCATCACCATATCCTTAATGACCCCGAGCACACGGAAAGGCTGTCCGTTCCAACTGATCTTTTCACCCACCGGCTTCTGCAAACCCATCGACTTCACAGCAGCTTCATTCAACACCAGACCGGAAGAGTCCGTAGCATATTCCCTGGAAAAATCCCTTCCCGCTGTAAATTGCCAACCTACCGTCTTACCGTATTCCGGCGCCACGGATATAGCCCCGAATTCGGCCTGGCCATTGGGATCCTTACCCGGCCAGTCAAACCCGCTATAGCTGGCCCATACCCCCGTCGCCGGACTGGAGGAAGTCGTCATTTCAGCCACGGCGCCCGTCCGCAGCAATTCATTTCTCAAGACTTCCCGCCGGTTCCAAAGATCGGGCGTCGTCATCTGCAGCGATACCAACCCTTCGCGGTTATATCCCACCGGGCGGTCTTTGGCAAACTGGGTCTGGCGATAGACGATAAGCGAGCCAATGATCAACAGGATGCTGACGCTGCATTGCAAGACCACCAGTACTTTACGCGGTACGGCAGCCAAACGGCCCGCCTTGAAGCTGCCTTTTAATACCTTAACCGGCTGAAAAGAGGATAAATAAAACGCCGGATACGTTCCCGCGATCAGCCCGGTGAACAAGCAAAAGCCAAAGGCCGACAGCCAGAACCAGGGCTGCCACCAGGGCTGGGCGATTGCTTTATCGGCCAGCTCATTGAAGAAAGGTAATGTCAGGTATACCAATAAAAGAGAGATGATAAGAGCAAAGCCCGCGGCCAACAGGGATTCGCAAAAGAACTGGACGATCAACTGCCGCTTCAGGGAGCCGATAGCTTTACGCACCCCTATTTCTTTGGCACGTCGCTCCGAGCGGGCCGTGCTGAGGTTCATGAAGTTGATACAGGCCAGCACCAATACCGACAGGCCAATCACACCAAACAACCAGACAAATTGAATAGCCCCTCCTGTATTGACGCCATTTTTGAAAGCCGAATACAGGTGTAACCGGCTCATGGGCTGTAAAAAAACTTCCTGTTTGTAAGAAGTTTCCAACGGCCCCTTCATGTGAACGAAGGTACTGTTCTTAATAGCAGCGGAAACCTTGCCGATATCGGCGCCATCGGCCAACTGGACATATATTTCTGTCGCATCCCAGCCCCATGCGGTCATGTCATTTTTCAGCCCCTGGTCGTTGGCGATCAGTAATGCCCAGGGAGCGATGAACAGGGTATTATAAAACTGTGAATTATGCGGCAGGTCTTCGTATACCCCGGAAACGGTGACGTTCATCCGGTTATCGATCTTCATTATTTTACCCATGGGGTCGGCCTCTCCGAAAATCGCTTTGGCAGCAGAGGCGGCCAGCAAAATCGAACCCGGATTGCTCAGGCCATCCCGGGAACCCTTTATCATTTTCAGCGCCAGCAGTTCCGGCGCCGCCTCCTCCATGAATTTTCCTTTCTCCGTCAACTTCTTATCACCAACGGAAAGAACATGATCCCGCAACCAGTACGATATAAGGACGTGTTTGAAAGCATGGCCATAGACGGTACGCAGTTCGTTCGCCAGGGGCTGGGGCATACCGCTACCAGTATAGACGGACCCGCTCAAATGCTCGTTTTGCATCACCCGCGCAATCCGGTCATAGTTCGGATTGTATTGGTCATAAGAGTATTCATCCCGGATCCACAGGCCGATCAGCAGCGCCACCGCCATCCCCACCGATAACCCAATGATATTGATGGAGGAATGCATTTTGTTCCCTGCCAGGTTTCGGAAGGCGAATTTGAAATAGTTTTTAAGCATGAGATCTTTTTTCGGTTATGCAGGGCTGATAATCCTTGGTGTCCGATGGTCCTTGGTGTCCCTAATGACCCTTTATCGTCCCAAAAAAATGCCGGTTTTCTAACTAGCTACCTATCAACAATTTACATTATTTTTCTCCCTCAACACCGTTCATTTTCGGACACCGGAGTGTTCAATTATGAAAAAAGACTTCTGCTGACAATCAGTTCATTAAGCCGGGATCGTATTTTTACTTAGTAGAANCCCCTATAACTTCCCGGTTATGGATGTTATCTTTGCAGTAATACTTACAGCACTCCGTACATGAAAAACTCGAAACGTCCGCACCCACGGAATTTGTGCTGTACTACCTTCCCAATATTCCTATAATTACCTTATTGATCGTAATCCAAACCCTTCGGGTCGGCATTGTTTTACCCTAAAATTAAAACGATGTTGAAAACTCAACTATCTAAAGTAATTCTCTGGAATTCATTTTCTTTTGTTCCAGCTTTTTTTTCACCTGTCCAGAATGCTTCTCCTACCATTTCTTCTCCGAAAGAAGCAGCAGTGGTCAATCTGAAGACTTCCTTTGCCGCGCCGAAAGTAACCCTGAATAAGCGCGAACTGCAATTCGCGAAGAACTATATCAGGATGAACGCTGAAGACCTGGTTAACATCAAAAAAAGAAGCAAAATTCCTTTTACCATAATGGACTCGGTCTTTTCCCGGTATGAATTACCCGTCGAATTAAAATACCTCGCGGTGATCGAATCGGAATTAAAGCCGTCCGCTCTTTCAGGCGTCGGAGCCTTAGGGCCCTGGCAGTTGATGCCGGAGACGGCCCATGACCTGGGTTTGAAGATCACCCGTCACTATGACGAAAGGACCAGCTTTTACAAAAGCACCAGGGCTGCCGCCCTCTATCTGAAGGATCTATATGGGCAATTCGGTGATTGGTTACTGGTACTTGCAGCATATAATGGCGGACCAAAACCCGTGCTGACAGCGATCCGTAAATCAGGCAGCAGGAATTTCTGGGTCCTCCAGAATTATCTCCCCCTTGAAACAAGACTGCATGTTAAAAGATTTATAGCCACCCATTATTATTTCGAAGGGCAGGGCAGTATAACCACTTTAACAAAGGCTGAAAACATTGAGTACGCTAAATCTGTAAATGCATTTGCAATTTTCCACTCCGTTGCGGAAGCTTCTAAAACAGGTAAGACTTCCCGGCAGAATGAAAAGGCTGGCACAAAGGAAAAATCGCAAAAAGAGCGATATAACAGGCTGATGAAAGAGTCGGAAGAATCTTTACAGAAAGCCGGTAAGCTGATTGCAGCATAAGCAAGCAGCAGACAGGCATATTTCATTCCATATTGAAATATTACTCCCCAAAGGGGAGTAATATTGATCATGCAAACAGCTCTATTCCGGCATTCGGACATCGCAGATCCCTATGGATTCTATACTACCATGCTGACCAGGAGCCCCCTTTTCCGGGACAAGGACAGCGGGGCCTGGATCATTTATGATTATGCGCATTGCAAACAGCTCCTTCATGACGAGAAGGCACAAATACCGGAGCAGGCGCCCAAAGACCTGGAGTTGATGAATGTCTATTCCCTTCGCCTGATCCGGAACCTGGTCCGGCTAAGGAACCCCTCCGATCATGTACTGGCAAGGCTGGTCACATTGAAATTATTTGAAACGAAGGTATCGGTCTCCATCACCGGAATACTGGAACAACTGCTCCCCTCCCGAAAGCAACCGGCCAATCAGTTTATCACCGTCGATCAACCTCACATTCCCGGCGATCAGCTTATCACCGTCGACTGGATGGCCGCCGTCGGCAGCAAGCTGCCCATCCTTATCTTAGCGGAAAGTTTCGGCTTCTCCCCAACAGATACCGGCCGTATCCTCGCCACGATCGGGGACCTGGTCAAAATTATGTCGCCAGCCAAAACGCCTGATCAGATTAGGGCCCTCAATCAAGTAGTCGAAGAAATTTATCTGCTTACCGAGCGGCACCTGGTTAATAAAGGGATCCCCGAAATGATCATAGAAAAAATCCCTTCCTTTATCCCTTTCGATAAAGATCGTATCCCTGTTATCTGTGTAAGCAACCTGGTGGGCCTGTTCATCCAAAGCTACGATGCAGGAAGAGGCATCCTCGGTAACTCCCTCCTGCAACTATCGCTGCAGGGTGATCTTTCCAAATTACAGGCCGGCAACAGGGATTATATAGCGGCGGCCGTCCTGGAGACTTTACGGTATGATCCCCCGGTGCACAATACCCGTAGAATATTGACGGAAGATATCTTCATCGATCATACCAAACTGGAAAAAGGCCAACTCGTCGTATTGATGCTGGCTGCCGCTAACAGGGACGCCAGACGATTCACCCACCCCGGCATTTTCGATCCCTACCGGGATAACAATCACGAAGGGCTGACATTCGGGAGCGGCACTCATGAATGCATGGCCCGCCATTTCTCCGCTCATATGGCCACTGAAGCCCTCCGTTATCTTTTCCAGGCTCATCCCAACACTAAATTACTCGCTCGCCCCAGCTATGAACCTCTGGTGAATGTCCGTATCCCCCGGGAAATGTTGATCCGCCTTTAATGTAGGGTCACCGGTCCCGGCAACCCCGCTTCCGGCAGCTTCCCACCTTCTCTTTTTTAAACTCAGAATAGAACTTATAAATTTTCTCACCCGGATCAAGTAATTTTAATTTCTCAATATTTAGGGGCATTATTAATTATTAGGTTTATATGACTGGACGATTACAAACCAGAGGCAAACAAAAGACTAAAGAGTATCCTTACCAGAATCTTTCTTTGGTAAATATGCCAGGAGAAATATGGAAGCCTGTGGAAGACTATGAGGATTACTATCAAGTATCTAATCTGGGGCGCATTAAAGCGCTTGTTAGATACATAGAATTTGACATTCCAGGACGTCATACTGTTGGCTATTGGAGAAATGAAAAGATCCTGAAGCAAGGGAAGAAAAAAATGTGGAATAATACGGTGAAAGAATATNNGTATGCCCTTAGCGTAACTTTTTGTGTAGCTCAACAAATGGATAGTCATTCTGTCTCAAGATTGGTTTATCATACCTTTATTGACAAAATTGATTTTAAAAGAGATGAGCAATATGTTATTCATATAAACGGAGATCACTTCAATAACCGGGCAAATAATCTTCAGTTGTCAGACAGGTCTGACATAGGTAAACAATCTTATAAAAAAAAGAGGGCACAGAGTGTATTTAAAGGGATGGATTTGACTCCCTTTCTTGCCAAAAGGAGTGAAAGTCAACACAAGGTTATAACACAATATGATCTGAAAGGAAACAGGCTAATGGTATATGACAGCGTAAAAGCTGCTTCAGACGCAACCAAGATATACAGCAGCAATATTTCCGTGGCGGCAAAGGGAAAGAAACTGGATATGGGCGGCTATATTTGGCGATATGGCAGCGGCCCCCTTAAAATAGATGTGTCGGAGTACCATAAATCCAAACAGGCTATAAAGCAGAAGATGTGTAAAGTTGTATCCCAGTATGATATGCAGGGAAAAAGGCTTAATGTCTTCCAATCCATTGCGGAAGCGGCTAAGAGCAATAACATCATAGCTTCAACTATCAATTATGCCGTTACCGGACGATATTCCACTGCGGGAGGATTTATTTGGCAATATGGCGAGGGTGATAAAAAGATTGATATGAGTGGATATAGAACAAGAATTCAAAAAATGAAATTAGCACATGCTAAACCAGTGGCTCGATATACGGTAAAGGGGAAAAGTAAAAAAGTGTATGAAAGTATTGCGGATGCGGCCCGTGATATGTGTTGCTCCGATGATTCTATCAGCCTGTGGGCAAGGAATCCCGACAAAGTATTCCGAGGGTACAAATGGAGATTCATTTAAGATCAAAGACCTCATCGGCTGGATTGACCTGAATCTGCACCCCTGATCGTCACCGGCCCCAGCAACCCCGCCTCCAGCAACTTCCCATCCAACGGATAAGGCGCCGTCGTCCGGGTACCCCTTTTATTTTCCGGCCGGAGATGATCTCCCATCAGGCGGTTGGCCCAGGTATTGGTCACTTCGATATTCAAAACATTGTTGCCTTGCTTGATAGCGCTGGTGATCTCCACCCGGTAAGGCGGCGTCCAGGCTACCCCGCAGTCCACCCCATTCAATACCACACGTGCGATATTGGCTACATGCCCCAGGTCCAGCCATAACCTCCCCTGTCTATGGTCCGGGCCGGCCTGCTCCGAAGCAACTGGCTTAAATACAAAGTCCTGCGTATAAACAGCCGTTCCCGAATAATAGCGGATGGAAGAATCGCTATTCCTGCTCCAGTCCTGCAAAGAATCAAATTGCACCGCCGCCGCCGGGCCTCCTGCTACCGTATCGAAACGCAGCGTCCAGGGAGCATTCAGCGTTTGTATCGTAGGAAGATCGATATTGTCGGCAAGAGCATTTTCATCACCGGAGTCCCCCGCATTTTCACCCATATTATACCGGCGGCTGCCTGCCTGATCAGCCGAAAGAACAAAGACCGGCTTGCGGAATACAATAAAAAGCGAGCCATTGGCCTCCAGGCCGACAGGTATGACCGTACGGGCGCCATGCTGGCTCCATTGATCCGGTTTCGTGATCTCCCCGGTCACTGCATTCCATAATTCCGGCTCTCGTCCCGATACCCGCAGGGAGAGGTTGATGATCCGGTTCCTGTTCAGTTGATTCGATATAAAATAAATATCCAGTCCGGGTCCCGTTCGATGCGTATAGGCCAATCCGGCAGCTTTCTTGAGAGCAGGAATGATAATCTCCGAGGCCGTATCGTTTGACGAGGCGGCATTGGCCCACCGGTAATCGGACTCCAGGGCGATGAGATCTTTCTCCAACCTGATACTATCGAAGCTGGTAGCCCGGAAAGGGCCTTTGATCACCCGCCCCTTTCCAATATTGCTCCCCCCACCCAGTTGGTCAGCATCGCCCCCTTTATTGGTCAGCAAAGTCGCCCCATCCTGCACCAATTGCAATAGCTTCTCCGCCACCTTCGCAGGCAGGAGGGAAGGATCAGGGGAAAGAGGATGCGCTCCCGGTAATACCAACACGGAATATCGCCCTCCCCCCGGCAACACGATCTGCCCTTTGTCCACTGTTGCCAGGCGTATTAACACATCGGGATTCAAACAATCATAAGCATACCCATGCAGGGGATCGATCCAATCCTCCGGATCCTCCCCTTTATTCATCCCTCTCTTTGCTTTCCGCGCTACAACCTCCTTGCCAAAAAGCCCCGGCAGGGTGGACACCAGCCGGTCCGGTAAGATGGAACGACAAGGGATCTCCTTCCCGGTTAAAACAGCAATATCCGCTACCGGCCTTCCCTGCTGTAACAACCATTGGCAACGCTGCGTATAATCTATCCAGGCTTTTGCCGGTTTCCACCAAGTCTGGTCCCTTTGGAAATAAAGCCCTACCCCATCCTGCATCATACCCGGACGCCGGTCCATCCGGGGATTATGTGTAAAGACAGGGAATACCAGCCTGTTAATACCCAGCGCATAGTTCCTGTCCTGCAGCGTTTTCAACATACCCGGATATTCATCCCAGGTCATTTTCAACTCCCTAAAACCTTCCGCCTGCACCACCGGTTTGCCATAAATATGTGCTTCGGAGATGGCATCCAGCGCAGCACCCATAGAGATATCCGCCATTCTGCTACTGGTATCCAGGACAAATTGCAGGCCCAGCCGACCCGCCTCCTGCCTGGCAAAGCGCATCAGAGATTTATTGACGCCCCCCTTGACTGGCATAAGATAAACCCCGCCGATACCCTCTTCCTTCATAGCCTCCAGGTCGGCCCGGATCCCCTCCTTCGATACGCTGGCCGGCGTCCAGTACCAGGAGACCCAGGGCTTGGCAGAAGCGGGCGGATGTAAAAATGATTTTTCCAGCATAGCCTTCTCCTGCCCATACCCGGGCCCGACCATCATCCCCGCCAGGAATAATAGCGCCCCTACTTTCATATAGTTTGCTCTCGGCATACCCTAAAGTTAGGGTTATCAAATTAATTGGCTTGCCGATAGTTAACAAAATATTCCCCCTCCCCTCACCCTCTTGCTAAGAAGGTAATCTGACGCCGCCACCGGCGCTGGAGGTATAGGCCGCTTCTACGCAGGCCATGGTATAGATACAGTCTTCCACTGAATTATCCGGGCGGGGGATCCCGCCTTCCGCGGCGATCATCATTTGCGCCATCGTGCCGATAAAAGCATGGGGGAACCAGCTCCCCGTTATATCCAGCGTTTTCCACGCAGGCGCCCGTCCTTTTTCCAGGATCACATATTCGCAGCTGTCCGGAACGCCCGTCGGATAATCGATCAGCGAGCCCATTTTGACCTTGACGGCGCCGAAAGTGCCCTCGAATTTGATATAGGACTGCTGATGACGTAAGCCGAATTCATGGTTGTGGTTGGTGAGAATATTTGCCCGGACCCTTTCTCCATAATCCAGGATCATGCTGGTACGAACGGATGCCAGCCCGGGACTTCCCGGATGCGGTATCGTCCGGGCATAAATGCTTTCGGGATTCCCCAGAAAAGAACGTACCAGGTCGAGATAGTGAATACTATGATAGACGATTTCCACCCGGGGAGTGGAATACAGGAATTTCCAGAGATGCCAGGGAGTATGTACATTGACGTTAACCTCGATATCGCAAACTTCGCCGATAAGGCCTTGCCGGATGATATCCCGGGCCGCATTGACGAAGGGAGCATACCTCAATTGGAAATTGACGCCCGCCGTCATTTGCCTGGAGCGCGTCAGTTCAAGGATCTCCTTAGCCATCGCATAATCATTGCCCATCGGCTTCTGCATCAGGACGACAGCCCCCTGCGGTAATTGCTGCAACACGGAAAGGATCTCCGAACCAGGCACGGCCACATCGAAGACCACGTTCCCGGGCGAGCGGGACAGCATATCTTCCAGGCTATAATATACCAGGGGAATATCGAATTTTTGGGCAGTCTGCAATGCCTTTTCCCGATCCGGATCATAGATCCCCGCAACCCGGAAGCCGGCGATCCTGTACGCCGGCAAATGCGCATCATTGACGATCCCCCCGGCCCCGATCAAGAAGATCGGCAGAGGGTTCTGTGGCATAGCGCAGCTCGTTTCTATTATCATAGTTCAACCTCCCTCCATGTTGTTCATAGATCCGTTCCCTTACTATTGCTCCCACCAGCTCGTCTGCGGAAGAGGAGCGCCCAGGACCACAGGCTCTCCGATCATAGGCGTGGCCAGCGTAATACCACTTCCCGCCACCGCTTTCACCACCCGTTGGATGGGTTCATTCCAGGGATGAAGAGCCAGCGTGAACTTCGCCCAATGGACGGGCAAAAGAACTTTTGCCCGAAGGTCTTTGGCAGCCATCACCGTCTGTTCGGGTAACATATGAATATAAGGCCAGTTCTTTCCATATTGCCCCGCCTCCAGGATCGCCAGATCGAAAGGTCCATACAAATCCCCGATCTTCTTAAAATGCTCTTCATACCCGCTGTCCCCTCCCAAAAAAAGGGTATAGCCGGCTATTTTCAGGACAAAAGAGGACCAGAGTGTACCGCCCCTTTTCGTTCCACGCCCCGAGAAATGCCGGGAGGGCGTCGCAGTAAGGGTAGCCCTGCCGGTGGTCGCCCCATTGCCGTCCGTTCCAGCCTGGCCAGTCATCGCTCCCGGCTTACCAGCAGTCAGGCCCGGCGCCTCCGGGATGGCCGCCGTTTCCCACCAGTCCAGCTCCGTGATCTTCTCCGGAGGAATGCCCCAAAATTCCAGGTGGGCGCCTACGCCCAGGGAAGTATAAAAATGTTTGGCTGTAGGGGCCAATTGCAGGATCGTCTTATAGTCGAGATGGTCATAATGATCGTGCGTCAGCACCACCATATCTATTTCCGGCAGATCCTCCACTCCATATATATCCGCACCCGGGAAAGCTTTCGCAAAGAAGGACACCGGGGAGGCATTCCCGCTGAATACCGGGTCTACCAGGATCGAGAGCCCTTTTATCTTCAGCAGGTAGGAGGAATGTCCAAACCATACGATCGCCGGCATATCGGAAGACAAAGCCCGCAGGTCCGTCCGCACAGAAGGTACCGGGTTATTGGGCCGGGTGTTCACAGGCCTGTTCCGATACTCGCGCAGCATCTTAAAAATGGTAACGCCCTTCAAAGTCACCTCCGTAGGCACCGCATTCTGAAAATGATCCTTCCCATAGTTCGCCGATTGCTGTATCCTTTCCAAACGGCCCCCGGAGGGCGCTTTGCCAAAAACAGGTAATAGTGCCATGCCGGAAAAGAACAAACGATCCTGGATTTGGTTCAGTCCCGCGGCAAGGTCAACCGGCCCGCCCGATGTAAATCCGTTGAAAGCATGATAGAATCCGTTGAAAGTTACCCCCGGAAAGAATATTCTTTTTACTTTCATCCGGAATGGCTAAATATAACACGTTGACAAAGCTCCAATGGCTCATCTGGTCCGTCCTGACCATCATGTTCTTCTTTTATACCCTGGAGGCGGACCCGGTATCCTATGCCTTTGATTATGCCATCCATTCCACCCTGTCCTATGCGTTCATCATCTATGCCAATGCGCTTTGGCTGATCCCCCGCCTCTATCGCAAAAAAAAGTACCTGGCCTATACGGTCAGCGTACTCATCCTACTGGTGGCAGTCACCTATCTGCGGGTCACGAGCCAGGTCTATATATGGTTTCATTATATTATCGAAAAACCATTTCACCTGGAATTCCGGAATTACGTCTATGCCTTCATCATCAATACCCTGTTTTTTATCTTCAGCGTGGCCTTCCGTTTTACCCTGGATTTTTTCCAGATCAAACAACAACAGGAAAAACTGCTAAAACAGCATGCCGAGGCCCAGTTAAGCCTGCTGAAAGCACAGGTACAGCCCCATTTTCTTTTCAATACCCTGAATAATATTTACTTTGTCGCCCAACGGGAATCCCCCGTTACCGCCGACCTTATAGAAAAACTCAGTTCCATCATGCGTTATTTCCTGGAACAGGGGCCCAAACACGAAATAGCCCTGACGGCAGAACTGGACTTTATCCGCAACTACATAGAACTGGAGAAGATGAGAATGCGCTACCCCATAAAAACCGATATCGAACTCCCCGAAGACCTTTCGCTCATCAGGATCCCGCCTATGCTGCTGATCCCATTGGTAGAGAATGTCTTCAAACACGGCATCGACAAGCGGGAAGAGAATAACTATATCTCCATCCGGCTGCAACTCTCCGATCGCCTTGATTTTTCCGTCAGCAACCGGATCCGCCGGGATTCCGGCGGACACCCTAACGGAGCGGGCATTGGATTGAATAATTTATCGAAAAGACTTTCTATCCTCTACGGCGATAACTTTGTATTGGAAAGCGATCGTTCGCAGGATACCTATACCAGTAAACTCAACATCCCCTTATGACAAAATTAGATTGCCTCATCATAGACGACGAGCCTAACGCCGGGCAGTTACTGCAGGACTACATCGGCAAAGTCCCTTATCTGTCCCTGAAAGGGACCTGTTTTGATGCCCCGGAAGCATTGGAATTCCTCAGCCATTCACACGCAGACCTCCTGTTTTTGGATATCAACATGCCCGGCCTCAGCGGCATAGAGATGGTCAATATCCTGCCCAAAGAACAGAAAGTTATTTTCACCACCGCCTATTCAGAATATGCACTTAAAAGCTACGAATACAATGTAGTGGATTACCTGCTGAAGCCTATAACGTTTCAGCGTTTTATGATGGCGATCGCCAAAGCCACCGGCGGAATATCCGCCGCCCCGCACGGAGGACTGCCCCCTGCCCCGCAGGCAGCCGAAGAATACCTGTTCGTGAAATCAGACAAGCAGATGATCCGGATAAATTTCAGGGACATCCTCTATTTTGAAGCCCTGAAGGAATATATATGCGTCCATACGAAAAATCAAAAGGTTATAACCTACAAAAGGATGAAGGAACTGGCGGATCGGCTTCCCGCCCATTTTACCAGGATCCATAATTCCTATATCGTCAACGGGGACCATATCTCCAAAGTAGAAGGCAACTTTGTCCTTATCGACAACAAGAGCCTCCCCATCGGGATCTCTTACAAAGAATCCTTTGCCGCATTCATACAGCTCCGGGCGCTCTAACCCTCCGTCCGCGCCTCCTGGCCCTGCACGCCCTCCTGGTCCCGCAATCGCCCTCCGCTCCGCCCTAATCCTGTAGCAGCCACCTCTTGAACGAAGGGACTTTTAACTGACTGACAATGATAGGCTCCCGGGCATCCGGACTCAATACCAATTCCAGCTTCCCCCCTTTTACAGACCTGAACTTTACGACAGCATTGATATGTACCAGATATTTCTTGGTCACCCGGAAAAACGAAGGCGAATTGATCATCGACTCTATATCCTTTAAAGGTTTGTCGGCAATATATTTATAGTTGCTTTTCCGCTCTATCAGATAGGAGATCCCGTTCTCAATATAGAAATAGGCGATATCTTCCATCCTGAATACCAGGAACTCCCTTCCTTTTTTTGCAATGACCCTTTTGCCAGGGTCCGTCAACGACCCCTCATTATTTTCCTGGATCGTCTCATCATTCAGCAGCATGGTTAGCAATTTTTCAGGTGAACAGATAGTCTGATCAAGCACCTTAAATTTCTTAATCATACTCCTGTCCGAAAAATAATTTCAATGGATACGGATTCCTCTTCAACCCATTTTCCAGGTCCATCTTCTTTTAATTTAAGTTAACCCGCAAAAAATTCAACTTAACCGGATAGNTCCCTTTAACCGGTTGCCGATGCCAAAGAAAAACGGTTATTTTATCCCATCGCTTCATCATTGAATCAAAAATGTCCAACTAAATGTCCGAACAAGCAACCAAAGACCCTCTTTTGTCACCAGCCGCAAAAACAATTTTTACGGCAACTTTTGTGGCCGGCACATTAGACATCCTCTCCGCCCTCATCCTGTATGGATTTGTTTTCTCCCGGGTGAGCGCCCAGGTTATCCTGCAAGCCATCGCCAGCGCGCTGCTGGGCAAGGTAGCCTTTGAAGGAGGAGCAGGAACAGACCTCCTGGGCCTTGGCATCCACTATAGCCTCAGTCTGGCATTTGCCAGCTTCTACTTTTTCCTGTTTCCTGTCATCCCCTTCCTGAAAAAAAACAGGATAGCCAGTGGATTGTTATATGGTTTATGCGTATGGATGGTGATGAACCTGGCCGTGCTGCCCCTCATTGGCTATTCCAAATTTGACTTTCGTTGGGTCAGCGCCCTGAGAGGAGCCCTCATCCTCATGTTCGCCCTGGGCCTTCCCATTTCCTTCATTGTAAGCAAATATTATTCAAAAATCCCACTCTCCCCTCATTCCCTCCTCTAACCCCTCTCCAACCTTAGTTGAACTTTTTTCAACCCATTCATTTGCAACCACTTAAAAAATCCCCAACTAAGCTCCCACAAAACACACCCCCTTCCCCCATTAAGAATCGATTATTTTTCCCACCGCTCACCCAAACACCGGCCGTCCATCTTAGTTTTGCAGCATGCGGGCAATGCTTATTCTCGGTATTCTTACAGGATCTTGCTTTTTAGGTCTTCCCCCCTACCCAGCCCCGGGCCCG
>JGI25616J43925_10000384_pt1 | contig 15504 bp, 15 predicted proteins | sample GraSoi2013_100cm_FD_43925 | JGI IMG/M metagenome (IMG submission 43925) | reverse complement strand
CGCGAGGTCGAGCCCGACCGCTGGCAGCGCGTCCGCATTGAATTCGAATACCAGAGCCGCAATTTCCTGAAACACCTGCATCGCGTGGAAGACTGCGACGTAATCGTCTGCTGGACCCACAACTGGCCCGACTGTCCGCTGGACGTCGTGGAATTGCGGAGCGCGATGCTTCTTACGAAATGACGAATGATACAGTTCCCAGTCTGTGACCGAGTCTACCGTCCGTCGGCACTCATAGCCAGCAGATATGCGTCTTTGACGTCTTCGATCCTCTTGCCACGAACAACAGAACCCGGGGGAAACTCCCATTTTTCATTCTCGGGATCATATTGTTCTGTTGGCAAAATCTCAAAAAGCCCATTGTTTAGGTCTAGAGCTTCTGTCGACCGACAAACTTCCGTACCTTCATCAAGTAGACGGACGTATATTTTGACTCTGTTAGTATTTGGATCCATCGCCACCTACGTGTGTCAATTCTTTGTGATATTGTCCACGACCACCGAATGGCCAGTTGTCAGCATCGCAGTCCTTTCGGCATGATGCGGAGATTCTAGCAAGCCACCCTTCCTTCCGGAGCAAAAAACAAAAACGCTCCTCCGCGAAGGATGGCGTGGGTAACCGCTGGGTAGGGGTGGAAAAAATGGTCAAGCTCCAGCGGGGCGGCCCTGCTCACCACTTCGGTCCGCGTGTACTCAGAAGTTGTTCCGCACGCTGCTTCCAATCGGCATAGCGATTGGATTCGATCATCGGTGGGTTATTGGTCTTTTGAAGACGTAATCGTTTTGTGCTCGGTTCAGATTTCGGTTGGAGCCTATCTACATGCGTGAGCACGCCGGAGATCAAATTGGTGTTCAGCGAACCCTTGAAGGAAAAATAATCGTGAGTAGGTTCCTGTTTTCCCTGGCCTAGATAGATCACGCCAATGCTCAGCCTCGTGCTGAATGAGAGTCTGCGAGTGGAGGGATTGAACTGGACATTTTCAAGCAGGCCAGCCGGAAGGTCCTCGGCAGGACCGGAGGCATCGGAGAAGAGCCCGAACACCTGATTTCCCTCCTGCCACAACTGCACGGTGTATCCATACGCGTGCTCAGCAGTGTGGCGGACATCGGAAAACTCACCAATGAACCTAAACGGTTCGAGAGCGGGAGCTTTGGTTGCGCTCACGAGAATTGCAAAAGCGAGTACGTGAGCGACGATGCGCACCAGGACCGAAGAGAATGAAGAGGCTTGTTTCATGGAATATTAAAACCTCTAACCCGTTTGAAAGCCCTCTCCCCGTTGCTGGCGGAAGAGAGGGCCTTATTTTATTCCACAACGAGTTTATTGTCCCTGGTCATGAGGAACAGTGACGGTTACGACCGCAGTCGCTGTGTTGCCGGAAGCATCCGTCGCCGAGTAGGTGATTGTGTAGATACGTCCCGTTTTGTCCTGTCCCAAACGCTTGGCAGCCAAAGAGAACGTGCGAGAGTCAGTACCGAAGTTTGCGACAACGTCGCCCGGGTCGAGCGGTTCGCTGCAGGTTATGGAAACCAGCTTTACGACCGGATTGGGATCCTGATCGTCATGAACACTGATGTTCGCAGTGATGGTACGCAGGCTGCCGTTCGGAGGCCAAACGCTAGACGGCGTAACAGAGACCGTGATGTTCGGCGGAGTGTTATCCACCGGCGTCGGATTGTCATCCACCACCACTAATGCCGATTCAACAGTAGAGTCGGAGAAGAAAGCGGTCCAATGGCCTGTTAGGTAGGCGTTGTCAGGCTGTGGCGTGACAATCGAGAACCCTGATGTTGATAGTCCAGCCATGATGTCGGCCGTTCCATCATTGCGCCATTCCAGTTCGACCGCCGGACTTTCTTCAGTGGTGATTACGTCAACGTGCCAGGCGGTGGGCGAAGCTGAGCTGGTCGTGGGGATCCCGTCGTTGAATGCCCATCCCTGAGGGAACACGCGAAGCTCCGAAACGCCATGGTAATAATCGCTGCCGATAGCAAACCCTACTATACGATTTGTTCCGCTGTTGATCACGCGATATTGGTATCGCGTGGTTCCATCCGGAAGGTTTGTCTGAAATGCCTTAATGGTGACCGTTGGCGCCTGCTGTGCATACGCAGCGTAGGAAGCGACAACAAGGAATAACTGGGCAAGAAACATAAGTTGTTTTATTTTCATGAGCGCCCTCACTGATGGATGAAGTGGACCGGATCGGTTTGCGGTAACGGTCGGGTTAATTGGCATCCGCTGGCCAGATTCAGGAACTGCTGCAACGGAAGACTCGAAGCCATGTCAATTGCGAGACCTTGCGTATGGGGACCACTCGGAGATGCCGGCCTTTGCGTCAAGAGTAAGCCATGCCTTTGGAATTCCTGCTGCACCTGAGTACGCAGCTCGGCGCATTCCGGTTCACGTCTGTCTCGCAGAAGCCTCCACTTGTCCCAAACCTCGCGCAGATGCTCCTGATACTGAGGGGGGCGATAGGCGGAGTTCACCGTCACGGTGCCACCAGCGTTTGACACAGCAGCTTCCAGGCAGTTCAGGGCCGTTTGCATATTGGCCACCAAGTCGTTGGTGTCGACAGTATTACCATTTTCGAAATTGATCGCGGCAGGATCGGTGAGTGGCGTCAACGGCGCAACTTGGCAGGTGCGTAGCCCGAATCCGAACAGGTCGCCGGCAGTCTGATCACCCCACCCATCCTGCTGGACCGAAAAGACGAAGGTAATATGCTGGTTTCGGTAAGGGTTCATGTTGAATGAAACCGGGATCCGCGCGCTTTCGAAAAAGGTCCCGTAATCACTGCCTGGTTTGCCGAGATGACTGACGATGCTTACAGTCCCGGCGGGAGTCTGTACCGAGATGTCGTACCAGTCGTAAATTCCAGCATCCCAGGTCCTGAGCTTGTAAGCGAAACTAGCGATGCCACCATCATTGACGTCAACATCAATCGTCAAAATACTGGCTCCCAGGGGCTCGAGACCCGGAGCAGGCTGGCCGTTCGCACCATTCGGGTATGGAGTATCCCATCGGCCAATCGTGGCGTCTATGCCGGTGGAACTGCTTGAATTAGTTACATATCCCACGCCACCCTGCGATACTGCCGTAACTACGGCAGGGTGCGCCTGTTGCTGTGCTTGCGCACTAACACATAGGGCCAGAGCGCAAAGCAGCACTGCAAATAAAGATTTCTGAGCCATCAACGGTCCCCTTTCTATCAGCTGATAAGGTTGGAGTATTTTTTTTGTAATAGCTTAAGCAGACAAACTCCCAGAGAGAAGTTGTCCGGTCGTAGTGGTAGTATGGCCGCCCTATGGGCGGGATGTTCGCGGCTCCGAATGGAACCTAGCGAAGGGGTTACTTGGTCAAAATGTGAGCTTACGGCAACGACACTCTACATCAATTGCTTCGTGAATACATAGAAAAAAGTCTCGATTTGAAAAACATTTAACAAAGAGGATGCCAGAAGTCGCCAATGCTGAAGATGAATGAGAGCTTTCTAATTTCTTGTTTGCGCGAGATCTTCGTCCGAACATGGTTGCGCTGGCGATAGCTGTCCGCGACGATTCGCCACAGACAGCACTGGCTCATTTGTTTGCCTATTGGCACGCCTACTATGCAGGCTCCGAGGCCGAAGCTGCCAGTTTACTGGAAACCTCTCTTCAATATTCAAGCTCTCTCCCGCCGGTGCTGCGTGAATCTCTTCCGTGCGAGGCCGGAATCTTTCAGGCAAGCAAAAGAAAACGCACGGACCTGGCCCGCGCATGGCTGGCTGATCTGGCGAAGAAGTCTAAACATCTGGTACGGCTGGAAGGCGCCATCCTTGAAACCGAAGAGGACTTTCCAGGGGCGCTCGGCAAGATTGACGAGGTGGTGGCAGAGACGTTGAATCAACCGGACCATCCGTCAAGAGCAACTTCATTGCGATTGCTGCGGGAATGGCGATCTGAGGTGCTTGAAAAGGCGAACGCCCAACTCGTTGCCCCCGCACAATGATTCCAGGGAAACCCGTCGCTGATCGATCAGAATCCCGTTACCCGTCCGCTGAGCCCGAATTTCTTTTGCAAGGCCTTCAGCCGGGTGCCCCGCTCTCTCCGTCTTTCTGTTCGCTCTACGATATCGTGCGTGCCCCATCCTTCGCGGAGAAGCTGGCTCTTATTTTTTCAGCTTCGGAGCAAAGGGTGGGTGAGATCACCGTTTGATTCTCACCGGCCAATAGCATCGAAGTCCTTTCGGCTCCATGCGGAGATTCTAGCAACCCACCCTTCTCTCCGGGAGCAAAAAACAAGAACGCTCCTCCGTGAAGAGTGGGGCACCCACAGCCTGGAAGCTGCTGTCGGTCAGAGGCGGAAAGCGTGGGGCACCCGGCTGTTCGTAGTACACGAGCATGTCAAAAACGTACTGCGCGGTAAAGCTGTTTGGGAAGAGCTTTTCCTGGTTCTCTACGATCCGGCGTTCTCTACAGTCCGGCTCACGATGTTATCTGTAAAGCCGACGTAGAGCCGTCGCGATTTGTTCGACATGATGTAACACCAGTAGCGCTTCATAAACTCGACAATGTAGCACTCCCGGACTTGGCTGACGTGTGAGCGATATCCCGTTTGGCTCACGCGAAGCAGCGGCGGAGCAGGTCCCTCACCCTGCTCGCCTGCGCTCCGCAGGGGTTCGGGATGGTGCCTCGTGAGGGTGGACGTATCGTGCCTAGCGGTGATCCAGAAACCACATTGACCCCAATACCAGAAGAGTCGGCCAGCCGAAAATCTCAGAATACGTTCCGTCTGTCACTGAGTTACTCAAGTGCTTTTGCAAAATCTCCATCCTATGCATCCGAACTTGAAGCCATCAGATACGAGCCTTCATTGCCTTCGATCCGTTTGCCGCGGACGATGGAGCCCGGAGGGAACTCCCATTTTTCATCGTTCGGATCGTAGTGCTCGGTCGGGAGAATATTAAAAAAGCCACTACCCAAATCGAGAGCCTCCGTTGGACGGGAAACCTCGGTAGCCTCGTCAAGTAGGCGAACATAGATTTTGACTCTGTCATTGGGCACGTCGAGATTCTACCTATTTTTTGACTTACGCGATGGACATGGCAACCTAACAATAGTAAGCTGCCCAATCAAAGGATTACAGGGCCTAGATCGCATTCTCGTCCGAGTCCTAAAACTAGACAATGAGGCGTGATGTCACTGCGAATGCTCAATCTCATTGTAGTTCTTTTCTTTCTTTCGGCCCCTCTGTTCACTGAGCACGGCTTCGTTTACCAATCCAAGGCCAAGACAACGACGCCCAACCCAAGTTCTTCCTCCAAAGCTCCTGAAGGCGCTGAAAAGATCGGAACCCAAGAGTCATCGAAGAATGCAGCGGTAGCAGAACGAAAGAGTGCCCTCGAAAGATTTAGCGGTAATATTAGCGCCGTCCGATCAATCGCCATTGATTTCCTTCTTTTGGGTTTGCTAATCGCGTTCCTGGCAGCCGCTGTTTGGGAAATGCGACGTAAACTGGTGATTGTCGAATTGGTTGAAGTTCCAGAGGATCTCTCGAAAAAAGGTTATACGCCAACCGTAATCGCACAGCGTATTGTGGCCGAGATCACTTCCCTCAGGCGTGCCGCGCGATTTAGGGGACGTTTAGAAGAAGGCCTGGAAATTGACTCTGCGCAAATCGATTTCACTGTGCCCACGGCTGGAATCTCATATCGGAACACTATCCGTTACGCAAGGCAGCTATTTCGCCGTCACGAGGAGCGCATCAGCGGAGAGATCGTGCACGAGGGCAAAAAAACCCGCATTGTCTTGCGGACACGCGGAGGGCGCACTACATCATCCAGTCTATATGCCCTTAAGGATGCGGAGCTAAACGATCTTCTGCAGAGTGCCGCTCTTGAGATTGCAATGCTTGTCGACCCGTACCTTGTAGCAACGTACTGGCTTTGGAAAGAGCAGCGGCTCGGAACATTTGAAAAGACGCTTGCTGCAATTCGTAAGTGCTTAGCTGACACCCCACAGAGGGCACACTATAACGCTTACGTCATTTGGGGAAATGTGCTGTTCTTTCAGAAAGAGTTCGCCGAGGCAGAACAAAAGTACCGTATGGCCGTCACGCTGTCACCGAAGAAGGCGGCGATCTTTAACAGCTGGGGCAATCTCTTACGCGCACAGCGCCGCCTCGACGAGGCGGCGTCAATGTACGAGATCTCCATACAGTTGGACAGCAAAAATCTCTCGGCATTGAATAATCTTGCAAATGTTTGCAATGATCGCAGGCAACATCGAGAAGCTGTTCGGTTCTCAGCACGAGCGATCCGACTAGATCCGCGATATGCTCCGGCTTGGAGTACCCAAGGATACGCGCTCTGGCGGCTGGGCAGCTACGCTCAGGCCGAAGCAAACTTCGCCCGAGCAATTGATCTCGATCCAAATTATGGTTGGTCCTACATCAATTGGGCTCGTTTGCTTAACGCACAGAGGCGCTTCGAAGAGGCTTTCGCCAAGTTAGGGGCGGCCATCGAGATAAGAGAAACACTAGCGTCAGTCTATGGTGTATGGGGAGACGCTTTGCTTCAGTCGGGCAAATTTCGTGAGGCGGAAGAGATGTATTTGCGGGCCACGGCTGAAGTGCCTACTGTCGCTAATGGCACTGCAGGTCTGGCTGGGGTGTCGCTTCGACAGAGGCGATATAACGAAGCGATCCAAAGGCTTCAAAAGGTTATCGAAATCGATCAGTACTACCCCTTCGGTTGGTTCGGCTGGGCTGAATCACTCCGCTTTATGGGCCAACACGACGCGGCGATAGACAAATATCAAGCTTTACTCTCCCTGGATCAATATCAAGCTAATGCCTACACCGGCATTGGCTTGGTTCAGAGTACTTGTCACCAGTTACGGAATGCCACAGCAAGCTTCAGAAAAGCCGCAGGAATCGACCAGACAGAAGCATGGGCGTGGCGGAGTTGGGGCGATCTGTTACTCAGCATGCACCGCTACAAGAGAGCGAAGAGGAAATACCTAAAGGCCGTCCAGGTGAATCCTTTCGACGCAAACGCATATATCGGCCTCGGCCAAGTGGCGTTCAGGCGGGGCGACCTCAAAACAGCAACCTTACACTTTCGAAAAGCCTGTGAACTAGACGGACGCCACGCTTTCGCTCAAGCGCGACTTGCAGAGGCATTGATCACATCAGGTCACGTGAATGACGCGCTCGGCCAATTAGCAAGAGCAGTCTCGGATCGGCCTCAAGAGGCTACCCTGTTCGCTGAATTCGGTAATGTTCTATCTCGTCTCGGTATGCATCAAGAGGGTGAAGTTCAATATCGCCAAGCAATTGCATTGGATCCGTCCAACTCAGATTTCCTGAGGTCATTAGCTTTAGCGCTACGCGCACTTGGTCAAAAAGATGAGGCGTTACATCTGCTGCGGCAGGCAGTCGCAGCAGAGCCTTGGAACGGTAGGGCGCGAAGCAGTTTGGGCACCTTGCTCGACGATGCCGGTCGGAGCCGAGTTGCATTGCGCTGGTTCTCGCGCTCGTCTTTTATTGCTCCTAAAAGTGTCCCCATTCTACTCGGCTGGAGCGATGCGTTTCGGGCAGAAGCACGTCGCGTCGGAACACAGAAGGAGGAGAGCACCAAGCACTACGAGCAAGCCCTTCAGATTCTTCGGCGAGCAGTAGATCTGGACCCGTGGGATACCGCGCCCTTACGCACAATGGGCGATCTATTTCTCGAAATGAAATCATTTGAAGAAGCAAGATCAACTTTCAAACACGCCATACGTATAGACCCCTCCGACTCTCTTGCCTGGCACGGCAAGGGCGAAAGCTTGCGCCGACTTGGGCATGATAAGCAGGCGATCAAGGCCTACAAACGTGCACTGCTGCACGGCCCCAGAAATCTCTACACGCTTATTCGTCTTGCTGAATCGCTGCAACGATTGAATCGACACGAGGAAGCACTAGTTGAGATTAACCGTGGGCTTGAGATCCAGCGGACAAACCCAACGCTCCTCAAGCTGTTACAAGCGTCTCAGACTGCAATAACTCCCCATTGAATAGACTGAGCATAAATCAAAAACTCCGGGGGCAAAGAATCCGGGGACGGAACGTACCCTTTCCCCACGTTGCATGACATGATGCGTGACTTCAACAGCAATTTGCCCGGAGTGTCAGTTCCCAGCGTAGAACACTGAATCGCTAGAACGACTCCCCAACCAGTTCTTCGCTCTTCTTCCACAGCGCCTCAGCAGTATTTTTGTCGAGAGCATAGGCACGCACTCCTTCGCTGACGCCGGTGATCTGCGCGGACTCGGGAACGATTTTGCCAACGTGGCAGTTCTCGCAATACCGGCCGCCGATCTCGTCAGCGGAAGCGACTACGCCGGCCCACACCGAAGTTGCGGCTCCTTGAGGAATGGTCTTCCACTGGAAGGACTTGCCCTCCGCTGCAAGTTGCTTCTCTATCTGCTGAATCAGGTTTTCGAGCAGGCCCGGCTCCATGTAGCGCGTCAGCTCGGTATGTATGACGCCTGGGTGCACCGCCGCAGCCCGCACGCCACGCTTGGCGTGCCGCTGGTCGAAGGCAACGGCGAAGAGAATATTGGCCGTCTTGGACCGGCCATATGCAATCCGTGGGTCATAAGGGGTCCGTTCAAAGTTGGGATCTTCGAGATCGACATTGGACATGCGGTGACCGGCGGAAGACAGATTGATCAGCCGCCCGCCTTTACGGATCAGAGGCGCAATCCGGTTGACGAAGACAAAGTGACCGAGATGATTGGTGCCGAACTGGGTTTCAAAGCCGTCTGCCGTGTGGCCGAATGGTGTGGCCATCACTCCTGCATTTGCGATCACCACGTCAAAAGGCTCGCCCTGTGCGAGCAATTTGTCGGCGCAAGTGCGCACGCTCTTGAGGCTGGCGAGATCGAGCTCAACCAGATCCAGGCTCCCACCATTGGCGGCCGCATCCTTTACTACTTGCTCGGTCGCCGCTTTCGCCTTCGTCACATCCCGCGCCGCTCCCACCACCTGCGCGCCATGCGCGGCCAGTGACCGCGCCGTCTCCACGCCGATTCCAGCGGAAACGCCCGTGACAAGGATCCGTTTACCGCGCAGATTTACTCCGGACAAAACGTCTTCTGTTGTTGAGGTCGCTCCAAATACTTCCACCATTGTCTTTCCTCCTTGAGTATTGGCCGCTATTGACGAACGGCCCAAGACTTCGCTAAAACGGAGAGTGTCTCCGAAACAGTAGATAAGATAACCGGAGACTTCCTCCGGTTGCAATATTTTTTTACCTATGGCGACGAAGCGTTCACAACCTGTACGGCGAAGGCCCCGGACTGATGCGCAGCGCAATCGCGAGCGCATTCTGGACGTCGCCAAGGAGGCGTTTACCCGGTCCGGCGCAAACGCCAGCCTGGATGATATCGCCAAAGACGCAGGCGTTGGACCGGGAACTCTCTATCGCCACTTTCCGACACGCGATGCGCTGATCGAAGCCGTTTATCGCACTGAGGTAGAGAAGCTGGCCGCGGCGGAACGGAAGTTCGCTGATACCATGCCCCCGATCGAAGCGTTGCGCGCCTGGATGTTGTTGTTCATCGATTACATTGCCGCCAAGCACATCATCGCCCCTGCACTGAATACCTTCGTCGGAGGCCCCTCCAAGCTGTATGAAGGTTCGCGTGCTCAGATCGAGGGAGCGATCAATGCGCTGGTCGAGCGCGCCATCGCGAGCGGCGACATACGTAGAGACCTCGAGCCATTCGATCTTCTTCGCGCTCTGATCGGAGTCTCCAACGTGGCCCTCGGCCCGGACTGGCAACAAAGCGCCAGAAGACTTGTGGATATTCTCATCACGGGTTCGCGGCCAATCAAAGGTCAAAAGATCCCGGTCTGAGTGCGATTCTCACGACTATCCCCCTTATGTTTCATACCGTTCGTCCCCTCTACAGGTCATTCCGACAGCCCGTTAAGCGCGCGCGAACCGACGGCCCTTCGGGATAGCTTCTCGATAAGGGTTAGAGCTTTGATCGGGACACATTATCCCCAAGGAGCCGGTCTTGGTGCGTTACCGTGGCGGCGCGGTGTAATACCCGGCGCGATGTCTGACTTTGTAGGACGCGCTCTCCGCATCCTTTTTATTGAGCTCAACTTGAATGCGGCGGAAGGGCGAATCCGAGACCCGGCGGTTGGGATAGTAGGCGATCAGGTATTGCGTTCGCAGCTCGTCGCTGATTTCCTGGAAAGCGTTGTCGAGCTGCGCGATGCTCTCTGCGTAGTAGTATTTTCCGCCGGTGTCTTTGGAGAGTTGAATCAGAGCGTGTTCGCCGCCGAGGTTGCGGCCTGCGTCCGCTGCCACTGGAACGATGATGATGCTATAGATGATGGCTTCGGCTTCCTCGGCGCGGCGCAATGCGTTCTGGTAGCTGGTGGCGCTCGTTGTGTCGCCGCCGTCGGTGATCAGGACGATGACCTTGCGTCCCTTGCGATCGAGCAGGGCCTCTGCCCCCAGATAGACGGCGTCATAGAGTGAGGTACCGGCGCCCGCGGTTAGCCGCTCGATTCCACGGTCAAGACTTTTCACGTCAGACGAGAAGCTGGTCAACTGGTCAGTATTCTCAGTGATCTGAAACACACTCAGATGGTCCACCGGACGCATGACCGAGTGAACGAACTTTTTGGCTGACGCTACTTCCAGCTTCAGGTCCTTGCGCGTGCTCTCGCTGGTATCAATGGCGAGGACGATGTTGAGTGGAAGCTCGGACTCGCGGTCAAACACGCTGATGGTCTGCGGCACGCCGTCTTCAAGCACGCGAAAATCCTCTTTGGAGAGATCGCTGATCGGCGCCCCGTGCGTGTCCGTCACGGTGGTGAAGATACTCACGAGCCGGACGTTCACGCGCAGTGTATTTGGATCGTCCGATCCACGGCCCTGCGCCGTGCCCGGAGGCACGCGGTCGCCGCGCACGGGGTCCTGTCCGCAGGCGAAGCTGCACCCGATTGCCAACAAGCAAACCAGCCGCAGGAGACTCAGAACTCTGGGTCGAGTGCACTCAGTCATATTCAGTTCAGCAGGTATTCTGGAAACTTAGATGCAACCGCCGGATAAAGGTTATTTTGTGCCACGAATTTCTTCCGGAAAAGGCTCGCCATCGGCCCAGACCGCGCCATCTTCAAAGTACTCCTTCTTCCAGATTGGGACCGTCTTCTTGAGCGTGTCAATGATCCAGCGGTTCGCGGCGAATGCGTCTCCGCGATGCGCCGACGCGACCACGATCAGCACACTGGTCTCCCCAATCTCCAGCCGTCCCAGGCGATGGACAATGCGTAGATCGCGCACTTTGAACTTCTCAAGTGCTTGTTCACATAGCTTCTCCATCTCATTGATTGCCATAGGGCTATAAGACTCATAGTCCAGATACAGTGTGCGCCGGTTGCGAGTGTGATTGCGGACGATCCCTTCAAACGCGACCACCGCGCCGTCTTCCGCTGCTTTCATGCTGTCGACAATGCCAGAGGTCTTGATTGGCTGCAACACGATCGCGCAGTGAGTTGACCGAAGTTGTGGCTCCGGTGCGCTGCTGCCGCCGCTCACCGGGGGCAGAAAACCGATCTCGTCGCCTTCATGGAGCAGAGTTGAGCCCTCAGAGTACTGCTGATTGACCGAACAGGCGATGGATGCGGCGAAAGATTTGAACTTCGGAAACTCAGTGCCGTAGATCGCCACCAAATCCGAGAGCCTGGCCCCGGAGAGAAGTTCACGCGTCTCTTCGGCTTTGCCGACGACGTCTTTGAGTTGCCCAAAAAAGAGAGTGCGAACGCGCATGATGATAGAAGATACGGAAAAATGTATTTGCGAACCCGGCTTAACGCAACTTAACCGAAATGGTGCGTAAATCTGGTAACCAAACAGCCGCCGCTGGAGTCTATTGTACTAAGTAGTCAGCAGTCATAAGAGCTACATAAACATCCTCTGCTCTGGAGTGGGAATCGTGCACCCACTCCATTTATTTTTCCCCACACAATTTCATCGGCNGGCCGCGGCATTTGTTTCCCAACAAGAGAAAGAGCCGGACGGTTATCCGGCTCTTAGACAGCTTGCGCGGTTCGCGTTACACGTTGCTCAGAACGCGCTCCCGGGTCTCGGCGTCCTGGCGCTCTTCGCGGTGCGAGGTCGGCAAGGCAATCTCCAGGACGGCTTCAATCGTGGTGACGTAATGGATATTCACACCGTCAACCTGTTCCGGCGTGAGATCCTCTTCCACGTTCATGCGATTGTCGGCAGGGAAGATCACGTCCTTGACTCCGGCGCGCTTGGCCGCCAGGAATTTCTCCTTCACGCCGCCGATCGGCAGAACGTTGCCGCTCAGCGTGATCTCGCCGGTCATCCCAGTCAGCGGACGCACCGGGCGATCCGTAAGCAGCGAAACCAGTGCAGTCGCCATAGTCACGCCGGCCGATGGGCCATCCTTGGGGATGGCGCCCGCGGGCACGTGAATATGTATGTCGTGGTCCTTGAAGAACTCTTCATTAATCTGAAGGGCCGGCGCGTTGGAACGTACCCAGGTCAACGCGGCTTGCATGGACTCCTGCATCACCTGGCCGATCTGTCCGGTCATGGTGAAGCCGCCTTTACCCTTCATCTTGTTGGCTTCGATGAAGAGGATGTCGCCGCCGGCTGGCGTCCAGGCCAGTCCGACCGCAACACCGGAACGCCGCGTGCGTTCCGCGATCTCGGTGTCAATACGGATCTTGATGCCGCCCAGGAATTCCTGCACCACTGCGGGCGTTACCAGCAGCTTGTCCGTCTTGCCCTCGGCAATCCGGCGCGCCTGCTTGCGACACATAGTCCCGATATTGCGTTCAAGGTTACGCACGCCAGCCTCACGCGTGTAGTGCCGGCTGATGAAACGAACCGCGTCTTCCGGAATCTCAATCTGCTCCTTGGTCAGACCGTTCTCATCGATCTGCTTGGGAATCAGATAGCGCTCGGCAATGTGTACCTTGTCGTCTTCGGTATAGCCCTGAAGCTCGATGATCTCCATGCGGTCGCGCAGAGGCTCGGGAATCGTGTCGAGCATGTTCGCGGTGCAGATGAACAGCACCTTCGAGAGATCGAACGGGACGTCGAGATAGTTATCGCGGAAGGTCGAATTCTGCTCAGGGTCGAGCGTCTCCAGCAGTGCGGAAGATGGATCGCCGCGGAAATCGCGCCCGAGCTTGTCGACTTCNTCGAGCACGAAGACAGGATCGTTGGTCTCAGCGCGGCGAATGCCCTGGATGATCTGTCCGGGAAGCGCGCCGATGTAGGTCCGGCGATGTCCGCGGATCTCGGCTTCATCATGCACACCGCCGAGCGAAAGCCGCACAAACTTCCGATCGAGTGCCCGCGCAATACTGCGCCCCAGCGATGTCTTTCCTACACCCGGAGGCCCAACAAAACAGAGGATCGGTCCCTTCATGTTCGGCTTCAACCGGCGTACGGAAAGATAATCGAGGATGCGGTCTTTCACCTTCCGCAGATCGTAATGATCGACATCGAGGACTTCATGCGCCTTAGTGATGTCCACTTGCACGCCGCTCGATTTTGCCCACGGCAATACCGCCAGCCATTCAATGTAGTTGCGCGTGACGGAATAGTCTGCCGCCATCGGCGACATCCGCGCCAGCCGGTTGAGCTCTTTGGTCGCTTCCTTCTTTACTTCTTCCGGCATGCCGGCGGCTTCAATTTTCTGCCGCAGCTCTTCCACGTCGCGCTGAGCTTCGTCCTGTTCACCCAGCTCTTTCTGGATCGCCTTCATCTGCTCGCGCAAATAATACTCACGCTGCGATTGGGAGACCTGATCTTGCACTTCGGTCTGAATTTTTGTTCTAAGCTGCTGAACCTCAAGTTCTTTAGCCAAGTGGCGATTGATCGCTTGCAGACGCCGCTCGACGTCTGGAGTTTCCAGGATCTCCTGTTTGTCTTTGGTGGAGAGAAATGGCAGTGACGACGCCACAAAATCCACGAGCCTGCCGGGCTCGTCGATGTTGATAGCCACGGTCTGCAGTTCGTCCGACAGCGTAGGCGATCCCGCGACAATCTGCTGGAACAACGTCAGTACGTTGCGTTGCAGCGCTTCGATCTCGGGCGAGTGGTCGGGTTCCTGATCGGGAATCGTATCCACGTTGGCGCGGAGNAACGGTGTTAGCTGCGTNAAGTCTCGGAGCTTTGCCCGGTCCAGGCCTTCNGTAAACACAAAGAGGCTCTGGTTCGGCATTTTTACGACTTTGTGGACAGTCGCCAGCGTGCCGATACTATATAAATCGGTCGGTTGTGGGGTATCCACGCGGGCTTCGCGCTGGGCCACGACCAGGATGGTCTTTTCTTCGCCCAGCGAATTAATCAGCTGAATGGAGCTCTCCCGGCCGACGGTCAGGGGCAGGACCGCGTGCGGAAACAGGACAGTATCCCGAACTGGGAGCACTGGAATGCCGTTTTTTGGCTGTTCCGGCTGATTCTCGGGCGTCCCGCTGCCTGAATCGAACGTATTTTGCGTTTCAGACGCCATAATAAGTAATCCTTGATAGTAAGACGCTCATATTGATGACTCGGCCCCGCCGAAAGATGCAGTCCTGAAGAAACTAATCGCACTCCGCCCGGGGCCGGATTGTATCACTTGTGCGAACGCCATAACTGCCTTAAATACTTCAATTTCCGTCTCTTGGATAGATCCCAAGCACCTTCACTCTCCGGACATTCTCCTCCAGGTCCCGCAGCGCCTGATGCATCTGCCGGTCGTCGCCCCGGAGAACGTCGACAAAGAACATATATTCCCAAGGCTTCCCCCGGACCGGACGCGACTCGATCTTGGAAAGGTCAAGGTCTCGCAGCGCAAACACGCTCAAAGAGTTGAACAACGCGCCGGGCTGGTTCTTGAGCGAGAAGGCCAAAGAAGTCTTATCGGCATTCGCGGCCACCACTTTCTTTTTTCCCAGCAGAAAAAAGCGGGTAAAGTTCTGCTTTGAGTCTTCCAGTCCGCGCAGGAGAATCTTGCCGCCATACTCCACCGCAGCCTGCTTTCCGGCGATGGCCGCGGTATCGCGCAGCTTCTGCCCGACCACGTGTTTCACGCTGCCCGCCGTGTCATAGAACGCCGCAGGCTTGATTCTCTTGCGCCGGCGAAAGAAATTGCGGCACTGGTCCAAAGCTACGGGATGAGAAAGCACCTGGCGGATGTCCTTCAGCCTGGTTCCCGGAGCCGCAATCAAATTGTGCTCGATGCGCAGCCGCAACTCCCGGCGAACAAAAACGTCGCGCTCTACCAGCAGATCAAGATGCTCGGCCACAGGCCCGGCCAATGTGTTCTCCACGGGAATCACCGCACAGTCAGCGCGCCCAGAGTCCACGGCGTCAAAAACGTCCGCCGAAGTCTGGCACGCGACAATCACTCCCCGCGGTACAAGCTGCAATGCAGCCTGATGACTGAAGGCGCCGCGTTCGCCCTGGATCGCAACTTTCATGGAAGCAATATAC
>JGI25616J43925_10000382_pt1 | contig 15548 bp, 18 predicted proteins | sample GraSoi2013_100cm_FD_43925 | JGI IMG/M metagenome (IMG submission 43925) | reverse complement strand
CCATGTCTTCCATGACTCCCCAGGAAATCGTCCACGAGCTGGACAAGCACATCGTCGGCCAGACTCGCGCAAAGCGCGCCGTGGCGATCGCCCTCAGGAACCGCTGGCGGCGCCAGCAGGTGGCCGAGCCCCTGCGGCAGGAGATCACGCCCAAGAACATCCTCATGATAGGACCCACAGGTGTCGGCAAGACCGAGATCGCGCGTCGCCTCGCGCGCCTCGCGGATGCGCCTTTCATCAAGGTCGAAGCGACGAAGTTCACCGAGGTCGGCTATGTCGGCCGCGACGTCGATACGATCGTCCGCGACCTCGTCGAAATCTCGATCAAGGACACTCGCGAGGCGGCGACCAAGAAAGTGCGACGCAGAGCCGAGGATTCGGCCGAAGAGCGGGTGCTCGACGTCCTGCTCCCTTCGGCACGCCGGACGGGCGCCTTCGGGGCGGAGGGTGCCGAGGTTCCGGCGAACCCCGTCGGCGAGGAAGAATCCGCGACGCGGCAGAAGTTCCGCAAGAGACTGCGCGAGGGCGAGCTCGACGACAGGGAGGTCGAAATCGAAGTGTCTACGCCGCAGGCGCACATGGAGATATTCGCCCCGCCCGGGATGGAGGAGCTGACGCAGCAGATCCAGGGCATGTTTCAGAATCTGGGCGGCGCCAGGAGAAAACTGCGCCGGATGAAGATCCGCGAAGCGATGAGGATGCTCACCGACGAGGAGGCGGCTCGCCTCGTCAACGAGGAGGACCTGCGTGCCAAGGCGCTCGCCAACGTCGAGGAGAACGGCATCGTGTTTCTGGACGAGATCGACAAGATCGCGAGCCGCGGCGAAACGGCCGGCCCCGACGTTTCGCGCCAAGGCGTGCAGCGGGACCTGCTCCCGCTCGTGGAGGGCACCACCGTCTCCACCAAGTACGGAATGGTGAAAACCGACCATATNCTCTTCATCGCGAGCGGNGCGTTTCATCTTTCAAAACCTTCGGACCTGATTCCAGAGCTGCAGGGGCGCTTCCCCATCCGCGTCGAGCTGGATTCGCTTTCGGTGGAGGATTTCGAAAGAATCCTCACGGCGACCGACGCCTGCCTCACCCGCCAGTACCAGGCGCTGCTCGCCACCGAGGAGGTCGAGGTCTCTTTCGTAGCGGACGGGATCCGGCGTCTTGCCGAGATCGCCTGGTCGGTGAATGAAAAGACCGAGAACATCGGCGCGCGGCGCCTGTACACGGTGATGGAGAAGCTGCTGGAGGAGATTTCGTTCGACGCGGGCAAGCACGGCGGGGAGAGCTTCAGGATCGACGCCGCTTTCGTCGATTCGAAACTCAAGGAACTTGCGCAAAGCGAAGACCTCGCGCGCTACGTGCTGTGACGGTTTGAAGATGCGGACGATGGCAAGAACGCTCCTCGCGTTGGCACTCCTTGCGGCCGCAGCGGCCGCGCACGGACAGGTCGAGGCCCGGGCCGCGTGGGTGCGCGGGACGGCGCCCGGCCAGACGACGGCCGGGGCCTACATGGAGCTCACGAGCGATCGGCGCGCGAGCCTCCTCGGCGCGGAAAGCCCGGCCGCCGGCAGCGCCGAAATCCACGAGATGAAGATGGAAGGCAACGTGATGCGCATGCGCGCCGTGACCAGGCTGGAGCTCCCCCCCGGCAAGACGGTCGAGCTCAAGCCGGGCGGCCATCACATGATGCTGGTGGACCTGAAACGGCCCCTGAAAAAGGGAGACCTCGTGCCCATCCGGCTCAAGGTAGAGCTGAGCGACAAGACGATCAAGACGATTCGGGTCGTGGCCGAAGTCAGGGAACTCGCCGCGACCGGCCGTCCCTGAGGGCTAAGGTGTTTCGTCTTCGATCGACTCTTTGAGACAGCGGGGGCAGTAGCAGCCTGATCCGGGGGTCGGAGCGGACAGCGCGGGGAATTCCCCGCACCAGCAATGCGCCCGACCTGCCTGCGCTCCGCATTCGAACGCGTCGCCGCAGCGCGCGCAGCGGCTGGCTTGCAATGCCTCCTTCGAGCGGGAGCCCGACCTCACGGTGGCGCCCAATCTAGCTGCTTCGCGCAAGCATCGCAAGCGCCATTGAAATGGCCGGCAAGGTCCCCATATTCAGAGCACGTCGGGCTGTAGCCCGGACTGAACAAAAGGAGAGAACCATGGCAAACATTACTCGTTACGATCCGTTTGGCGACCTGGTCGACGACATTTTCAGAGGTTTTCTGGTCGGGCCGATCGGGTTTGAAGCGGCCGCTCCGGTGCGCCGCATGAAGGTCGATGTGGCCGAGCAGAACGGCGAATACAAAGTGGTCGCCGAGCTGCCNGGAGTCAAGAAGGAAGACATCAAGGTCAACATCGACGGCGACCAAGTGTCGATCACTGCCGAGTCGCGCGCCGAGCGCGACGAAAAGGACGGTGAACGCGTGCTGCACAGCGAGCGCTACTTCGGCACGGTATCGCGCGCTTTCCGGCTGAGCCAGGAAATCGACGAAGCCCGCGCNAGCGCCAAGTACTCGGACGGCGTGCTCGAACTGACGCTCCCCAAGAAGGCGACGGCCGCAGCGAAGCAGCTCACGATCCAGTAATAGGTAACAGCCTTCAAGANGCGNAGGCGGCCGGTTGGCCGCCTTTTTTTTCTTTTTTTCCGCGCTCAAAGAGTACAATCGGCGCTCAAGATGCGCATGCCGATGAGCGACGCTGCCCTGACTCCGGCTCACAAGGCCAATGTCCTCGCCGAAGCGCTGCCCTACATCAAGCGCTTCCACGGCAAGACGATCGTCGTCAAGTACGGCGGCAACGCAATGACCGAGGAGGTGCTCAAGCGCAGCTTCGCCCACGACGTAGTGCTGCTGAAGCTAGTCGGCATGAACCCGGTGATCGTGCACGGCGGCGGACCGCAGATCGACGAGCAGCTGGCGAGGATGGGCAAGAAGGGTGAATTCGTCCAGGGCATGCGGGTGACGGACGCCGAGACGATGGATGTGGTCGAGATGGTGCTCGGCGGCCAGGTCAACAAGGAAGTGGTGACGCTCATCAACCAGGCGGGCGGCAAGGCGGTCGGGCTCACCGGCCAGGACGGAGCATTCGTTCACGCGAAAAAGATGCTGCTCTCCGACAAGAACAACGGCGGCGGAAAGATCGACATCGGCCAGGTCGGCGAAATCGCCTCGATCGACCCGAAAGTGATCTGGGCGCTCGAGGAAGGGGGGTTCATCCCGGTCGTCGCGCCCATTGGCGTTGGTGGAGACGGGCAGTCTTACAACATCAACGCCGATCTCGTGGCGGGGAAACTCGCAGAAGTCCTCAAGGCCGAGAAGCTCGTCGTCCTCACCAACACTCCGGGGGTACTCGACAAGAACGGCAAGCTCTTGACCGGCCTTACGCCGAAAAAGATCGACGCTCTCGTGGCGGACGGAACACTTTCCGGCGGAATGCTTCCCAAGATCAGCTCGGCGCTCGACGCCGCGAGGAACGGGGTCAAGAGCGTGCACATCATCGATGGCCGAGTCGAGCATGCCTTGCTGCTGGAAATTCTCACCGATGAAGGCGTGGGGACGCTGATCCGCTCGAAGTGACGGCGCCACCGATGCCTCGGAAAGTCGCCCCGGACACCGGTAGCAAGCACTTACCCAGAGTCATAGAATGAGCATCCCGCCGACTGTTTGAGAGGATGCCATGCCCGCTGTCAAACCCGGTGCCCGCCGCCTGCAGATCCTGCAAGTGCTGGCACGGATGCTCGAGAACCCGAAGGGAGAGAAAGTGACGACCGCGGCCCTGGCCAAGGAGCTGGACGTGTCCGAGGCCGCGCTGTACCGGCACTTCGCGAGCAAGGCACAGATGTTCGAGGGCCTGATCGAATTCATCGAGCAGACACTGTTCGGCCTTGTGAACAAGATCACCGCGGAGGAGGAGAACGGCCTGAAGCAGGTCCAGGCGATCCTCTCCTCACTGCTCAGCTTTGCCGAGAAGAATCCGGGCATGACGCGCGTGCTGGTCGGCGACGCGCTGGTGAACGAGGACGAGCGGCTTCAGGTCCGTATCAACCAGCTGCACGACCGCCTCGAGGCGACGCTCAAACAGTGCCTGCGCGTGGCCGCGACACAAGGGCGCGATGCTCCCGACGCGACGCAGGCCCCGCTTCCGGCCGACCCCGGTCCTCAGGCCAACCTGCTGCTTTGCTACGTCATCGGGCGCTGGCAGCAATACGCCAAGAGCGGCTTCAAGAGACTGCCTTCGGAGCTATGGGAAAAGCAATGGCCGCTTCTCGTCCAGATCTAAGCGGTCACCGTGGCGCATATGGGGCAGGCCGGATCTTTGGCGAGTTTGACCGTTCGCCACTGCATCGCGAGCGCGTCCAGAATCAGCAAGCGGCCCTCAAGGGACTCGCCGGCTCCCGCGAGCAGCTTCAGCGCCTCCGCCGCCTGCATGGCGCCGATGATCCCGGTGAGCGGAGCAAATACGCCCATTACAGCGCAGCGCACTTCCTCGAGTTCCGCATTCTCGGGGAACAAGCAGTGATAGCAGGGACTGAGCTCGTCCCTCAAGTCAAAAACGCTTACCTGGCCGTCGAAGCGCACCGCTGCACCTGAGACGAGCGGCTTGTGATGCCGCACGCATGCGCGATTCACAGCGTGACGGGTCGCGAAATTGTCCGAGCAGTCGAGGACGACGCTGCTCGAGGCGACCAGCGGGCCGAGCCTCTCGTCCAGGAGGCGCTGCTGGATGGGAACGACCTTAACTTCCGGGTTTATTTTGCCGAGCGCCTCGCGCCCGGACGCAACCTTGGGTCTTCCTATCGATTCGGTGGTGTGAAGGATCTGGCGCTGCAGGTTGGTGAGGTCCACCGTGTCGCCGTCGGCGAGGGTGATCGTTCCGACCCCTGCCGCGGCGAGGTACAGCGCCGCGGGTGAACCGAGCCCTCCCGCGCCTATGACCAGCGCCGAGGACGCGAGCAGCTTCTCCTGCCCCTCGACGCCGATCTCGGGGAGGAGAATATGCCGCGAATATCGTAGAAGCTGATCGTCGTTCATCGTAGGGAAATGCCGTCCGCGGGATGAACCGCGCTCCGCGTCGGTTCCATCCCGCGGAGATAGGGCGGGGCGCTTTTCGCGTCCGCCCTTATCAATTCTTGGTTGCTGCGGGCGGCGTGCTCTGCGCGGTGGTGAGCGGCACGCCCTTCAGGAGCTTGAGCGCCTCCTGGAACTGGAAGTCCTTTTCTGAGGCGAACTCGAGCGGCGCCGGTGGTTTCTCTTCCGCATCGCTCGATGGTTTTGCACTGGTGCGCTGCGATTTCTCAGACTGGGGCTCCCCCTCCTGATCGTTGAGGAGATGCTTTTCCAGATCGGCCTCGCGCAACCGCCCCGTGACCGGCGCCGTGGGATCTTCGACGATGATGTCGGGCGTNATGCCTTTTGCCTGGATCGAGCGCCCGCTCGGCGTGTAGTAGCGGGCGGTGGTCAGTTTGATGGCGGTGTTGTTGCCCAGCGGCAGGATCGTCTGCACCGAGCCTTTGCCGAAAGTCGGCGTGCCAAGCAGCGTCGCGCGCTTGTGGTCCTGCAGCGCACCCGCGACGATTTCGGACGCGGAGGCCGATCCGCCGTTGACCAGCACCACCATGGGTACAGTCTTCACCGAGGCAGGGAGGTTCTTCAGATAATCCTCGCGGGCGCCCCGAAGGTAATCCTCCGGTGCAGCGATGAACTTGCGCTTGGCGTCTTCGGTGCGGCCGTCGGTCGACACCACCGCCACCCCCCGCTGCAGGAACGCCGAGGAGACGCCCACCGCGCCGTTCAGGAGTCCGCCCGGGTCGTTGCGCAAATCCAGAATCAGGCCTTTCAGCGGCCCGTTTTTCTTGTAGAGCCCCTCGATGTGCTTTACGAGATCTTCCCCGGTGTGCTCCTGGAACTGGGAAACGCGAACCCAGCCGTAGCCCGGTTCGATCAGCTTGGACTTCACGCTCTGCACGCGAATGACCTCGCGGGTGAGGGTGACCTCGAACGGTTTGACGTCGCCCTTGCGCAGGATCGTGAGCCGGATGTTCGTTTTCGGCTTGCCGCGCATGCGCTTGACCGCCTCGTTCAGGCTCATGCCCTTCACCGAGGTGTCGTCGATCTTGATGATGAAATCCCCGGGTTTCAATCCGGCACGAAATGCCGGCGTGTCCTCGATGGGAGACACGACTTTGACGAACCCTTCTTCCATGCCGACCTCGATGCCCAGGCCGCCGAATTGGCCCTGGGTGCCCACCTGGAGCTCGCGAAACGCGTCTTGGTCCAGATAAGCCGAGTGCGGATCGAGTCCGGTCAGCATTCCGCTGATCGCTTCCGTGATGAGCTTCTTGTCCTCCACTGGTTCGACGTAGCTCGACTTGATCGCGCCGAACACTTCGGCGAAAGCGCGCAGTTCATCCACCGGAAGCGGGAAACGCGCCGCCTCGCGCTGGGCTACCGCGGAGAAGTTCAGGCTGAGCAGGACTCCTGCCAGCACGCCAACCAGCACCAGGCTGGCCTGTCTGATCTGGGTCATCATGATATTCGGTCCTGGTCTCTGCGCCGGCCGCTTGGCATCGTTGTCGCTCACTTTAGGGACACCCAACGCATGGGATCAAAGGCCTTTCCTTCATGTCGAATCTCAAAGTATAGACCCGATTCCATGTTGCCGCCGCTTGCCCCGACGGTCGCAACCGCATCCCCCGTACGCACCGGCTCGCCGACCTGCTTGAGCACCGATTCGTTGTTTCCGTAGATGGTGAGATAGCCCTTGCCGTGGTCGATTATGAGCAGGTTTCCGAAGCCGCGCAGCCAGTCTGCGAACACGACCCGCCCCGATGCGACCGCCCGCACCTCCTGCCCCGAAGGCGAGCGAATGAACAGGCCCTTCCACGACGGCCCGCCGCTGGGACGCTGGGCGCCGAAGCGGTTTGCGAGTACACCCTTGATCGGAAGCCGCAGTCCGCGCTTGAGCCCCGACAAGGACCCTTCCGCACCTCCGGGCTCGGGAACTCTTTCGTTGCGAAGGAGCGGCGTGGCCGCGATCACCCTGCCGAGCTCCTCGACGAGCCGCGACAACCGGGATTCGTCACGCTCGAGGTGCTGCACTTCGCGGCGCTGTGCGCGCAGCTGGCTGGAGACGCGCGTAAGCACCTTGCGGTGCTCCGCCTGCTGTCTGACCAGCGCGGCGCGCTCCGTGCGCCGCGCTGATTCGATGGCGGCGATCTCGACGTTCCTTTCCCGGGTCCGCGCCTCGAGCTCTTTCAGCCGGGCGAGGCTGGAGCGCAGCTCCCCGATGAACTCGGCTTGCGCGCGCGAAACATAGCCGTAGTAATGCAGCTCGCGCGCGATACGGCCCGGCTCCTCGCCCGAGAGAAGAAGTTTCAGGGCGCTCTGCTCCCCGTTGAGATAACGCAGGGTAAGGAGCCTCCCGAGGCCTTCCCGGCGCGAGGCTATTTCCGTATCGAGCGCGTGTCCGCGCTGCAACAGCGTATCGAGGTCGCGCTGCGTGGTCGCTCGTCTGCCACCCAACGCGCGAAGCGCGCGGCTGGCTTCGGATATCGCACGCTCGGAGTCCCGCAGCTGGTCGCGCGCTTCCGTGCGGCTTTCTTCGGCCTCCGCGATTTTCGCGCGCAGCCCTTCGATTCGCGTTCTCAGGGCGTCGAGCTTCTCCGCTTCGCTCTGGGCGATCGCGGGGACCGGGATGAGCTGCAGCATTGCGCAAAGCAGGCAGCCGATGCCGCGGAGGTCGCGGAGCAGCGCAGGGAACGGGACTTTCCGCGGCGCGCTCCGCGGTGAATTCAAGGCTTCACCCTGGCCTGGTCGGCGACCGCTCGCGCCCGCGCCTCCACCTCGGCCGGATCTCCAAGGTAGTAGTGCCGCATCGGCCGCAATCCGGAGTCCAGCTCGTAGACCAGCGGAATCCCCGTAGGGATGTTCACGTCCACGATTTCGGTGTCGCTCACGCCGTCCAGGTACTTGACCAGGGCGCGAAGGCTGTTGCCGTGGGCGGCGATAACGACGTGGCGGCCCCGAAGGACCTCAGGCGCAATCGTGGCGCTCCAGTATGGCAGGAAGCGCGCGACGGTGTCCTTGAGGCACTCGGTGAGGGGCAGCTCGGATTCGGCCAGGCCGGCGTAGCGCGGGTCTCCCCTCGGGTGGCGGGGATCGCCTCGCTCGAGCGGAGGGGGCGGTACGTCATAGCTGCGCCGCCAGAGAAGCACCTGCTCATCGCCGAACTTCGCGGCCATTTCGGCCTTGTTCAGCCCCTGCAGCGCGCCGTAATGGCGCTCGTTCAGGCGCCAGGAATGGTGCACCGGAATCCACATCAAGTCCATCTTCTCGAGTGCGAGCCAGAGCGTCTTGATGGCGCGTTTCAGCACAGAAGTGTACGCGGAATCGAAGACGAAACCGGCGTCCTTGAGGGTTTCTCCGGCGCGCTTCGCTTCCTCGACACCGCGTTGGGTGAGGTCTACGTCAGTCCAGCCGGTGAAGCGGTTTTCCATGTTCCACACCGATTCGCCGTGGCGCAGCAGAACGACTTTATGCATATGAGCATTCTCTACGCGGCCCTCGTTCGTGCCGCAAGAAAGCATTTTATAATGAGCCCCTATGGAAATTCGAGGACAAGGCGCGCAGCGCCAACCCCGGGACATTTTCGAACTGATCGGCCGCAAGGAGCAGATCGATAAAATGGCCCACGCAATGCGGGCCATTGCCCATCCGCTGCGGCTGAAGATCCTGTGCGTTCTGGGCGAGCATGAGTTGAGCGTACAGGACATCGTCGAGGCGGTCGGGACTTCGCAGAGCAACGTCTCGCAGCACCTGGCGATCCTCCGGGAAAAGCGCATCCTCAGTACGAGAAAGAACGCCAATCACGTGTATTATTCCGTGAGCGACCAGCGTACGCTGCATCTTATCGCCACCATGCGTGAAGTATTGTGCGGCAGTCCGCCGAGATCGTGACATGGCGGAAGTCAACATTCTGAAATTCGTCACCGACAACCTAATTCTCGTCGCGGTGGCGTTCATAAGCGGCGCGATGCTGGTCTGGCCCGCGGTGCGGCGTGGAGCGACCGGCGCCTCGGTTTCGACCCTTCAGGCGACCTTGCTGATCAACCAGCAGAACGCACTCGTGCTGGACGTGCGTGAAGCGGCCGAGTACGAAAAAGGTCACATGCTGAACGCGCGCAACATCGCCTTCGGGGAGCTCGCATCGCGCACCGCCGAAATCGAGAAGCACAAGGCGAAGCCGGTGATCGTCGTGTGCGACGACGGCAACCGCTCGGGCAGGGCCGCGACGGCGCTGCGCAAGCAGGGCTTCGAGCAGGTATTCACTTTGAGCGGCGGGATCGGGGCCTGGCGGCAAGCGGGCCTGCCCCTGGAGAAGTAGGTGGCGAAGATTCGGATGTACTCGACTGCCGTCTGCCCGTTCTGCCTGCGCGCGGAGATGCTGCTGAACTCGAAAGGGGTCACCGGGATCGAGAAAATACGAGTCGATCTCGATCCGCTCCAACGCGAGGAGATGTTGAGCAAGACCGGCCGCCGCACCGTGCCGCAGATCTACATCAATGATACGCACGTGGGCGGATTCGATGAGCTCGCGGCACTCGAGCACGCCGGAAAGCTCGATTCTTTGCTCGCGGCCTAGCCTCCGCGCCTTTCAAATTTTATCGGAGCCCCGATGAGCGAAGCACAGCAGCCGACGTTCGGCATCGAGAAAATCTACGTGAAGGATTTGTCCCTCGAAGTCCCGGGCGGGCCGCAGACGTTCATGCAGGCCGAGCAACCGCAGCTCGAAGTTCAGATCACGCAGCAATCGCAGCGGGTGAACGAATTCCTGTTCGAGGTGACTTTGGTCATCACGGTGAGCGCAAAACGCGGCGACAAGACCCTGTTCCTGGTGGAAGCCTCGCAGGCGGGCGTGTTCCAGATCCGCAATGTCCCCGACGCGGAGCTCGCCCCGGTGCTCGGGATAGTTTGCCCGAACATCCTCTTTCCCTACGCGCGCGAGACCGTTTCCGATGTCATCAACCGCGCGGGTTTTCCCCCGGTGCTGCTCGCACCCGTGAATTTCGAGGCGCTCCATCAGCAGCGCACCGCCGAAACGACCGCACAGCCGGGCGGGCCGCGCATCGAGGTCGCCCACTGATGCGAAGCCTCGCGTTCCCGTTCCTGCTTGCGCTCGCGCTGCCCGCCGCGGCGGCCGAGTTTCGCTCGATCGCCGAAAACGGAACGCCGATGTATGACGCGCCCTCGGTTCGCGCCAAGAAACTTTTCGTCGCAAGCCGCTATTACCCCGTCGAAGTCGTGATCAACATCGACAGCTGGCTGAAGGTTCGCGATCAGGCGGGAGACCTCGCCTGGGTAGAAAAGAAAACACTTTCGGACAAGCGCACGGTGATCGTGACCGCCGCCGTCGCGGAGGTCAGGCAGGCGGCGGACGAGAAGGCGGCGTTGGTGTTCCGGGCGCAGCAGGGCGTGGCTCTCGATGTCGCTGAGCCGCCGGCGGACGGCTGGATCAAGGTGCGGCACGTCGACGGCCATACCGGCTACGTCAAGATCAATCAGGTCTGGGGCATCTAGCTGAACATCGCAATTCTCGGCGCGGGAGCGTGGGGTACGGCGCTGGCGATCGCGCTCTCCGCAAAGCACCGCGTCAGCCTCTGGGCGCGCGACGCGGCGCTGGCGGCCGCAATCGGGTCGAGTCGGCGCAATTCCCGTTATCTCCCGGAAATTTCGATTCCGGCCGCGGTCGCNGTGACCGGGNGCCTTCCCTCCGCAATGGCCGGATGCGACGCGGCACTGGTCGCGACGCCGACCTCCGAGCTGCGCGAGGTGCTAGTGCGAGTCCGCGAGTCACGGTTCGAGCAGCCCGTCATCTGGGCATGCAAGGGGTTCGAGCGGGCGAGCGGCAAGCTGCCGCATCAAATCGCGGATGATGTGCTCGGAAAACTCGCCGCGTGCGGGGCCCTGTCGGGCCCGAGCTTCGCGCTGGAAGTGGCTCAGGGACTTCCNGCGGCGCTCACGCTGGCCGCGGGGGACGCTGCATTTGCGAAGCGCTTCGCGCGCGAACTGCACCAGCGGACGCTCAGGGTCTATTTCAGCACCGATCTCGCGGGCGTCGAGATCAGCGGAGCGGTGAAAAACGTCATGGCGATCGCCGCCGGCATCAGCGACGGCCTCGGCCTCGGCTCGAACGCGCGGGCGGCGCTGATCACTCGGGGGCTTGCCGAGCTCACGCGGCTCGGCGTGGCGCTGGGNGGGCGGCCCGAGACCTTCATGGGGCTCGCAGGAGCGGGGGACCTCATCCTGACCTGNACCGGCGAGCTCTCGCGCAACCGGCGCGTCGGGCTGCTCCTTGCCCGCGGCGAGTCGCTGGAGGCGATTCTCAAACAGCTCGGCCACGTCGCCGAAGGCGTGCATTCCGCGCCCGCGGTCGAGGCGCTTGCGGCCGGCAAGGGGATCGACATGCCGATCACGCGCGCTGTCTGCGCCGTGCTGTTCCGCGGCACTCCGCCACGCGACGCCGTGCAGGAACTGCTCGCGCGCGACCCGAGGGAGGAAGCCTAAGGCGCCCCAAAGCTCATTGCTGGGAACCCGGCGGTTCGGAAGAGCCAAATAGAAAAACCGCAACCGTCACGGCAACGCCGACGCCAACACCAAAACCTGCTCCGATGGCAACGCCGATTCCAACGTGAGCCATCGCCGCCCCGACAACGGCGCCGAGTACGATGCCAAGGAATACGCTCAACGGCAAGGCAGCTATGCCCCAGCGTGAAATCCTTGTTCCTTGACTTCGGTCTTTCCCGCTGACAGTCATGATTTTCCGATACCGGTGTAACGCGTCAATAGGATACCCCATACTCCTTCCGCGAGTGCTCGATCAGCGAAAGACGGTGCGCGCGATCACGAGGTTCTCGACTCTCGTCGCGCCTGCGCGCTTGAGCACCCGTGCGAGCTCGTTCAAGGTCGCGCCGGTCGTCATGACGTCGTCCAACACGGCGACGCTCGCTCCGGAGAGATCGAGCTCGCACAGGAACGCCCCGCGCACGTTTTTCGCGCGATCCTCGTAAGGAAGTTCCGTCTGCGGCGGCGTGTTCTTCACGCGCAGCACGCCGCGCGGCTCGATCGGTCTGCCCAGGTGCCGCGCGAGGCCGCGGGCGATCTCGAGAGCCTGATTGAATCCGCGCTCGGCGACGCGCTTGGGGTGCAGCGGCATCGGCACGATCAGGTCGACCTCTGGCATCGGTCGCGACGCGAGGCTGCGCGCGAAGAATCCGGCGAGCGCGAGCCGCGCGCGATACTTGAGCGCCTGCACGAGCCCGTCGCACGGAAATTCGTAGCGCCACAATGCGAGCGTTGCGTCGAAATGCGGGGGACGGTTGAGGCAGCTCCCGCACAGCGCCGCGGCGGGACTGGGAAGCGCGCACCGTGGGCAGGATTCCGCAAGCGCGGGCAATTCGGCGATACAAGCCGGGCACAGCAGCTCCGGAGCGCCTTCCGCCCCGCAGAGCAGGCAGTCTTCGCCGGCCCAGGCATGGACGTTTCTTACGCAGGTGTTGATTAGCGCGGACAGCATCATTTGACAACTTTTCGGCTTACCCCGATGATCGTGCCGTGCAGATACGCCACATGATTTCCCATAACGGACAAGCCAGCGCCCCGGTTCACGGCCCTCGCACGGAATCACGGATCGAGGAGGGCTGGACTCGCGAAGCCGTCGAGGCGCTCTTCGAGCTGCCCTTCAACGATCTCCTGCACCGCGCCCAGAGCGTGCATCGCTTGCACTTCGACGCCAACGCGGTGCAACTCTCCACGCTGCTCTCGATCAAGACCGGAGGGTGCCCTGAAGATTGTGCCTACTGCCCGCAATCGGCGCGCTACCGCACAGGGGTGGAAAACGAGCCGCTCGTCCCGCTCGAGACGGTGCTCGCGGCGGCGCGCGCAGCGAAGGAGAACGGAGCCACGCGTTTTTGCATGGGCGCAGCGTGGCGTGGCCCCAAGCAGAAAGACCTCGAACAGGTGGCGCAGAGGGTGCGCGCGGTCAAGGCCCTGGGACTTGAGACTTGCGCGACGCTCGGCCTCTTGCGAGAAGGCCAGGCCGAGGAGCTGAAGGCGGCGGGCCTGGACTATTACAACCACAACCTCGACACGGCCCCGGAGTTCTACGGCGAGATCATCACCACGCGCACTTACGGCGACCGGCTCGATACGCTAGCGCGGGTGCGCCGTGCCGGGATCAAGGTGTGCTGCGGGGGAATCGTAGGCATGGGCGAGTCGCGCGCGCAGCGCGCGGGCCTTATCGCCGGACTTGCAAGGCTGGATCCGCAGCCCGAATCGGTGCCGATCAACGATCTCGTTCAAGTGAAAGGCACTCCGCTCGAGAGCGCACCGAAGCTCGACTGGAGCGAGTTCGTGCGCACCATCGCCTGCGCCCGCATCACCATGCCGCGCAGCGCCGTGCGGCTTTCCGCGGGACGCGCCGAGATGTCCGAGGCCGTGCAGGCCTTGTGTTTTCTTGCCGGGGCGAATTCGATTTTTTACGGCGACAAGCTCCTCACCACCGGCAATCCAGAAGCCGCGCGCGACCGCGCCCTGCTGGAAAAGCTCGGGCTTCGCCCCGCCTGAACCGAGGGCACTGAAACTCTCGGTGTTGTTCGGTGTCTGCCTTTACTTCGCCCGTCCCACGAGGCAGTCGGCAGCGGGCCTGAGATTTCCTCATTGAGCAATAGTGGAAAAGATATCCCTCAAATCTAGCGTCATGCTGACGGCCGTCGTGCTGGCTGCGCTGCTTGCCGGAGTGTGGCTCGCTGCGACATACCGGGAAAACGGTTCGCGGGCCATATTGCTGCCGGATCAGGTGATGACCTTGTTCCCCGCCCCGAAGCCGCTCGCGGCTTTTGCGTTCAAGGACCACGAGGATCGGGTATTCGATCTGTCACGCCTAAGGGGCAAATGGTCTTTTCTATTTTTCGGCTACACACATTGCCCGGACATCTGCCCGACGACCCTGGCGACGTTAGCCCGCGCGCATGAAAACATCGCCAAGAGCGCGGCCGGCGCCAAAGATGTCCAATTCGTCTTTATCTCGGTGGATCCCAATCGCGATACCGCCGGCGAGCTCAGGCAATACGTGACCTATTTTGATACGGCCTTTCTAGGCGTGACGGGAGACGACGCGCAGCTCGGCAACCTGGCTGCTCAGCTCGGTGCCGCGTATCAGCTTGCGATCACGCCGGGTATGGAAAACTATCCCGTCTATCACACCGCGGCGGTATTTCTGGTGGATCCGCGGGCCCGATATCACGCGGTGTTCGCGCCTTCCCTCGATGCGGAGGGAATCAGCAGGCGTTTCGAAGTGCTGCGAGAACTCGAAGGACCCAAAGCGACATGAGATGGCGGCATACGGTTTTTGCTAGCTTGATATTGGCGCTGGCTCCCATCGCCGCTGCGACCGACGAAGCCGGCGTTTCCGTACGCGATGCCTGGGTGCGGGAAGCACCGCCCGGGGTGTCCACGATGGCGGGATACATGGTCCTGCAAAACAAGACGTCGCGGCCACAGGTACTCGTGGCCGCGAGCAGTTCCGGCTTCGAGACCGTGATGATTCACCGCAGTATTGCCAAGCAAGGGATGACGGGCATGGAGCACACCCCCCAAATAGAACTTTTACCCAATGCGAGTTTGCTTTTTGCGCCGGGGGGGTATCACCTGATGCTGCTGAACCCGAAACGGAGGCTGCACGCCGGAGACCGGGTCGAAATCGCCCTGGAATTCCGCGGGGGTCTTGTCGTGCCCGTCGCCTATGAGGTGCGCAAATGAAGACCGCCGGCGGCTTTGCGGTTTCCGCCGCTTACTTCGACCGCGCCACCATGTAATCGACGGCTGCCTTCACCTCGGCGTTGCTCAGCGCCGGGTTCCCGCCTTTGGGCGGCATCGCTCCCGTGGTCCCCTGTACGCCATTGAGGGCGCTGGCGTAGAGAGTGTCCAGGCCCTTTGCAACGTGCTTGGCCCACTGGCTCCTGTCGCCCAGCTTCGGCGCGCCCGCGATGCCGGCATCGTGGCACGCGACGCAGGTGGTCTGGTAGACCTGCTGCCCGTTGCGGCTGGGTGGCGGCGCGGCCGCCGCGCCTTTTACAGGCTCCCGCTGCGTTTCCGCCGAAGCGACGTTGACCTGGGCGACGGGTTTGATCCGCTCGGTCACACTCGAACCGCTGCCCAAGAGCGGGCCGCGATCCAGTCGGACCCGGTCGGGGATGTGTCGGTGGTGGCCCACAAGAAGGAAAATAAACAGCAACAGCACCACACTGATCCCCAGAATGGTCCAAACATTCGTCGCGTAGCTTTTTTCGCTCATTTGTAGTTTTCGGGTAGGAACGGGGTCCGACAGATTGCTCGCCGCAGCGATCTCGTTACGCTAGAACAATCCCTTCAGGAAAAAGACACCCCGCGTAAAAAAGGTGTAATCGGCCTCAAGCGCTCCGATGCCCAACAGCACCATCAGCAACAGCGTCGGGACCAAAATGGCATACACCATGGCCAGCCGCTCCCAGAGCATGTGCATGAAGACCG